>Ga0114957_1000360_pt1 | contig 60157 bp, 40 predicted proteins | sample BantaG_FD_87175 | JGI IMG/M metagenome (GOLD analysis project Ga0114957, IMG submission 87175) | Marine algal microbial communities from Bantry Bay, Ireland - BantryBay_4 metaG | ecosystem: Host-associated > Algae > Red algae > Unclassified | place: Bantry Bay, Ireland | collected 2014-11-21 | reverse complement strand
CAAAATCAAGGTCAAAGTTGCTCGTTTGATGCGGAGCTTACGTTTGTGGGCATTTGAGTTTGAGTTTGAACTTGCGCTTGCACTTAAACAAGTAATTATCAATATATCTAGCTATTGGGCATGGCTCTAAATGCCATTTCTAAGTTAAGAAAACTCAAGTGCAAGTTCAAACTCAAGTTCAAAAGCGACCACTACCCAACGCAGAACGAGGATCAGGCAAGTGAGAGGCAGAGCTCCGCGTTAGTGGGCAACAATGAATATTGAATGAAAATGAGGGGGAGGCGTCGGGGAGTTCAGTCAAAGTCAAAATCAAGGTCAAAGTTGCTCGTTTGATGCGGAGCTTACGTTTGTGGGCATTTGAGTTTGAGTTTGAGTTTGAACTTGCGCTTGCACTTAAACAAGTAATTATCAATATATCTAGCTATTGGGCATGGCTCTAAATACCATTTCTAAGTTAAGAAAACTCAAGTGCAAGTTCAAACTCAAGTTCAAAAGCGACCACTACCCAACGCAGAACGAGGATCAGGCAAGTGAGAGGTAGAGCTCCGCGTTAGTGGGCAATAATGAATATTGAATGAAAGCCTTCGCTCAGAAACCCCGACACCCGACCCCTCACATTCCTACTATCCGCCCAATTCCAAGAAAGCCAGCTATACTTCTCCTGCCTTTTCTCAAACGTCCATATCTTATCCTCCAGCATTTTATCAAAGCCGACACGGTCTCTCAACGAAGTGGTTGCTCAGCGAAGCGGTCTATTCCCGGCCATAACCCATTAAAAAAACCATCTTCAAATAGGCCAATAATAAAAATGTTCCAAGTACCACAGAGATGCCAACGGTGTTTCCGTAAACGCCCGGATGGCTAACCACATCCCAAAGTTGACTAAACAGGCTGATCGGATGTGTAATGATATCCCAGGAGTTCCATCGTAAAAAACGACCCACATAAATTCCAAATCCACCTAAGAAAATGGAGACAATGGAAACACTCCAGGCCACAAAATTTCCAAGTTGTTTTCGAAGAAATATCTGCACCTCATAAAGTGATAAAAGTCCAAGTATCAATCCCGTCCAGGCGAAAGAGGCAATTAACATCATGTCAAACCATACAGGGATGGGCGCTCTGCTACGCAGGTGCAGCAGATCGGTCAAAATGTATGGCGCGTTCGGGAAAAACAACAACCAGGTCATTAGTAAACAAGCTACTATTATTTTAGAGCCATAGTGTTTGTAAACGGGGCCAATAGTAATTGAAATCCAATAAGGAATCCATGCCAGAAATAAATTCCAAATCAGAAATAAAAAACCAGTGGCACCACGTAATGCCTGAATGTCCTGCACACTATCTATGTCTTTGTAATCAAAACCAAGATGATGCATTCGCATCCCCAGTAAGGCAACGTTGAACAAGGTGCTCAGACACAAAATGATGAACAGTCGAAATTGCTGATCATCGCGAAATAAATTTTTGAATTTTGTAATCATTGGGATTGTTTAATTTTTTATTGAATGATATTTATTCTTAAAATTTTGAATTTAGTGAGCGTTCAAATATTTCACGTTTTTAAAGATCGGTAAGCACTTTTTCGCGAAGCAAAAGGGATTGCCGAGCTGAGATATAAAAATAGAGCGCGTCTTTTGCGTCTCAGCTCGGCAACCCCACCGATTTGATAAATCAAAAGGAGTGCTTACCGATCTTTAAATCGCCTCAAAGGGAAGCCCATCGTAAAAACCAACTACCCGCCAAACGATTAAAAAAAGCATCCGACCACTTAGGCCGCAAGCCCCGCGCCTTAGCTACCCGATAATGCGCCTGGTAATAAGGCGGCGCATAACCAAACGGATAGGGTGTCCACTTTGTAACCAATCGCATAAAACCAACTGTCCATTTAAAATGCTTTCTATTTTTCTTATTGAAGCTGAGACTAAACGCCGTTCTAAATCGCTGCGTAAGAAAACCAGCAGCCAACACCTTCGCCAGGTAAGCCGGGAAGAAGGGCGGTTTGAAAATCGCTGTTGCTAACTTTAAAGTAACTTCGTCAACTCGCAGTTCATCACCTTCCAGCATGTCATTGTAGTACAGATAAAAAGCATCGAGTGTGGGTGGAAACTTATCCGGGGGTATGCCCATCACCAATGCTACTTTTTTGGACTCCTCGTAAAAAAGATTTTTCTCGAAAGCAGATAGTGGCTCACAAGTTGCTTCATAAAGAACCAGTGTGGTGTCAATCATAGTTGCCAAAACCCATAACAGCAGACCCGGGTCATTTGCACAGTAAGATGAATTAATAGTTCGTCCTCCATTATTTCCGATAACCGTACCCCGGATCATGCTGTGAATATGGTGTAAAGTCTTGGCAGAGCCCAGCGCAGTTTGCCGGTCTCCAAAATATATTTTTATCATGTTGGTGAAAGTCCGTTCTGCCCGCCCCAAATAATCATTTTTGAAATCGCTGAATTGACGAACGCCATCTGCTACAGCAGGATGTGCGACTTGCAAAAGAAGCGCGCGATAAGCACCGAGAATGATGCCCGGTGTTCGGTACAGCTTCCAGTGCATACTACCCGGACCAAACAATCCTTCCGCGTCGCGGTTGTTGGCCATGAAGTGTTGGTTGATTAAGTCGAGGTAATCTTTTTTACGATTTTGAATATCGATCTTGATTGCCTCAGAAAGTTGATTTCGTTTGGGTAGTTTGGAATCTGTTTTTTTATTTGAAAATGGACATTTCATTTTTTTTACATTTTTTTTGAAGTTGTTAAAAAAATAGACCGCCTTCGGCTGAGAGACCGCTGCGCTGAGAGATCGGTGAGCCTGTGGCAAATCTGAGAGATCGCTTCGCTGAGAGACTTCCCGCTAAGGAAGGCCCACTAGCTTAGCTCTGCCATCGAGTGAAGTCTCTCAGCCGAAGGCGGTCTCTCAGCGCAGCGGTCTCACCTCCCAATCAAAAGACAACAACCTCAGCTTCCCTCTGAGTCTTAAAAATCGTTTTACGCAAAGTATCCACCTGCTCATGCAGCAAGTATCTAAAATCCCATTTCGAAAAGTTGACCGCTTTTTTACCTAGCTTATAATCGCTGTAAAACTCACGGGTAAACTCAGGTAGTGCAATACAGCCAATGATAATAGTGAAGAGGGTAGGAGCTGAAATTTTTCCAGTTCCAAATAAAAAACTGTACATCCTGGTTTCTTCTACAATGCTGGTGCGATAGCCCAATAAGGAGTGACAGATATCGTGTTCTTCGTAGTTGGGGCTGATATCAAACGTTTGATCCTGATAGAAGTCGAACCAAGTTTTTCCTAAAGTGCCTTCCTGATAATGTGCTAGTTGGTCGATGGTGATTTCCCATTTGCTGACCTTTGGCTTAAACCATCGTTTGTAAATTGGAACCAGTAGTTCAGTCAACTTGAAAAGGACTCGTTCTCTGAATTCCAGTGTTTTTTGGTACCAATTGGCGCCTTCGCTAATGGTGTAGTTTAGTCCTCTTGCGTAGCAGGGCTTGACGGAATAATTTGTTGTTACCATGATATTTTATTTTTAGAAAGTACTTTGAAATTCAAAGTAAATGAGTAAAAAAAAATAGCGCTATAGGCTACGTTTCAATTTTTTAGGGAAGGAACTTGGCGGACGTTTACTAAAACTTCAAAAGTTTAGCAAACGTAACCTGTGTGCATCACTCCGCTATTAGATCTTCCCTATCTAAATATTTCGCGAATTAGGGTTTTGCGTAAGCAAAAAAATCCGTCATTATCCGTCCCATCTGCGAAGATCTGTGTCCCATTGCTGTAGCGGGCACTTCCCATCTTTCCATCCTCTTTTTCCGATTCTTGTCGTACAGGCTCGGAAGTCCCTTTGGGCTTTCCGGTCCTTTTGACACGTTAGAGGGAGCTTCCAACTTTTCACCTCCAACTTCCCGCCACCCCTCACCGATTCTTCAAAAGCTCCTCCAGCGCATCCAAATGATCACTAAAAGCCTTACGTCCCTTTTTAGAAGCACAATAACTCGTCAGTGGTTTACGCCCTACAAACTCTTTTTTCACTTCAATAAACTTATTTTCTTCCAGCGATTTAATGTGGCTGGCAAGGCGCCCGTCCGTCAGGTCCAACATTTCTTTGAAGGTCTTAAAGTCCACCCAGTCATTAACCATTAACATGGACATGATCCCGAGCCGTACCCTGTTGTCGAACGCCTTATTGAGTTTGTTGATTATCTTTTTCATGGATTCTATACCAATCTATATTTCTGGTTAAGCTTGTTTGTTGGCCATTACTTTTCGTATTTGTAGTACATGACCAAGCCGTAAATAATGTGTAGTACCCCAAACCCAAATGCCCAGAATTCAAGTCCATAACCTATGTTGAAAAGAGCAATAACTCCTAAGATGATTTCCGAAATTCCAAGATAGCGTATATCTGTCAGGGTGTATTTGCTTCCGTTAATACAGGCCAGACCATAGAAGATCAAAGTACTTGGAGCGACTAGTCCAAACATATCGTGATACAACAAGCCAAGGCAATACAAACCACCAGCGACCAACGGAATTGCTGTATTTATCACAAGTCGCTTAGTCAAGGCATCCCAGATTTTTTGTCCTTTTTTTCTGGCCTTACGAGTTGTAAAGAAGATGCCACCAGCTAAAGCAAAAAAGAATACCAATGCAGCATCTACCAAAAAGAAAGTAAGGTGATCCATGCCCCATTTAATATGACCTGGCTCTAATTCATAGTAAAGTCGCTTAGTCTCAAAAGGACTAATGTCCAAATAAAGATAAACCATCGCAGCACCAATCAGGGCAAATACCCCGGCTGCTACGCCTGATAAACCACTCAGAGAAATAAAGCGGGACGAGCGCTCCATAAGTGAGCGTATCTCACTTAATGTCTCCAGATGTTCGTTTCTTTTATCCATTACCATTATGCTTATTTAAAAGTACTTTGAATTTCAAAGTTAGTCTATCTTTCTTTACCGTGCAAGGTTTGGAAGAAAATTTTTTGAAAAATTTTCGTAACTGTTCAGTGACTCTACTGATGAAATCGGGTTGGATGTTAGATGTTATTTTATGTGCGCTTTGCTGCTCCTACGCCAGATCCTACGCCAGATCCTACGCCAGATCCTACGCCAAGGCTTCGGCTCCTGAGAAAGGCTTCGGCTCCTGAGAAAGGCTTCGGGAGCACAAGGCCGTAAAGGATGTTAGTTCTCGTCTAATGGTGAATGCTAGTAAGTATTTCTCCAGTACAGAAGATAAATAGTACCTCAAAATTCTCTTCTTTCTCAGAAGTGCCAACATCCTTCGCCAGCCTCTGGCTGGTCGAAATAACATCCAGCATCCATCCCGCACAAAAAAAACCGCAAAGACACAGTCAGTGCCCTTGCGGTTAAAATTACTAGAAGTAATAGTAGAGAAGTGATTGAAATGGAGCGCATCAGAAGGAAGCTTCCCACCTCCAACTTTCCCATTGCCCACACGAAGTTGCCAACAACTTCGTTATTTATTCAAAACAACTCGGCGCATTAATACCTTGTCACCAATATTTAGGCGAACGATATAAACACCTTCCGCTTCGTTGTCTAAGTCAATGTTGAATACTTCATTTGTAATAGAGCCTGCAGTAATTGACTGCACGGAACGACCTACTACGTCAAGTACTTCTACACTTACAACTTCAGCCGTATTCAATTCCAAATTAACCTGGAAGTTACCATTCGTTGGGTTTGGAGAAATGTCAATATTTTCCAAAGAAGTGATATGGTCAACTGAGGCAACAGTTACATCAACAGAAGCTACAGAAGTACAACCAAATTCTTCCGTTACAGTAACCATGTAAGTTCCTGTAGTAAGATCGATAGCCGTTTCAGAAGTCTGACCATCAGACCATTCGTATGAATATGGAGTAGTTCCACCTGAAGCTGAAGCAGTAGCAGTTCCGTCACCATTGTCAGCAGCCGAAGCAGTTGGAGCTTCAGAGAAAGTAATGATCAATGACTCCATTGTAAGATTACAGATCGTATTAAAGGCATCAGCAGGATCAGTATACACAGCACCTTGAATCGTCCATGTTCCTTCCATTACTGGAAAATTATTTGCACTTAATACCCCGTTAAGATCTCGGTCGTAAGCAGTTACAGATGGGTCAGCAATATTAAGTAAAATGAAGGCTCCGTTTAGTCCGCCTGTACCACCTAATGCGTTGTCAAAAACCCAACCATATGCACCTCCGTCAGGAATTTCCTGACTACCATCATTCATTACATCGATCACTTCGTCGTCACAAGCAGTAACGGCACCAGTAGTCGTCATGGTACCTGGGTTACAAATAACCTGCATAATAGTTAGAGAAAGTTCAACAGTACATCCATTAGCATCGGTGATAATCACAGAAATCATTTGACCATCTGTCAAGCCAGTCGCAGTTTCAGTGGTTTGGCCATCAGACCATGCATAGGTATATGGAGGAGCTCCGTTAACCCCAGCCGCTGTAGCAGTAAGGTTATTGTTGTCCATTACAGTACCCGTAAGTGGATCAGCAGAGAAATTAATCGTAAGAGAATCTCCTGTGAAATTACAAATGCTATTAAACGGATCAGCAGCATCTTCGTAAACGGCCCCTTTAACTACCCAGGTTCCTTCAAAAGGAGGGAGTGCATTACCACTGAGAATACCGTTAAGGTCATTGTTGTATGTGTCAGAAGCAGGTAAGTCGATATTAGTAAGAACAAAAGCGGCATCAAGTGCACCCGTTCCTCCTAAAGCATTGTCAAAGTACCAGCCATAAAAAGCATTTAGCGGAAGCGCTTCATCCGCAGCAGTAGCAATGTCAAATGTATCACCACTACAAGAAATATCAATCACGCCCGTAGTTGCCAGCGTTCCCGCAAAACAAACACTTCCCATTAGAACGGAGTCAACAGCTTCACAGCCATTGGCATCAGAAACGGTTACATAGTAAATAGTTGCATCCATCAAGTTAGTTGCGACATCAGTCGTTTGTCCATCAGACCACTCGTAACCATATGGCGTTGAACCACCTTCCGCAACGACAGTAGCACTCATATCACCATTATCGGTAACAGAGGTAATGGCTAAAGTAGAAAAATCAATAATTAGAGAATCCATAGTAACACTACAAACTGTATTTGTTGGATCAGCGTTGTCACTTGCAACAGCACCACGAACAACCCAAAGTCCCTGAAGCACAGGAAGTGCGTTGGCACTTAGAATACCACTAAGGTCATTGTCCCATGTTTCCATGTTAGTCGAACCCGTAATGGTAAATCCACCAGCTAGTCCTCCAGTACCACCAAGGCCATCGTTAAATTGCCAGGTGTAATCACCTAAAGTTGGAGAATTAGGAATAGTGTCGTTTATAGATTGTACATCAAAAGTTCCTCCAGGGCAAACCGCTACAGTTCCTGTAGTTTGAAGATCACCTGCATTACAAGCGGTTACTTCAACGGGACAAGTAGTTTCAGTACTTGAAGTACAGGTTATTGCAGGGAATCCATTGTTAGTACCGGTATTGGAACCACCACCACAAGATCCTGCTTCGTTAACTACGATTAAGTATGTTCCACTTTCGGAACAAGTAAACGTAATGGTACAGCCGTCACCGTCACCAGCTCCAAAAGCATCTACGGTCCCATTTGGAGAAATGATAGTAAATTCAGGAACCCAAGTACCAGCGCCAGCGCCATTACACATGCTAAAAGCATAGGTTCCTCCCATTACAAAGTTATCAATGGCATATGCTTCCGAAGCAATGACTTCAAAGGTAGTAATTTCATTAAGAGGGCAGCCAGTACCGTCATCACAAGGAGCTCCTCCAAATGTGGCATTAAAGTCAGTCCAACCTCCAGTTGCGTTTGGATTTACCCAGTCAAGACATTGAGCCGAAGTAGAAAAATTTAAACCCATAGCGATAATGGCCACGAGCAATGTTTTTAAGTAATTAGTTGTCATAAATGGTTAGTTGTGAGTAGGAGAAATTCAGTATTAAGCTAAGCTGACTAGCATATTCCTCTTGTACTCAGGTGAATCAATTCCCAAAAGTACTTATTTTTTGGGTTCAAAACGGTACCTTAATTGTAGTTTATCTGATAGAATAAAAAAACCGCAAAGTGGCTTACGGTCACTTTGCGGCTATATTTAATACGATTTCTTGGTTATTCTTTTACAAATTGTGTTGAAACGGTTTTACCATCGGCATCAATTTGAATGAAATACGCCCCTGCTGCGATTTCACTTAGGTCAAATTGCTTTTGCCAATCGTTACCTGCAATTGTAGTGGATTCATCAGTCAGTGTTCGGCCGCTCTTATCAATTAGTCGGATACGAATGTCATTGAGCGTAGTAATAGATTCTAAACTCAATTGAATGAAATCCGTAGTAGGATTAGGGAAAACATCGAGGCTGGCGTTAAGCAAATTATCTTTGGTGCTAACACCGCCAACGCTGACAGTCATGGTGTGATCAATACTGAAAACATCATTGTCATCACCTACCTGAAAAGTAAACGTATCGTATGGATCGCCTTCCTCATCATCTATGGGAGTAAAGACCAACGCAGGTATGTCTGTGTTATCCATGATTTGGTCACTCACAACATCGACCCCATTTAATTGCAAGGTTCCGACGGAAGTCAAACCAGTAATTTTAAGCTTCTTAAAATCGTCTCCATCCTGATCTGAATAAGGAAAGTCAGACATGGCGAAGGTGTAAGGTGTACTTATAAAGGTTTCTACCATTGCATCTTCAGAGGTAGGAGCAGCACCCAGGTTTTCAAAAACAGCTACACCATAGTACGGAGCACTGCTAAAGAGATCGAGATCACCGTCATCATCTATGTCAGCAAAAGCAGGTTGTGATAAATAAGATTCGAAGGGAACAAGCCCAAAAGGATCCTGGATAGTTTCATCAAAGGAAGGAGCCGTTGGGCTACCCGTATTTTCAGTATAAAAGAAGCTGGACAAATAGGTGTCATTATCATAAGTAGTTCCAGCCATCAGGTCCAGATCGCCATCGCCATCCAGGTCTGCAAAGTCCATAAATGTAATGTTACCGGATGTACCTGTGATGCCAAAAGGAGCAGCAGTAGGACTACCGAAAACAGGCGTTTCCGGAGTTCCGGAATTTTCTAAATAACTTACTACAGAATAGTATCCGGTAACAATAATATCCTGATCACCATCGCCATCCAGGTCTGCCAGCTCGGGGAAGGCAAATTGTTCGAGATTGTTGATTCCAAACGGGTTTTGCTGTTCGGGGCCAAATGCAGGACTAGTCGGAGTTCCTGTATTCTCAAAATAGGTTATTTCTGCATTGCCGGAGGGGTTCAACTTGCCAAGAAATAGGTCAAAATCCCCATCATTATCAATATCGGTCAACACCGGATTGATGGCATAGCCAGTCACTTGAGCTCCAAAAGGGTTTGTTACCGGAGCGGCAAAATTTGGGGCACTAGGTGTACCTATGTTTTCTGAAAAAGTAAACGTCGAACTGCCATCGTAAAGATCAGACATAAATAAATCAGCATCTCCATCATCATCAATATCGGCCATGCCAACGAAATTATATCCATCGGGAGTGAGTAATCCAAACGGACTCAATTGAGGGACATCAAAGACCTGTGCATTGGCCTGCGTAAAGTTACCAGCGCCCAGTAGTAAAAAGCTTAAGCCTACCAGCGTTTTTCTTAATCGCCAGTGCTGTAGTCTTCCACGTAATTCAGCGTACATTTTTTTGAGTTTGCCAATCATTTTGCGTTGGCGGTCCTGACTTAAAGTTCCAAATTTACCTTCGCTACAAAGGCGTTTGATTTTTTTAGCCTGATTGTTAAATTGCCTGAACTTACGGGCAAAAGGCTTGTAACTTGTTTTCATACGTTAAATTTTAGTATTTAAAAAATAGAGTGCTGCTGTCATTAATAGGTTGTTGTTTTAAATTATAAGCCGCTTTTTGGAATCGGAACCCTTGCTCCTCCGCTAAAGTTTCGGCGGCACGCGGGCAGGCTGTCTTAATACTCCATACGAAGAGCTACAACTATTTGTCGCTTTCGTAGCTACAACATTATGACGCACGACATTTATTTACTAGGTTTTAACTAATTGCAAATCAGTTAGTTGATGATCTTGGCAAATAAATTTGCCAGATACGACTCAGTTGCTGGTCACCCTGTTCGATCTTCCATCTTAACGAAGTTACCTTAACTCTCCTCCTTAAGTTTTGCCCAATAAGTAGACTTAGGAGTTGATAATCCCATTTTAAATTCCGGCTTCATCGTGTTTAAAATACCGGGACGAATGACATTCGGAATAACCTGAACATCATAAATCTCGTCAACCGAACTTAGGTAATTAATCATTCCAACGATAGCTCCTGTTGGTAAATGAACCACGGCAATACCTGACTGGTTTGATTTTTCGGCAATGGCTAATTTAGCAAATGTAGATGAATTTTTACGTAGCTTAGATAAACCAATAAAAACATAGTCACCCTGTCGTGCAAGCCCTCTTACAAATCCGTCTAAACGAGTAATTACTTCATATGTTCCATCCTGTTTGTTTATACGGGCAAGTTCTCCTGTAGCGGAAAAAAGGACGTATAATTCTTCGTCAAAAATTCGTGGCGAATGTGGCATGGGTAACCCTCTGGCAATCACTTCATTGCTGTCCACATCCATTAAAATACCTCCTGTGGTGACTACTTCCCGCCAGCTTTGTTTGCTGTTGCCTTCGTTGAATGCGGTGACATATTTTGGGATACCATTTTGCATGGCCATTCCATTTAGGTGACACCGATCTTCCGACACCAGGCGATCAATAAACGGTGGTTGCCATATCGGTGTAAAACTATAATTATCATCTATTTTTATCAGACAGGAAAAAGAAGTATTTACCGCATACAAATCACCGTTTTGACCCCAGTCCAAATCGTGAATATCAATCTGGCCTGTATAGTAAGTCGCACGAGGCATGAACATTGTGTCATAGGTATTGGGTTTGGCCGGATAATGACTGGCCAATTCGGGAGAATTAACGAGCACAATCACCTCATCTTTAGTAGCAATGGCCATCTTCCCATTTTCTAAAGTCATCCCCATCGCTTTGGCAAAAGTCCGGGGCAATTGTATCAGACTGTCTTCATTTTTTGGACTAATAAAAACGACTTTTCCGGCCTGATAGGTACTGATGGCAAGTGTGCAATTCAACTGCAACAGCAACTCGGGTATGTTGGGGCTGTGTTGTAAGGCGAAAGGTGGTGGGGGAGTAGGCATGTTGTTCAATTAAAATTACAATCAAAATTCAAAATTCAAAATCAAAATTTTCCAATAATTGTGAAACCTGCGAAATGCAGAGCCTACGATCGACAGCGTGTCGCCGAAGCTTCAGCGGAGGAGCAGTGAGCTTCCAACTTCCAACCTCTTCACTCAACCAATTCAAAATGTATAATATCACACTGATTCAAATCAGCTTCTAAAACGATCGTTTGTCTTTCGGTTCCGTCTTCAATAAAGATAGTCGCTGTGTTGGGTGGATTTCGACCCAGGTTTTCAGCGTAAAACAAAATGTAATTGTCTTCCAGAAGTTCGTCAATAGTTATTTCAACTTCATGGGCTTCTTTGCCGAGCAATTGTTTTCTGACGGCCCATTTTCCATTGTAATTTAAAGAGACAATATCGCCATCTATTTTTTTATGATCAAAAATACGTAGTTTAATGGTGGGACTTTTCACTTTTATAAAATGCCCTTTCTTAATCTTACGTACCGTTACCTCTTCTGGTTTGGCTTTAGGCTGGTCAATAACAATTTCTTCTTCCAATGGTGGTCGATATCGGATAAAACCTCTGCGCTCTCCTTGCTTGACCCGTGCGAGCCCTTCCCTGAAATCATAAGCCACGTTGAACACTGGTTCAATTGCAATTTCACCTTTCAGGTTGATGTAACCCCATTTTCCATTTTTGCGGACGCGGGCCAGGTTTTCCGAAAAGTCATAGGTCAAATCAAAAGTAGGTGGGATAGCAAAGTTTCCATGCTTGTCGATGTAGCCCCACTTGTCTTCCGTATTCTTTTTTGCGACCGCAAACCCTTGCGAAAAATTATGGAGCATAGTAAAGTTTGGTTCGATCACAAAATCACCGGACGAATTGATCATTCCAAATTTCTTATCCACTTCTACTCTTGCTCTACCACTATTAAAACTACTGGCTGACTCATATTTAGCCGGAATGACCATTTTCCCAGCAGGGTTGATATAGCCCCATTTACCATCTGTAAAAACGGCACATAAGCCTTCCGAAAACCCAAGCAGATAGTCGTATTTCGGAGGAATGATAAACACGCCACTAGCATCGATAATACCCCATTTTTCATTCTTTTTAACAGCAGCTTTTCCCTTTGAAAAAACATTGGCTTCTTCAAACTGAGGTTTAATAACAAAATTACCTTCGCGATTAATAAAGCCCCAAAGGTCATCTTTTTTTACACAGGCAAGCCCTTCCTGAAAAGGACTGGTGACCTGAAATTGAGCCTTTATTACAAAGGCGCCTAGCCGGTTAATGTAGCCACTTTTAGATTCGGAGGTTTGGTAATTGACAAAACCAGCGGAAGCGATATCCTGTGAGAAAGCGTCGATAATGTTGAATTGTGGTGCAATAACGACTTGCCCGCTTCGATCAATAAAACCACGTTTGTACCCTTTTTTGACAATGGCGTAACCATCGCTGAAGTCATTGGCCTTGTCGAATTGGTTGGTTTCAAAAGCCCACTCGTACTGTTGGGTTTGGGCATTCCCAAAACAAAGAAAGGAAACAGAGAAAAAACAAAAAAGTATGGTTCGTATCATAATAGTTTATAACGGATTAAGGAGCCCAAAGATATGGTATTTTAGTAAATAGTTGAAAAAAGCGTCTACAGGCAGGCTAAAGAATGTACAAGATAGGAATAAGAGTTACTTTGTTCATGGTGAAAAAAAATATACGATGATTGTTAAAAGAGAATTAAGGAAGCATTTTCTGTTGGTATGACTGTTGGCCTTCCTAGAAAATCCCAGATAAATAATATAACACATCTACTAAATAACTTCAGCTTGAAGTTTTACTCCCCCTCGTATCCGCTAATAAAAAATTTAGAAAATTTATTTTACTCTGATAGTGGCCCCTCGATTTTATCTTAAAATACTACCAAATATGAAAAAAATCAGACATTGTCTGTTCCTTTCGGTTTTCCTGATTCCTTTAATAAGTTCAACTTGTAATATGGTGGCCTATATAACAATTGATAGTTTTTATAATGGCTTTCCGGTGAGTTGTGCCGGAGCAGCTGATGCAGTTATTACTGCTTACGCACAAATGGGGACCCCTCCTTATATGCATTTATGGAGTACAGGAGATTCCCTCCCGTATTTATACAATGTACCAGTACATTGGCGGAGAACAATGCCGCTCCAATACCTAATGTAACAGACATGCAGTTCTTTAAGGTGACGAATCCTTCTTTAGGAATCTTCCCACCACTGCCAACGATCCCACCAGGTGACTTGTTCTTGATTTCGAACGGCACTATGCCGAGTTTGAGTAGTTGGGCGCAGGGTTCGCACGGACCAATTGATCACTATGCAGAGTATGAGGTTTCTTCTTTCTCCGGTGGTGGAGGTGGAGGTGCTGAAGGTGGTGGAGCCTTACCCGTTGACTTAATCTACTTTTATGGTCAGTTAGCAGATCTGCTGCTTTGCTTACATGGGGAACTGCTTCAGAAGAAAACAATCTTGGTTTTGAAATTCAGCGTTTTGGGAATTTATGGATGGCTGTCTCCTTTGGGGATGGCCATTTTTTTTCTGGAATAATTGAGAATCAAAGCACAGCGGAGGAACTTGAATGGACAGCATATCCAAACCCAGCGACAAATGAGGTAATTATAAAGTATAAATTGCCAGAAGATGCAAAAAATCCCGTACTTTTAATTAGCGACAGTAATGGAAGAACTGTATTGCAAAAAGTATTAGATGTAGATGTATCTCTTTTTATATGGAATGCATCAGATGGGAAAGACGGGGTATACTTTTATACACTTAAGTATGACAATCGAATTCAACAAACCAAACAAATCTTGTTAATGAAATAATCTCACATTCTCCAGTCAGTTAATACTGACTGGAGAACTCTTTAATATTACAAAAATGAAGAAAAAGAACGTACTCTTATTATTTTTTGTATTAATTCAACTAAATTTTTTGTTTGCTCAAGAGACGTTTAGTAAACGAATGGATTTGGGATTTCCGGCAGTAGTATTTACAAGTATTGAAACAAATGATAGTTGTTATTATGTAACAGGTATTATGGCAGATTCTATTTTCCCTTATCGGACAGGGATTCTTTTTTCTAAGTTTAATATGGAAGGGGATTTAATTTTTGCTAAGACCTTAGTTGATTCTGTTAAGACATATGAGTCTTGGGAAAATACTTTAACTCCTTTGGAAGATGGTAATTTTTTTCTTTCAGGTTTTTCGTCTTACGAAAGAGGTCTGTTGATGAAATTTACTCCTCAAGGAGATACTCTTTTTGTTAAAAAATATAAAAGCCCTTATTTTCAAGAGAACCCTTGGTTTGTTACTAGTGATTTAGTTTTATTACCAGATGGAGGAATGGCATTATTTAGCATTGTAGATCAAGCAAATTTTGACAATGACATGCTTTTAATACGGACTGATTCCTTGGGGAATCTTCTCTGGGAAAAAGTCTATGGCGGGAATACAGACGAGGCAGCCCAATCAATAATATCAACAGAAGACGGTGGATTTATCCTAGGAGCAGGAGCACAAGGAGGAGGTTACTTAATAAAAACAGATAGCCTCGGAGAAATAGAATGGGAGTATTCTATACCTTCTTCTGAATCGATTAATCCTTTTTTTGATTTACACCAGCTAGGCGACGGTAGTTTAATTGTAGCCTCAGCATATTGGACAGAGGTTTCTCAAGGTCTTAGCCTTCCTAATAATATTTTATTAAGGATTAATCTTGATCAAGAGATTCTGTGGTCTACAACATTTAAGGATACTTTCCCTAATATTAACAATAGGATAAATAAAGTACTTCCCTTGCCTGACAATGAACACTTTCTTGCAGTTGCAGGAGGCGTGGCATATAAAAGCGAAAGTTGGCAAAATGTAGGTAAATTAATAAAAGCCTCCTACGAGGGGGACAGTATTTGGACGCGCTACTATCATCATGTAGAAAACCAATCCGCCCAAAACCTACTCTACGACCTCGAAGCCACCCCCGACGGCGGTTTTATCATGTGCGGTCAGGCCAAAGACACCCAAATCAATCCAACCGAACCGAATCAACAAGGCTGGCTCCTCAAAGTAGATGAGCATGGCTGTCTCGTCCCCGGCTGCCAGCTTCTTAGTAGTGTAGATGAGGTCGGGACTTCTGTACCTTTTCAACTAAAACTCTATCCTAATCCTGCTACTGAGTATTTAAATATTTACTTCCATCATGCTTCTATGAAAGGTGAAGCGCATTTTTCATTACGCGATGCTGGTGGTAAAGTAGTCAAAGAGTTTAAAAGTAATTTGTCTGATGTGACGCATGTGTGGGCGGTGGATGATTTGGTAGCTGGAGTGTATTGGCTGACTTGTCGGGTTGGGGATGAGGTGTTTACTGAGGAAGTAGTGGTTGGATAGGAGTGATTGTATTTTTTTTGGTACAAAAAAGTGTTTTTTCATAACAGATTGGTTGTCATCCCGAGCGACGCAGGAGTCGAGGGATGCAAGAGTCGAGTGTTTTCAATTTCGAGCGTAGCCGAGAAATCTATCTCTGCCCGGAGATAGATTTCTCGGCTACGCTCGAAATTTCCGTTGAACTAAGTTGTTATTCGTTGATCCCTCGACTCCTTTGTCGCTCGGGATGACAACTCATTAAGTCTACTCAAAAATTAAATGATGAATGGCACCTGAAATTATCCCCAAGGGTAACTTTTTTCTTACCTTCGGTACTGATATTTGAATAAATTCAAAATTAACGAACCATTTTCTGATGGTATCAGAAAGCTAAAAAAATCAAAAAAATCATGGGACTATTTTCCTTCCTTAAAAACGCAGGCGCAAAAATCTTTAACAAAAAAGAAAAAACGGTAGCTGCTGAAGCGACTGCTGCACCAGAAAAAACACGCGAAGAAGCACTAATGGATGAAGTCAACCGACACGGCATCGCTGTAGAAGGACTCGAAGTAGAGCTTTGCGAACAAATCATCGTAAAAGGCCGAACGGCAACGAATGCCGAACGCGAAAAAGTAATTCTCGCGCTTGGTAACGTAGAAGGTATCGGTTGTGTAGAAGACCACATCGAAGTGGAGAATCCTGAGCCAGAAGCAAAATTCTACACGGTTCAGAAAGGAGATACACTTGGAAAAATTGCAAAAGCACAATACGGGGACCCAATGAAGTACCCTGAAATCTTTGAAGCGAATAAGCCGATGTTGTCGCATCCGGATAAGATTTATCCTGGGCAGATGTTGCGGATTCCGGTTGCTTGAGGAGTCAGGTGTCAGGAGTCGGGAGTCAGGTAATGCGAACGCGGAGCTCCGCATCTCACGGGCCTGACACCTGACCCCTGACACCCGACCCCTCAAAAAAAAATGCTGTTGTCAACCAATTGGTAGGCAGCAGCATTTTTTTTGAGGAGACAGGTTTGAGGAGTCAGTGGTGAGGAGTCGGGAGTCAGGTAACGCGATCGCGGGCTCCGCATCTCACGGGCCTGACACCCGACCCCTGACACCCGACCCCTCAACTTTATTCAAACCCACATAGAGGAAAGGGAAAGAAAATTGCGTCAATCCATTATAATAACGGGAAGTGTAACTTTTTTTCCTATTTCTAATATCTACTGTTGAACCGAATTAATATATTTGTATTTTAAACGCTATGAAACTCCATTTCTCATCGAACGAACTATTAACTCTAAGTCATGATTAAACATTATTTAACCATAAGTTTGCTTTTGGTCCTCTTTGCTGTGCCCTTTACCTTATTCTCACAGGGCAGCACTAAAGCAGAGAAAGTAACTGTGAGTGGTTATATTAAAGATGGACAAAGCGGGGAAACCCTTATTGGAGCCACCGCTTACCTAAAAGAATTGGGTGTTGGAACCAACTCGAATGAATACGGATTTTACTCCATCTCTGTACCGCCCGGATCCTACAATATTGAATTTTCGTACTTAGGGTTTGTCACTCAGAACAAACAAATTGACCTCAAGGAAAATATTACCCTCACCATTGAACTCCAGGAAGAGTCAACGGTCATCGCAGAAGTAGTGGTAACCGCTGAGGCGGAAGATCAGAATGTGGTGAAAACAGAAATGAGTGTCAATAAACTCGATATCAAAACCATTACTAAAATGCCAGCGCTACTTGGTGAAGTGGACGTCATCCGAAGTATTCAACTCTTGCCAGGTGTGAGCACGGTGGGAGAGGGCGCTACCGGATTCAACGTGCGTGGAGGTGGTGTTGATCAGAATCTGGTGCTGCTGGATGAAGCGCCTGTTTATAACTCATCACACTTATTTGGTTTCTTTTCGGTCTTCAATCCGGATGCGGTGAAAGATGTGAAACTATATAAAGGGGGTATTCCCTCACGTTATGGTGGAAGGCTTTCTTCGATACTGGATGTGCGGATGAAAGAAGGCAACTCCAAAAAGCTGGCGGTGTCAGGTGGTGTTGGTTTTATCTTTAGCCGACTGGCGATTGAAGCGCCGATTATTAAAGACAAGGCTTCTTTTATCATAGCGGCACGTCGCTCGTATATTGATGTTTTGGCAAAACCTTTTTTGTCTGGATCACTGCAAGATTCGAAACTGAATTTTTATGACCTTACTTTAAAAACGAATTATCGGATTAATGAAAATAACCGCATCTTTTTATCCGGATACCTTGGACGTGACGTCTTTGGCTTTGGTGAAGATGCTGGGTTTAATTGGGGAAATGCCACCACAACGTTGCGTTGGAATCACCTCTTTAGCGATAAGTTATTCTCAAACTTTACAGCATATTATAGTAACTACGATTATGAAATTCGCTTTGGTGCGGAAGACGATAACAACTTTAACTGGAATGCCAATATCGTCAATTATAGTTTGAAGTCGGATGTCTCCTGGTTTATCAATCCAAACAACCTCGTTACATTTGGTGGGCAGGGAATTTTGTATGAATTCTCTCCGGGTAATGCAGTTGGAGTGAGTGAGGGAGTAACCTCTGATTTTAGTTTACCTGAAAAATATGCCTTGGAAGCGGGGCTCTTTATAGAAAATGAGCATAAGATTAATTCGAAATTTTCCTTGCACTACGGACTCCGTTATTCTTATTTCAACTATATGGGTAAAGGAAGGTCTTTTGAGTTCAATACACCTGTTATTGGTGAGCGAAAGGAATTGGCAGCAATACCTGTAGAACACGACCAGTGGGAAAGTATCCAAAATTATGGAAACCTTGAACCCCGTTTTTCTGCCAAGTATCAAGTCAACGAAACCTCATCCGTAAAAGCGAGCTACAACCGAATGGCACAATATATTCACCTGGTTTCCAACTCAACGGCTTCTACTCCTGTTGATGTCTGGACGCCAAGTACCAACAATATCAAGCCTCAGGTGGCCGATCAATTTGCACTAGGTTTTTTCAAAAACTTTAAAAACAACACCTATGTCACTTCTGCGGAGGTGTACTACAAATCATTTGACAATTTGGTAGACTATATTGATGGGGCCGATTTATTTGTCAATGAACTTCTTGAAGCAGAACTCCTGGAAGGAATTGGACGAGCATACGGTTTGGAAATACAATTGGAGAAAAAGAAAGGAAGATTTACAGGGTGGTTAAGCTACACCTTAGCCCGAACTGAACGGAAAATAGATGGCGTCAACGATGACGAATGGTTCGCCTCCCGTTTTGATCAAACACACAATTTATCATTGACCAGTTTCTATGAATTGAATAAGCGCTGGACCTTCTCCGCTAACTTTGTCTTCAACACCGGAACACCAGCCACCTTCCCGACTGACCGAATCGAACAACAAGGATACATCATTCCCAATATCGCCAATAAAGGCGCACGTAATAATGTACGAATACCTGCATACCACCGACTCGATCTTTCTGCTACGCTTGGCCCAAAAGAACGACCGGGCAAGCGATACAGTGGTGAGTGGGTATTCTCCGTTTATAATGTCTATAACAGAAGAAATCCGTTTTCCATTTTCTTCCGTCAGGAGGATAATAACGTTGCAGCAGGAACGCCGATAAACACAGAGGCGATTAAGTTTTCTGTGATTGGAAGTTTTATTCCTTCGATTGCTTATAATTTTAAATTTTAATTGAAGACGGAAGTCCGAAGACCGAAGATCCCGCTAATGCGGAGCACACGATCGCGGGAAACCCCGATATTTCGGGGCAGGCTTTCGGACTTCGGTCTTCCGTCTTCGGTCTCAAAAAAAATAACAACATGAAGTTATATAAAATATTCTCCCTAATCCTAATCGCTGCACTGTTCGGCGCCTGCGAAGATGTCATCACTGTTGACCTCGAAGATGGCGACCAGCAATTGGTCGTAGATGGCTGGATCAATAATCAAATGAAACCACAGGTTATCCGTTTGGTTCGAACCAGTTCTTACTTTGATTCCAGTCCTTCACCAGCAGTGACTGGTGCCACGGTAACCGTTACGGACAATACCGGAACCGTGTTTAACTTCACGGATAATAGTAATGGTGATTATGTTTGGACACCAACTGGAGGTCTTGCTTTTGGTCAAGTTGGAAATACGTATACCTTGTCGATCACCACCGAAGGAAAAGAATACACATCTGTTTCCACCATGAATCGTATTATGGAAATCGATTCTATCGGAGCTGAATTCCGTGAAGAAGAACTTGGACAGCCAGAAGGATATTACGCCTCTCTTTTTGCAACTGACCCGATAGGCCCAGATACCTACTGGATTAAAAGCTATAAGAATGGTCGATTTCTTAGCGATCCAAGTCAAATGAATCTTGCTGTTAATGGTGGATTTACAGTAGGAGCCACTGTTGATGGGATTGTTTTCATTATCCCTATCCGGGAAGGGATTAATCCTTTTGGAGAGGAAGATGAAGATGGGAATGACATTGCTCCTTTCACAACGGGTGATTCGATTCACGTAGAAATTCATTCCATATCGGAGGATGCGTTTTTCTTCTTAAATGCTGCGCGTACGCAAATGACTTTGGGCGATGCAACACTCTTTGCTGAACCGCCCTCTAATGTACCAACAAATATTGTGTCGCTGAATGGTACGGAACCGGGTGATGAGCCTGTTGGCTTTTTTAATGTGTCGGCTGTAGCGGAGAAGGGGCGTCAATTTTAAAACGCGTCTTAAAGATCGGTAAGCACTCCCTTTGATTGATCAAATCGGAGGGATTGCCGAGCTGAGACACCGGGTGATAAGCCTGTTGGCTTTTTTAATGTGTCGGCTGTAGCGGAGAAGGGGCGTCAGTTTTAAAACGCGTCTTAAAGATCGGTAAGCACTCCCTTTGATTTATCAAATCGGAGGGATTGCCGAGCTGAGACACCGGGTGATAAGCCTGTTGGCTTTTTTAATGTGTCGGCTGTAGCGGAGAAGGGGCGTCAGTTTTAAAACGCGTCTTAAAGGTCGGTAAGCACTCCCTTTGATTGATCAAATCGGAGGGATTGCCGAGCTGAGACACAAAAAATTAGAATTAGAATATTTCTCTTTAATTCTTTGCGTCTCAGCTCGGCAATCCCTTTGCTTCGCGAAAAGTGCTTACCGATCTTTTATTCGCGATATAGTCCCTAAAAATCAATCTGAAAACTAAGAATAGGCGTCAAGCCCGACTGCGCCCGATCCGTCCACTCATTCGCATCCGAATCATAGCTATAGTCCAGGCCATCCTCATTGTCGCGGCCAATGACATTTTGCACATCCAGTGCAATGGTCCAGGCGCTGTTGGGATTGTCTTTGCGATAAGCTAAGCGAATGTCGGGACGAAAGTAGGGCGCCACCTGTATCTCAAAAGGACGGCTTTCATCCCAAGGTGGATCGCGATCAAAACGGGAGGCAACAGCTCCTTTAATTAACGGAGATTTGCGGGCACCCTGATTGGCCAATAGCTTCAAACCTGCCTGAAAAACACCTCCTTTTTTGAAGGTCCATTCTTTTCCTCCCATAAATGTTCCGGCTATATTACTGTTGTATCGGGTGTCGTAAAATTGGCCGGAAGCATCAGAATAAGTAGAGTTGAAAATGGAACCGGAAAACAAAAAGAAGCAACCATTATTGAAGCCTTGCTCCAGTGTGATGTCCAGTCCAATGTTTTTTCCTTCCCCTTCATTGACCAGTGCTTCTGTGGCAAAACCGTCTGTTGCATTCAGGATGGAATAGGTGCTGCCCGGGGCGGCGCTGACGGGTACATTGAACAGGTTTTGGAAGTAAGCTTCCGTTCTGAAACGCATACTGTTTTTAAACCCTTGCTCGAATGCCAGGACGAAATGGTGCGACTGAATGGGCTCCAGATTGAGATGGGGTGTCGCGTTTCCTACTTGCGTAAAATAGGAACCAATCGGAAGGATACGTCCGTGTTTGCCATAAGCAAAACTTAAATTACTTCTGGCACTGATGTCGTATTTGACAGCGAGTCGGGGCTCAATGGAGTAAGTATCGTTGAGACTAAAAAACAAAGTATGAACACCACCGCTCAAGGTCCATTTCGGAGCAGGGTGGTAGCGCATTTGTGCATAGGGTTGGATCAGTAAGCTGCTGCCTTTTTCATCGATTACTTTCGTAAATGTTGATGGCGTTTCCGCAAAGGCTTTTTGAAAAAACAAATCATAAGAAAGGTTACTTAGGAAGAGACCTGTTTTTAGCGAAAGCTTTGAACTGATTTTATTGCTGTAATGTGACGCCAGTGAATAACGTACATTTTCATAACGTTCTTCGTTGATGATACCAGCTTGTTTGTTGATGTCCAATGTGTCGTTGATGAACAATATTTTTTGGCCCATCACAGCAGCAGATGTTTTGATGAAAGACTGGTCGTTGATCAGATAGCTATGCGTTGCACCAATGGCGCCCATATCGGTTTGGAAGTCGCGGCGCAGGTAGTCAGAAAATACGTTCCACTGCTGAGGATCGTCTCCATCCGTTGTCGCAAACTCATCACTCAAGCCACCGATTCCCCAAAGTGTAAAGGTCGACTTATTATTTTCGGAAGGAAAATAAAGGTTGAACGACAAGTCCTGAAAGTTGTTGTCAACACGTGGACCAACGAGGTGTATGCCCATCTGATTGAGTAAACCCAAGGTAGAATAGCGGTAGTTGATGAGATAGGAACTGCGCCCTTTTTTCAATGGCCCTTCCGTAGAAAAATCCAATCCCAGCAAACCAGCACGAAAGGAGTATTCTCTTTTCTCTTTATTTCCCTTGCGGAAATGAATGTCAAAAACACCCGAAAAAGCATTCCCGTATTCAGCGGCAAAAGCTCCTGTAGAGAAGTCAGAATTGTCGAGCATGCTGACGCTAAAAACGGTAATCCCACCTCCGGATGATCCTTTGCGGGCAAAGTGATTGGGGTTGGGAATGTCGATGCCTTCCAGTCGCCAAAGTAAACCAATTCCAGAGTTGCCACGAATCACAATGTCACTTCGGCTATCGCGCGAAGCCTGTACGCCGGGGAAGCCCATGGCCATACGGCTGGGGTCGTTGGCGGAAGCGGCATAGCGTTGTGTTTCCTCGACAGAGAAGGAACGGGTGCTGACAATCGACATGGTGTTGAGTGCTTCGTTGGAATGCTTGAATGCTTTCACGACGACTTCATCAGTAGTGTGGCCTGCCTCCGTGAGTGCGATGTCGAGGATCAGTTCTTTAGCAGAATTCAAAATAATATTGTCGCTGAGAAAAGCCTCGTAACCGATGTATTGACAACGAACCTGCTGACGACCAACTGGTACATTTTCCAAACGGAAAGCACCGTTGATGTCGGTGCTGGTACCGATCGACGGGTCTGAATTTTCGACCATTACAGTGGCGCCAATGAGTGGTTGACGACTGTCCTGATCCACCACGATACCTTTGATGGTTTGCGTAGGGTTTTGTGCCAAACAAAATGAAAAACAGCAACAGATGCTGAAAGCAATTAGGATCTTTTTCATAACAATAGGTTTTGATGTAAGTTACATACATGGTGTATTAGAAGTTGTAAGAGAAAACTAAATTTAATTTTCTCTGGCGCTCCTGTTATTACTGGAACCGCCTAAAGATAGAAAATAGAATTGCTTCATGTTTGATTGTATTTATGTGATGTAATAGGAAACGGTTTTGACGGGCTTTTTCTTTTTTATTGCGGATAAAAGACCGGTAAGCACTCCCTTTTGATTTTTCAAATTGGAGGGATTGCTGAGCTGAGAAGGAGTATCTAACCCCCAAACGGCAAAGCAACACCAAGCCAGGGTCCGCGCACATTACCAAATGAAAGAAAAAGGCCAAAATCAACTGTAATAGAAGGGGCGAGGTACCGTCCACTAAATGAAAAAATTAAAATCTCACCACCACTTATATCCGTATCTAAGAATACCCAGTTTTCGGTAACAAGACTAAATTTTTTGCTCAGCCTACCCATCCCGCTTAAGGTTATCATTGGTTGCTTTTCCCATCTACCACCAATGTTTCCGAATGAAACACCCATTGTGAAATTATTATCCCGATCGCCAAAAGAAGTAGCGGTATAAATCAGGGTTGCATTTAAACTGTTATCTCTGTGCCGAAATATGGTTACGCCTGCTGCTACATTAATACTTTTGTCAGATGCAGTAGAAATTTTTGGAGAAATGATAATGCCGGGTATTGGGCCACTAGAAAAAAGTAACGATGCTAATTCAAAACCACCTGCTATGCTTATATGATCCGTTATTCCGTAATTTATTGTATGAAAAAACAACATGGTATTTTGATAATTTGCTGCTCCTTTTCGCAGACCAAATCCAGTTGGGGCCAATAAATTTCGGGTAGGGTTGGGACTCTCGAACCAGTAGCTTCCATCGGATCTGAGTATAGCTGGGCGCATTTTTTTTATCCTGTTTCTTCTTATTGAAAGAAGGCCCAGTTCTGCAGTTTCGAGAGAGATGATCGAATCGTTGCTTGAGATAAGTTTGCCGTAGATGGTGTTGCCTTCTACTATTTTTACAGAGACAATGTTGCCAGCTTTCTGAGCACTCAAGTGAACCATTCCCGAAATCATGAAAAGAAATGCAAGACTACTAACTGTTGTTGTCTTTCTCGTTTGTTGCCTAATAAATGAACGTTCCGAGGATTCATTTATAAATCTTTTCAAGTATGAAACCAAGATCGGTCTAAGAATCGCTTTATTAGATGCGTTTTTCGATACGGGCATAATTATTTTTATTTAATATCAATTGTAAATTCAGGGAATTCTGAAAAATCAGGAATTTTGTTGCGAAAATCGCTTGAATCGGGAATGGTTAAGGGCAATGCCAGCCCTCTAATGCGAGCCCTTGCAGGCTCGTCTTTTTTGATGGGAACACAGATACTTCGGCTCCGCTCACCACAGGTTTTCGTGGATCTGTATGGAAAAAGAGCGGATTTTTTCGCGTAATATGTATGCTCGCGATCGTGTGTGAAAATCCGTCCTTCTTCCGTTATTATCCGTCCAATCCGTATTCCCATCAAAAAAGATCGCGCAAGCGATCCCCGTTAAAAGGCCTATTCAATCCCGATGCATCAGGACAAAATTATTTACTGCCAATTGGAATTGAAATGCTGACCCAGGGTATGGCAAATTGATCTTGTCTATCTATCAGAATGGTGAAATCAGCCACAATGTTTCTACCAATATGTCGACCTCCGAATGATATCATGCTCTTGAATTCGTGTTCATCACTAAAACGGCGTTCAGGTGTTGCAAGGATGGGAGGCATGATCCAGCTTTCGGTGATGAGGCTAAATTTTTGACCAATCCGGAGCGTTCCCCCGAGAAAGATGAGTGGCTTTGTTTTGGAGGAGCCGTCAGAGACGATGAAACCCATACCCAGCGTAGCGTGGGAGTTTTTGTTGCCGACGGTATTGGCGCCATAGAAAATACCGATGTTGTTTTTTTCTTCAATAGAGTAGTTGACGTATAATGCGTTAACACTAATGTTGAGTTGGTTGGGACGAATAGGAATTACATATTTAGCCATAATCCCAATGCCAGGATAATTAGCTTCGGTATTAAAAGCAATGTTTAAAATTTCAATTCCTCCTCCGAGGCTAAGGTTGTCTGTTATTCCATAGTTGAAGGTGTTGAATACAACCCAGATACTTTGGTATTCCATCTCACCTTTTTTGAGTGTATAACCGGTGGAGCCGATCAGGTAGTGGGTTGCTGTTGGCATTTTGTACCAGTAAGCTTCTTCTTCTTCTTCTTCTTCTTCTTCTTTTATTTCACTTTCCTTCTCTTTTGGTTTTTTCTTGGTTATTCCTTTAGCTAAAATATCGACATCATCAATGTCCTTTTGGAGCAGTGTGATGATTCCAAAATCTGCGGTGTTGATCCTGACTTTTTCGTCATCCATTTCCGTGAGTTCACCTATATAGGAGCTACCGGTTTTCATATTGACACTAATTATTTGGCCAACGTTTTGAGCTGTTGCAAGGGGGCAGGTTGCGAATAGGAATAGGAAAATAAGAGCGGTGTGGAGAGCTTTCATGTTGTTTTAGCTTTAGCTTTGATTAGTTGGGAGGGGGGAGGCAGGTTGGAGGTGGGACGTGGGAAGTGGGAAGCTTCACTTTATCGTGCTCGAAAGTATGACTCAACCGGGGGGTTAACTTTGGGATAGAGTCTGCGTTTTGAGTTAAACTTTCGAGAAGGGTCTTCATTTAAGTGTGTCTGATGGTTTTTAAATCAAAATCAAAAATTCAATCAAAATTTTGATTGAAAGACACAGTTGAGTGAACTCTCTCCTTTCGAGCGCGTTAGAAGGCGCTTCCCACTTCCCACTTCCCACCTCCCACTACTTCCAACCCCTTCTAAAGCTCTCCGGTAAAAGTATCCCCATCATCCATTTTACCGGATTTGAGACCTTTGTAAAACCAGGTCATTCTTTGTTCGGAAGTACCATGTGTAAAGGCATCGGGAACAACATATCCCTGGGCTTGTCTTTGGATGTGGTCATCACCCACAGCTGAAGCAGCCGTAAGTGCCTCTTCCAAATCACCTTGTTCCAGAGCGCCCAGGTATTTGTCTTCGTAGTGAGCCCAAACACCTGCAAAGAAATCGGCTTGAAGTTCGAGTCGGACTGACAATGCGTTTGCATCTTTTTTGCTCATGCGTCTTTGTTGTTGCTGCACCTTAGCGGTAAGTCCTAAAAGATTTTGGACATGGTGTCCCACTTCATGTGCTACAATATACGCCATGGCAAAATCACCCGGTGCTTTGAAACGGGTTTGTAGTTCTTTATAAAAACTAAGATCGATATAAAGCTTAAAATCACCGGGGCAATAGAAAGGACCGGTGGCAGAGGTTGCATTACCGCAAGCTGAGTTGACGTGACCGGTGTACAAAACCAATTTTGGCTGTTGGTATTCATGTCCCAATTGTTCTCTGAAAATTTTAGTCCAGATAATTTCGGTGTCTTTCAATACAACAGAAACAAATTGCGCAAGCACATCTTCTTCTTTGTTGGTCGGTTGCTGATGTTGTTGATGCTGCTGCTGCTGTTGTTGTTGAACCTGATTCAAAATAGGTTGCGGATCCTCGCCGCTCAACAGTGCAAAAAATAAAAGTATGATGGTTCCAATTCCGATGCCGGCGGCACCTACTTGTTTTACTCTTTTTCCTCTGCGATCTTCTACGTTGGAACTACCTTCTCTGCCTTGCCATTTCATAATAATGAATTTTAAATGATGGAAATATGGAGCACTAGCTAGTATTTTGCTAAATGCAAAGTGTTGAATAATCGCTAAAATAATCATTTAAAATCATTTTTAAGGTAGCTCTTCTTGATTTAACGATGTAATGGTATCCTTTTGGAAATGGTCATTGATCGGGCTTTGAGAGAAAAGAACAGGAGCGGCCTATTCCATATAGAAGGCTCACCGATCCCGACGGACGAGCCGGGGGCTCAATGATCCCTACAGTCGCGGGATCTGGATCCACTAGTCGCGGGTTCGTAGGGATCGGTGAGTCTATCTGGCTAGCTAGACAGGCTTTAAGAGAAGCTAATATTGAGTTGTGTAAACAAAGTTGGTTGGCTGGATAGAAAGGAAACCTGGTGGGAGAATTAGGATTTATTGAGGAGTTTCAGGACTTAGTTATCCCAAAGTTCCTCATCCAGCGTTGTTTCAGGGTTATCGTCGTTTAAGTTTACATAGAATTCGCCCTTATAAATAAAATTATAATTCAACTGCTCCCGCAGTGATTCAAACGATTTTTCGTCTTCCACATTTTGAGCAATCCAATCGATAGCTTCGAGTCTGTTGTCAAATGATACTTTCATGGTTGTGTAGTTTTCTAGTTAAACAGTTTGTATTATCCAGTAAGTGCCTGAAGTGATACATATTAACATTACTTTAAAGGTGTTAAACACCTCTATAGTGAATCTGGTTCCCCGGAAACGTCCGAAAATCAGGAATAAAAAGGATGATGTTAAAGTTGAAAAGCGATTTTGAATGGCCAGTAAGGTCAATTTAAGTAAAATTTTGGAAAGATGAAAGGGGAGAAGGGGTTGGAAGTTGGAAGTGGGAAGTTGGAAGTTGGAAGTGGGAAGTGGGAAGTGGGAAGCGCCTTCTAACGTAGAGCCCTCTTTCGTGGTCGAAAGGCGCGAGGGGGTTCATTTAAGTGTGTCTGATGGTTTTTAAATCAAAATCAAAAATTCAATCAAAATCAAAAGGCCTTTAAACGTGATCTACCTATTTAGTTGACCATCTGTTTGTTATGAGCAGCGCTTCTGCGTTCGTCTGTGTACGCCGAAGCCTTTCTCAGGAGCCGAAGCCTTGGCGTAGGATCTGGCGAAGGATCTGGCGAAGGATCTGGCGAAGGAGTAGGGAAATTTTTGATTTTGATTGATGCTTTGATTGAAAGACACAGTTTACAGAACAGTCCCAAAGGCGAATGCCCCTCTCCATTGATATATTTCTTTCAGGGAAACTCCGCTGCATGGCACTCCGAAAGGGATGTATCGATGGTAGGGCTCGCTCTATGACTACGTTAGCGGGAAAAGCTTCCGACTTCCCACTCCCAACTTCCCACTCCCAACTTCCCACTCCCTGTAACTTCCACTTCTTTTCCTTTGCGCCCTGCTACTTTATACCTAAATTAACAAATTGATACAACCCACATATGGCCAGAACACTACAAGATCAAATTTTAAATGAGATAATCAGCCGCTTTCCCAAGCGATCTGTCGCTGTAGAAGCATTGGCAGAACTGCTGGGTGTTAGAAAAGACGCTATTTATCGCAGGCTGAGAGAGGATACAATCCTTTCGCCCAATGAGATCAATCTTTTGGCGCAGACCTACAAAATTTCTGTCGATAGTTATATTTTCAACCAATCAGACGCCTTACTTTTTAGCTATAGCGGCTTTGCCCGTGAGATCAACAACATGGGTGACTATCTGGATGGGGTAGCTGAAAATCTAGAGCGGACCAAACAACTCCCTGATGTCGTTCTCTATTATGCGGCTAGCGAAGTGAATTTCTTTTACTACAACTTTTTCCCGGAGCTGATGAACTTCAAATTATATATCTGGGGTCGTGCAATATGGGAATTTGATCACCTGAAAAACAGACCTTTTGACTTTGAGGTGATTTCTCATGCCGAAATGGAAAAGACCCAAACGATTTTAAAAAGCTTTCTCTCCATCAATACGAAGGAACTGTGGAGTCCTAATATTCTGTTTAATACGCTGGCACAAATCGAATACTTCCTGAGCATGGGCGTGTTTAGAAACAATAGTGATGCCCTCATTATCTGTGATCGAATGTCGCAACTGGTTGACCACTGGCAGCTGATGGCAGAGAGTGGGACTAAATTCGCCTTAGATGCAGGACCGGACTCGGCCCTGAGTACTTTCGAATTGTTTCACCATGAGGTGCTGGTAACGAGTGATGCTATTCTGGTGTCGTCTCCCGCTGCAAAAGCCTTGTTTAATATCTTCAACAATCCAAATTATTTGCTAACCTCCGATGAAACGATGTGTAATCATCAGGAAGATTGGTTTAAAAAAGCTATTGGTAAATCGACGCCCATTAGTTTGAATAACGCGAAAAGCAGAGCGCTTTATTTTAATAACCTGAGGAGTCGTATTGCGGATACGCGCTTGCGTATTGAGCAGAGGCTTTAGGAGGGAGGGAAGTCTGAAGTTTCCCTCTATTGCGGGATGGGACACAGATTTGACGGATCTAACGGATTTACACGGATTTTTTTCGTATGATATGAAGCCCTCTAACGCGAGTTAAGCAGAAAGTTCAGAGCGCGAAACAAAAGAAAAAATCCGTGTAAATCCGTTCAATCCGTTAGATCCGTTCAATCCGTGTCCCATCCGCGCAAGCCCCCCACAACTCATCCCCATATTTCAACAACTCACCTCACTTTACTTTTAATGGACAACCATTAGGGCTATCATTGTATTGTTAATCGTGACGAAATCAACGCTAAACAACGCCAATAAAAAATATAAAAATGAAAAACAGACCTTTATTCTCATGCTTAATCTTCCTGATGATTCACTTTCTGGGACAGGCACAGTCAAATACTCAAACGGTTCGGGGAACTATAATCGACAACCAGTCCGAAATGCCACTCATTGGAGCAACCGTTGAATTTCTAAGTACCACAAATCCTAAAGGAGCTAGTACTGATGTAAACGGAAGTTTTGTAATGACAGATGTACCGGTGGGGCGTCATCAATTTAGAATTAGTTACCTGGGGTACAATACGGTGACCTTGCCTAACATTTTGGTGACTGCGGGAAAAGAAGTTGTGCTTGATATTAACCTGGAAGAGTCGGTGGTGGCCATGGATGAAATAGTGGTGACTGCGGAAGTAGAAAAGGATAAGTCGATCAATCAAATGGCAACAGTGAGTTCGCGAGCTTTTACTTTAGAGGAGGTGACCCGATATGCCGGTGGCGGAAATGATGTTTCCAGAATGGCTTCTAACTATGCTGGCGTAAGTGCCATGAATGATAGCCGCAACGATATTATTGTAAGAGGAAATTCTCCGACCGGTGTTTTGTGGCGATTGGAAGGAGCTCCAATTCCAAATCCAAACCACTTCTCTACACTTGGTACAACTGGTGGCCCGGTAAGTGCCCTCAATACCAACATGCTCAAAAATTCTGATTTCCTAACCGGCGCATTTCCAGCAGAATATGGAAATGCCAGTGCAGGTGTTTTTGATATTGGATTTAGAAACGGAAATAAACAGCAGCATGAATTTACGCTTCAGATGACGGCTTTTAATGGTTTTGAAGTATTGGCGGAAGGGCCACTGAATAAAAAGAAAGGAAGTTCGTACATGGTGAGTTACCGACACTCCTTTGTAGAGCTTGCGCAAAAAGCAGGCATTAATGTGGGGACCAACTCGGTTCCAAATTATAAAGATGCTGCTTTCAAAATTGATTTTGGAAAGGGGAAATTAGGTCGATTTTCGCTCTTCGGTTTGGGAGGATTGAGCGACATTGATTTTTTGGCGAAAGACCAGGGAGAAGATGATTTGTTTGCAGATAGAAATGATTTGAATTCTTATGCGAAAAGTAAGATTGGTATTGTAGGAGCGAATCATCGAATTATTTTGAATGCTAATACTTATGTAAAAACAACCCTGTCTGCATCAACGGCTCAAAATGATTATTCGGAAAATCTTTTGCAAGAAGATGGTGACGAATATGGTATACTAGATTTGCAGGACAGAAATTCACGAATTAGTTTGGCGACTTATGTCAACAAAAAATTCAATGCTAAGCATACCATGCGTATTGGCGGTATTGCAGAAACATACCTGCTGGATGCTTTTGTGCAAACCAGAGAAAACGAACCAGATTGGCGGGTAGCCCGAAATTTTGATGACAATTTAAATCTCTATCAGGCTTATGCCCAGTCGCAGTTTCGTCCCAACGAAAAGATCACTCTAAACACTGGTGTTCATTTGCAGTACCTCGATTTGAGTGAGTCGTTTGCTATAGAACCACGCTTTGCAGTTAATCGCCATTTGTCGAGTACTAAAACCTTGAGTCTTGCTTATGGTTTGCACAACCAGATGCAACCACTACCGATTTACTTTTTTGAAACTACCAATCAGCAAGGTGTAATTGAACGATCTAATCAAAATCTTAATTTTACGAGAAGCCATCACTTTGTAGTGGCTTACGATCAGAAGTTTGGGCCGGACTGGCGAATGAAAATGGAGGCTTACGCCCAAATGTTGGAAGGGGTACCGATAGATAACTTTTCAAGTACTTATTCCGTATTGAATGTAGGTGATAATTTTGGATTTGAGGAAGCACCTAATTTGGTAAACGAAGGATCAGGATCTAATGTCGGATTGGAATTAACGGTAGAGAAATTTTTCAGTAAAGGATATTACGGATTGTTGACGGGTTCTGTTTTTGATTCAAAATACAAAGGCAGTGATTACGTAGAACGCAATACCTCGTTTAATGGAAATTATACCTTGAACTTTCTAACCGGAAAAGAATGGCTGATGGGTGAAAACAAACAAAATGCATTGACCTTTGATATGAATTTAACTACTGCCGGAGGGCGCTACTACACGCCGATTGATTTGGAGGCTTCGCGCCTGGCAGGTGTTGCTGTGAAAGATGAAACGCAGGCCTATAGTTTGCGTTACGATCCTTACTTCCGTTTGGATATAAAATTTGGTTACCGTATCAACAGTCAGAAACGCAAGTTGTCACAAACGTTCTATCTTGATTTCAGAAATATAACGAACCATAAGAATGTTTTTAATATCCGGTTTAATGAGAGTACGGGAGATTTATTTACGGTTTACCAGATTGGATTTTTTCCGGATTTTAAGTATCAGATTACCTTCTAGAGGAGAGGCCGTAGACGGAAGGCCAAAGTTTCCCCTCTATCCTGGATAGGACACGGATTTGACGGATCGAACGGATAAGAACGTATTTTTTTCTGCGATCGTAAAAAAAACAAACGCGATAGAGGGAAACCCCTGTTAATCCGCTCGATCCGTCAAATCCGTGCCCCATTCGCGTTAGCGGGAAACCCCGAGGTTTCGGGGCAGGCTCTCGGACTTCGGTCTCCTTCAAAGAAACGCATCATAGAAGCGGCACAAAAATACCTAAGTATTGAGGTGCCGCTATTTTTAAGTTATCTTGATTATCTTAGCAACGCAGATTTTTTTAAATAAAACCTATGGTTAAAAGACAACGAACAAATCGGGAATTACTGGGCTTTAATGACCAGTGGCTGGTGCTGTTTGGAATACCTTTGACCGCATTGCTGATTTCCTTACTAATGTTTAGCCGGGATATAGAAGAGAACCCTGCATTTCTATTACAGACCTATCCCATCTCTTTTTTTTATACCACGACTTATTGGTTGGTACTTCGTTATCTTTTGTTGTGGATACGGGACCGATTTTTTGAACTTTCTAAAGTGAATCGTAGGTTAATGGAAGAAATTTTTTGGGTATTGATTGTTTTCTTTATCATAAAGTTTGGCCTCGATTATTTTCTTCACGATATTATGTGTGCTTTCCTGGGAGATAAAGAACCTACAAGTATTACGATGGTGGTCCTCTCATTGACGGTTTGTTTTTTTGTGATGACGATTTATGAATCTATATTTTTTTATAACCAGTTGAAAAAATCAATGTTGGAGCAGGAGGAGTTGAAACGAATGCATGTCATTTCTCAATTGGAAGGATTGAAAAATCAGGTGAACCCACATTTCTTGTTTAACTCGATGAATACGCTGGCGCAACTGATTCCTGAAGATTCCGGAAGAGCCGTTAAGTTTGTGGAAAAGTTGTCGAAAGTTTATCGTTACATTTTAGAAATAAAAGACCAGAAAGTGATTTCATTAGAAGAGGAAGTTCGCTTTTTGAATGCGTATTTATTTTTGTTGAAGGAGCGATTTGAGGACAACCTAAAAGTAGACATTGATATTCCTGAAGAGCGAATGCAGGATAAAGTGCTCCCATTGTCGCTACAGATGTTAATTGAAAACGCGATCAAACATAATGTCATTTCCAAAAAACGACCATTGTCAATCACCGTAAAAACGGAAAAAGGTCACCTGCATGTTGAAAACAATTTGCAATTGAAAAACCAAGTCATGAATTCAACGAAAATGGGTTTGCAAAATATTCGCAAGCGCTATCGCTTTTTTACGGATAGTACGGTGGTGGTGATGGAGACTAAGGATTATTTTGCGGTTTCGTTGCCCTTGCTTGAGTGAGGATGGGACACGGATCTAACGGATTGAACGGATTTAAACGGATTTTTTTCTTTTCTATTGCGCTCGATTATTGTGACATTGCTACGCTAGAAGGTCGGCGTTTGCACAAAAAAATCCGTCCGAATCCGTTCAATCCGTTAGATCCGTGTCCCATCAAAAAAAACAAAAATGAAAGTACTAATAATAGAAGACGAAGGACCTGCCGCCAAACGGTTGCAGGAACTCATCAAATCATGTCGGCCAAATTTTGAAATACTCACCGTCCTTGATGGGGTAGAGGCTTCTGCCAAATGGATTTCCACCAACCCTGCACCGGAGCTAATTTTTATGGATATTCAGCTATCTGATGGCATCAGTTTTGATATTTTTACGAAAGTGACAGTAGAAGCGCCCGTCATTTTTACCACAGCTTACGACGAGTATTCTCTAAAAGCATTCAAAGTCAACTCCATTGATTACTTGCTAAAACCAATCGAACAAGAAGAACTGGAAGCTGCCTTCCAAAAATTTGAACGCCTCCACCAGCAACAAATTACCTACAACCCAGAGGCTTTCCAGGAAATACTCAACAACCTGACTCAAAAGAATTTTAAAGAACGCTTTTTGGTGAAGGCGGGACAAAACCTAATCAATCTCTCTGTAGCTGATGTTGCCTACTTTTATTCAGAAGAGGGCTTACTCTACGCACGCTGTACCAACAACAAACGCCACATGCTCGACCATACCCTGGAACAAATAGAAGAGATGCTAAACCCCAAAGATTTTTTCCGAGTCAACCGAAAAGCGCTCATTCGAATTTCCGCCATCGATAAAATTCAAACACATATTAATAGCCGTCTGAAATTGCAATTGGCGCCAGCCAGTAGTTGGGAGGTGATTGTTAGTCGGGAACGGGTTGGTGCTTTTAAGGAGTGGTTGGATCGGTAGTTAGTCAAAGTTAAAGTCAAGGTCAAAGTTTGCTCGTCTATTGTGGAGGTCGCGATAGTGGAGATTTGAGTTTGAGTTTGCACTTGCGCTTGTACTTAAAAAAAACAAGTAACAATTTATCTAGCTACTATTGGAAGTGATTCTCCTCGAAATATAGCGTTAAGAAAGTTCAAGTGCAAGTTCAAAAGCGACCATGACTAAATGCGAAACTTATGTTAGCGGGAAAAAACGTTGACCTTGACCTTGATTTTGAATAAAAAAAAGAGGACGACCCGCTCGGCCGCCCTCTTCTACGCTCACTAGTAATTAATTAAAAAATTTATCTGGGATAGACATTTGCGAATCTAAGCAGTACGTCAAAACTGCTGGGTGCCAGACAAAATATCATATCAAAATTACGCTCTGCCTTGAATGTAAAGCAGCTTCTCAGAAGTCGCTTTGCCATTTTGAGTAACCGTAATAATCACTGTACCCTGAGCAGTACCTAATGCGCTTAAATCAACTTTTTCATTGTATACACCATCGAAGTTGCGGTTGTAATCGCGGAATACTTCCTTGCCATTGATGTCGGTAATGGATACCGTTGTAGGAACAGCATCGCCTTCAAAACGGATGTTGACAGAACGGTTGGATGGATTTGGGAAAGCACGTAATTCAATGTCCAGGTTCGTATCTGTTTCGGTGAAAACCTGAGGCGTTTCTTCTTTTGGTGTAGCAACAACAGTTTCAGTTTCTTCTACTTTACAGGATTTAAATTCAGCACCAACGGTGTAGTACGCACTATTTCGCTTGTAAGTGATAGTAAATTGCTCCCCCTCGCTGTGTGTGTTTCTTTGGCCCAACAATTCTTTATGATTGTTGACATTAATGCCATCCATAGCAATGATGACGTCACCTTTTTGCAAACCGGCTTCCTGCGCTGGTGTGTCGTCGATGACACCATTTACAGCAAGTCCTTCGCCACTACGGTGCGTACGGGAAGAAGTGTAAACACCGATGAAAACTTTACAAGGGTCTACTTTGTGGTTACTGGTGTAGCTGCGTGAATGGGAATTGCCGCGCCTGAAGTTGTCCATCTTATTAGTACTCCAGGTATTTCTGGTTTGCATACCTTTTTTTGCAGTTAGGGTTGCAGCAGTTGACATGCTTTGTCCGTTGCGGGTGTAGTTGATGTTGACGGGTTCACCTATTTTTTGCTTTCTAATAGCGCAACCTAATTCAGTGGTTTTGTTGGTTGACTGACCACCTACAGTAGTAATTTTGTCCCCAACTCTTAGTCCGGCAGTTTGAGCAGCAGATCCTTCTACCACTTCTTTTATTATAGCGCCATTCTCTGAGCTGCGGGTGACTACACCAAGGAAAGGAACGGGATTGGAGTTGCAAGACTTTTTACTATTGAAGTTTCCACCTTCAGTAATGAAAAATCGTTCCTTATCAATTTCAATTTCGAATTCTTTTAATTGCTCGCTGATTTCATTCGTCAACGATTCTACTTCTTCCATGTCAAAATGCGGAGCGTTGTCATTGTCAGAGTTGAAATAGAAATGGCTTTGACCTCCTGCATCTGAAGTGATAACTTGCGTAGTTTGCTCAATTGTTTCCGTACCATTTTCGTCAATATATTTTTTGATGATGGTGATCGTTTTTTCGCCATCGGTAGTGGTCTCCGTAGTGGTAGTGGTTTCAGTCGTTTTTTGGGCATAAGTTGGAGCAGCAAAGAAAAGCATCAATACTGCGAAGAAAGGGAGAAGGTTTAATTTTTTCATATCAGGATATTTTTTTAGTTAATAAATTAATTGAAGTTCGAAGACGGAAGACCGAGAGCCTGACCCGAAACCTCGGGGTTTCACTCGAACGTGTACTCCGCAATTCTTTGTTCTTGGATGTCTCGGATGTTGTAGTGCGTTAGTGGGAAAACTTCGGTCCCCGAGTTTTCGGGGCAGGCTTTCGGACTTCCGTCTTCCGTCTGAAAAAATAATCATTTTTTTCTTTCACACTCCGTCAGATAAATTTTTAAAGGGTACGTTGGGTCTGTATCGTCAAAGTTCGGTTCAAAGTAGTCACTGAGTTCAATCATGTTCGTTAGCTCGACCATGGCGAGCAAAATTTCGTTATTCTGATCAAGGGAATCGGTTGCTGTAAAAAAGTAAGTGCCATGTGAATTAGAAAAACAGCTAAACGATTTATTCGGGTCTATTGTCTGAGTGTTAGAAGAATGATAATTAGTTTCTGTGTGGCCATTATCATTTTTAATAATGATTTGACTGTTGCCGAGCATTTCAATTCCTGTTAGTTCCTCATAAAGTTTGAGGTATTTATCAAAAAGCAGGGTTGATTGCTTTTCGCCATTTACTTTCAATCGCTGGTTGTTTAATTCGAAGGAATAATTTGATTTAGAATAAATTAATAAATCTTCCAGTAGTTCGTTTTCCAAACGGCGTTTAACCTGGCTATTGAATTTAAGGAAGCCTTCACCATTTACTTCAAAGCGATCGGTTGTTGAGGCAGTAGCGGTTTCACCGTAAGTTAGGTGGTCTGCCTTACTATTTCTGTTATGCTTACAAGACGATTGACTCTTCTTATTGTTACAGGAGTGACCTGGTCCTGTATTCAAATTCAGCTTGTTTGCATTTCTTTGCTGTCGGTTCAGTTGTGCGTTGATCTGTTCTTTTTCTTTTTCATGCGCTTGGTACCATTGTTTTTTTGCTTCAGCAAAAGCAGCTTTTTTATGTTCCAGTTCGCTTTTACGGTGGTTGAGAATTGCTTGTTTTTCCAGTAACTCAGTTGCGTCGACGCTTGAGTGATTTTTTAATAGCTTTATATTTAGTTGTTCAAGTCGGGAAATATTTTTTTCTAGTTTTTTCCAGCGGTCGTTGAAGGAGTTGTCCCATCGCTTGCGTGCGGATTCAATATTTGATAGTCGTTCTAATAATTTTTTTTCTTCCTGCCATGAAAAGGCAGAAGCGTTTTCCAGAGTAGCTGGTTGACTCCGGTTGTATTCGGAAGAAGATCTTCGCTCTACAATAACCAGCGTATCACCGTCATCAAAATTCGCTCCGTCAATCACCAAAGATTTAGTTTCGCCTGCCACTATTATTTCAGTCGGCAACTGTCCCTGACGTTCAAAGATGATGTGTGTCTGGTCATCTCGTTCTTTTCTAATGGTTTTTTTGTGTTGATAAGCATAAGCCTCCGTTAGTTGATTATTCTTAGGTGCAGACTTCCCGGGAATCATGTCCATATCAGCAAGCAAATCATTGATCAGGTGATCGTAGTTGCCAAATTGATGACTTGGAATGACCTGACCGTCTAAGGTTATTTTTGCGATAGTACCATCTTCTATATCCATTTCTACCCGACCTTCGTCCGTGTTGTTGATATATCTTCTTCGGTCTGTTTCTCTTCCCGGTTCGGGAAGTGGAGCGAACGTTAATGATTCAAGTTTAATTGTTTTTGGTGCTTTTTCCAATGGAGGAATGAGGGCTACTTCCAATAGAGATGCTTCTTCCAGATTTTCGCTCACCATCATTTTATAGTCGTAATTGCTTTGCGCTCCAATTGAAAAAAGAGTAACTGTGACCATGAGTAAAAGCGTCGCCGACATTTTTTCCATGATGTTGGATTTGTTTTGCGGCTGATTGAGAATGCGCTTTACCCGATGCAATAATTGGTTTTTTGACCCCGAAAAAGGCATAGCCATTTTGGGAGCGGAGCATCCGATTTCCTGAAGGCTGACCAATGCTTTTGCATAAGTAAGTGAACTTCCGCAAAGTTTTACCGCGGTATCATCACAGCAGTTTTCCCGCTCTGTTCGTATGTTGGCAGCAATCCACCAAACCGCAGGATTGAAGTAAAATAAAACCTCAATGACAGACAGCAGAATATTCATCAGGTAATCATTGCGTTGAATATGAGCCAGCTCGTGGGCTAAAATAGCTTCCACTTCATTCTCCTGTAAGTTATTGATGGCACCAATTGGTAACAAAATGACGGGTTTGATATAGCCAATCACCATGGGAACAGATGCGATAGCAGATTCGACTAGTTTTACTTTTTTGCGTAAGCGAATTTTTGATTTTAAGGCGTTTAATTTTCTGTTCCAATAAGGTGCTACTTCCTGATTGTTGGTATACCGCAATCGTTGAACATACACCAGTCCACCTAACATGCGCAGCAGAAAAAATGTGGCGCCCAGCATCCAGACCAAAACGATAGTCGACATATTATTGTTGAAAAAATCAACAAATAACTGAAGCGTACTTTTACCCAGCATGCCCTCTTGTGAAAGCGCCGCCAGTTGCTGAATCTCTGCATCTGTTAGGCTCGAAAATTTGTCTAAACTTAAGCCTCCATCATAGTAAACCAAAAACGTAGAAAGTGCTGCCACAAAAACCATGAACTGCGAAAATGTAGCGACCTCGTAACGGACTTTAGCAGATCGGTTTTTCAAATACATTATGGCAAAAGCCACCACTACACCAATAATCATTGCCTGCCATAGCGAGTGGATAACGGTCCAGCCGAGTGCGTATGTTAGGTCTTCTGAGACGAATTGGTATAAAAATTCCATGTTTTTTTTTAAAAGTTGTCAGGAGTCAGGAGTCAGGAGTCAGGAGTCAGGGGTCAGTGCTCGTCGAATGCGGAGCTCCGCGAAAGTGGGAGCTGACTCCCGACCCCTGACTCCCGTCTCCTCAAAATCATTTTTTCTCCTCAATAGATTGAATCAAAGCCTTAATCTGTTCCAGCTCTTCTTCAGTGGCCTGATGGTTGCCCAAAGTCTGCATCACCAATTGCATGGCAGAACCTTTAAAGGTGGCATCCACAAATTTTTTCAGTAAAACATTTTGCGTATCCTTTTCATCTACATTGGCGGAATAGATGTGGGTACGAGCGTCTGTATTGCGGTGTACCAGATTCTTTTCAATCATGAGTTGCATGATCTTCAAAGTGGTGGTGTAGCCGATTTCTCCTGTTCCTTTTTTCACCTCATTAAGTTTATCATTTACATGACGGACCGATGAGGGACCATGAGCCCAGAGGACATGTAAGATGGCCAGTTCAGACTCTGTAGGTTTATTGGTCGGTTTAGAAATATGATTTTTTGACATAATTAAGGGATTCTTCTTTCTACGAATAATTTCGTAAGACAATGATATACGAAACATTTCGTAAATCCAAATATTTTAACTTTTGAGTACAAGTGGTTTGACGGAATTATTTAAATTTTTCCTTTTGATGATTTTGAATAATTCCCACACTAAATCCCTATTGGTCAATCGTTTAGGCAATTATTACAAAATTGGAAAAATGCAAATAATTTGGTTCCGTCACTTATTTCTTTAAGATTTTGTTAACTTTTGACTTTAAATCATTTTGAAAACATCATTTTTGAGAGAGCGGCTGATTTTGTATGCATACAAAGCTTAATTGTAACTGTTCAGTAACTCAATTGATGCGTTCGGGCTGGATGTTAACTGTTGGATGTTTCTTCGGTGGGTACGCTTGTGAAAAAGTAAACCTTGAGCCAAACCAACTAATACAAATTATATGAACAAACAAATTCTCTTCATCCTAATCCTACTCCTCCCCATTTTGGGCTGTACCCAAAAGACAACAAAGCGATGCTTTAGGTTGCCTCCCGACCTAAAAGAAGTTTCAGGTCTGTATCTGGAAAGTGAAAGTAGCTTTTGGTGGCTCAACGATAGTGGCTGGGATCCCATCTTGTTTAATACCAATGGCAGGGGGAAGCTGGTAGACTCTATTTGCTTGCCACAAATTAAAAACGTAGACTGGGAAGACCTGGCTTCTGACGATCAGGGTAATATTTACATTGGTGATTTTGGTAACAACCTAAATAAGCGGAAGGACCTGCGCATCTATATTTACAACAAGGAAAGCGCAACACTCGATTCTATATTATTTACTTATCCGGATCAAAAATTATTTCCACCGCCGCTAAAGCGCCGAAATTTTGATATGGAAGGTTTCTTCTGGTACAAAGAGAAACTCCACCTTTTTTCTAAAAACCGATATGGTATTGGAAATTTTTATACGAAGCACTACACGTTGTCGGCTCAGGCAGGGGAGCAGGTTGCGATATTGAAAGATAGCCTTTATATGAGAAAGCGAATCGTCACCGGCGCAGCAATCAGTCCCGATGGCAAGTCAGTTGCCCTGTTGACTTATAACTTCAAAAAGTTTTTTGGTTTCTTGCCCAACTTTGCTTCTTCGATTTATATATTTCGTGATTTTGAAGGGGATAATTTTTTGAGAGGAAAACGTTCAAGACGAAGAACGCCGTCTTTCATCATTGCCACCCAGTGGGAGTCTATTGATTTTTTTAATAACAAAACGCTTTATGTGGCTGCGGAGCAAACGGCGTTTATTAAACCCAGGGCTAAGCGGGCCCGGTTGCGGCGGCGGCAGCTTCGCTGAGTAGCCGTTTAGCTTAGGCTAAAGGTTGGAAGTTTCACTCGACTGAGGGATGGGACACGGATTTGACGGATTGAACGGATTTACACGGATTTTTTTGTTTTAATTCGCTCTGGTTTTTTTCTCTATAACTACGATAAAGGGTTCACGTCTCACGAAAAAAAATCCGTCCTTATCTGTTCAATCTGTCAAATCCCTGTACCATCCCAAAAAAAATCGCCTTGGCGATCTGCGGACGAATGAATGACTAAAAAAAAATGCCTAATTTCATTGCACAATAATTAATACCAATAAAATGAAGACTTATTCCCGATTGCTTTTTGTATTGTTTTGCTTCCTTGGTGTGGCCTGTGATGATACAGCGCCGGTGAACAAACCTGCCATTGATCCAAATCCGACTACAGCAAATACTTCGGTGACAGATGCCCCCCGATCCCTGAGGTCTGACTCCTCACCACCGCCTCCCGTAGGAATGAAGGCAGCCGATCCAATTCCGGAAAAGCATGATTGCAAAATTAACGATAAACTATTAGAAGACAATCAATTTTGGCTACAGCAAGACCAAACGCTGGTGGCTATCGTAGCTGATGAGACAACAAAGTCGATTGACTTTGGAGACAGTCACCGCGTGTTTGTGGCAATGGACACAAGAGATTGTAAAACGATTTTGCGCGAAACGTTACCGGTGAATATGAGTCCCGATTTTCCGTACTATCTCAATGCCAATACTTACGAACCATTGAATAAGGTCATTTGCTCGCAGGGTTATGAAGCGGTTATTTGCTATGACGCTGTTGCCAAAAAGCTGCTGCCTCAGATGAAACCGAAATATCTGATGAAGCGTTCTGCAGAAGATGCGCAATCCGGATTGCCAGCAGGTCTGGAAATTTGGAATCAGTTTCTGATTGGGAATACCTTGGATTTTGGGTCTTATGTTTTTGACTTGTCCAGCAAGCGAAAACCAAAAGCTGTTTTGCCAAATGCGGAATATCGAAATCCGGAAGATGAGAGTTATACTTCTTTGTTTTTACTGGAAGGCAAAGGTGGATTGTACCAGGCGTTTGTTCCAACCTTAAACGAAGATCAGGATGGGACTGAAGTCAAAAGAATGTTCAAAAAACCGCTGGCGATATCAGCTGCTGTTACAAAATCCGTTCGCAATAACCGCTTCATTGTGCTGAAGGAAAAAAATGGAAAATCATCGGTGGCGATTGATATGCAGAAAATGGTGGCGGTGGATTTGCCGGAGACTGTGGCGGGGAAAGATGTTCAGGAGATTTTGGGGTGGTTGAAGGGAAAAGGGTAGGTGGATTGTCCCACTGGCGCTAGGCTTTCAGTAAAATAAAAAAGAGGAAAAGCTAGTTTGGGTCTCCGACCCAGATACGGTTTCTCATGAGCTACTATGTATCAAATGTAGCTTGTGTTTTTTGCATTATAAAGGTAGCTGAATTTTGAAAAAAGCATCTTGTTATTGATACAGGTATGCCGTATCTGGGTCAGAGATCCAAACAAGCATAGCTTTTTTTCTTTTCTGAAGATGTCGTGCAACCCGCAATCCGCAACCCCACTAATGCTCAACCAACAAGTCCGTACTAATACTAACATCCCGGTTTAACGTCCGATGCACCGGGCACTTATCCGCAATCTCCAGCAAGCGCGCAATTTGCTCCTCACTCAGATCGCCTTCAAATTCTATACAGCGTTCAAAGTGATCGATCTTACTACTTTTATTTTCACAGTCTCCGCAATCTTCTACATATTTTTTACCGTGGTTGATATGGACTTTTACTTCTTTTAAATCCCACTTCTTACGGCGGGCATACATTTGCAAAGTCATGACGGTGCAAGCTGCCAGAGCGGAAGAAAGTAATTCGTAAGGAGATGGTCCAAAATCACTGCCCCCGACATCTTCTGATTCATCGGCAATGAGTCCGTGTTGCCCCGCCAGGATTTCAGTGGTGTAACCTTCTTCGTCTCCTAGTTGTGCAACGACCTGTTTGTCCGTACTAAGTTTTTCTTTTTTAGGAAGATCGATATAGCGACTCACCCAGGAGGCGATCGAATTACCTGCGTAAGAAGCAGAAATTTTATCGGTTAGCATATGGTCAGCTCCATCCAGCGTAATGAAACTTTTGGGATGGTAAGCAGCACCGTAAATTTTGGCAGCATTGTCGATTTCCACGATCCGATCCTGGGGAGAGTGAAGCACCAATAGTGCTTTTTTCATGTTGTGCAAAACTTCATACATGTCCTTGCTGCGCAGGTCATCCAGAAATTGTTTTTTGATCATAAACGATCTGCCACCAATCTTGACATTGGCAAACCCATTGGCTTCAATATCTTCAATGCTACTGTCCAGAAGATGCGTGACATGCTCAGGCTCAGACGGCGTGCCGATAGTTGCTACAGCACGTACAGATTCAATTTTACTAGCAGCAAAAATAGAAGCTGCTCCTCCAAGTGAGTGGCCGACTATGATGGTCGGAGCTTCATAGTTGTCTTCCAGAAATGTAGCGGCAGCTAAAAGATCTTCCACATTGGAAGTGAAATTAGTATCTGCAAAATCACCCTCGCTTTCGCCTAGCCCTGTGAAATCAAATCGCAGTACCGCAATACCGTTTAGCGTAAGCGCACGACTAATATGCCGAACCGCGCTCAGATTTTTATTTCCGGTGAAAACATGTGCAAAAATGGCAAAGTTATGAGGGCTGCTATTTGCTGGTAATTCCAGTCTGGCAGCTAACGTATAGCCATTCGTATTTACGAAAGTTATTTTTTTTGAACGCACGGTTGTATTTTTTGAGGAGTCGGGGGCAGGTGTCAGGTGTCAGAGAACCTCACGGTAGAGGGAAAACTGACACCTGATACCTGGCTCCCGACCCCTGGTTTAGTGATTATTTTTTTCAGGTTCTACAGGTTAATTAGGTAGTAAATATGGGGATTATTTGCTTCTAAGAGGTGGAAATACCTGATTTTAAAATATCTCCTGTTGGATTGACGACCTCACTAGCACAGTTTTTGCGTCGTCTCTCTTATGAAATTAAACAATTTTGGTATCTTTGCAGCGCTTATAAACACCCCGAAAAATATGAATCGATCAGGTATTTCTATGCTGGCTAACTTAAGTGATTCTTCTGACAACCTGGTCATAGATGGAGCTGTAAGTGATACAGACGTTACCAAAAAAACAATTTCTACTACTCAAACCACCTGGCTGGGAAAAGAAAACAAGGATTGGGATTGTCCGGACAACTGGTCCAACGGAATTCCCGCCACATTCAACCACGCCTTTATACCCGCTACTACCAACGAGGATAATTTTCCCGTTTTAGCGGCCAATCTTTCTGTTGATTTTACCATCAAAAATGAAGGTCTGATCACCATTGAAAACACCACAGAAATTTTTAAAAATGGTTTGATTCAAAACGAAGGAACCATCGATATTGCCAATATCGGAACGTTGATTAACAATGGAAAATTTGTGAACCTGGGAACCATCAACAACGAAGGAACTATCCACAACAAAAAAATCATTGTCAACGAAGGTACACTCATCAACGATGGTGTTATCGATAATGAAGACGCTATCGTGAATGTGAAAGAGCTTTTCAATACAGGTTTCATTGACAGCGATAAGGAATTGGCTGGAGAGGGACCTGTTGATGGTGATGGTAGAATTGATTATCATTTCTAGTAAAAAAATCATTTTTTGAGACTGCTTTACTGTCAGACCGCCTTCGGCTGTCAGATCGTCATCGGCTTTGCCTTGGTAGCGAAGCGGTCTCCACCTTCCTTTTTTCCCAGAGAATCACTACCTTACAAGTATGAAAATACAAAGACTTTCAACGATGCTGCTTTGCCTGGGAATTTTGCTTTCCGCAAATGCGCAATTCCATACGCCAGTTTTACCGGGAGTAACCGGACAAGACTTGATAGATGGTTTGGTAACGAATTACAAACCATCAACTGTTCTGAGTTATGCCCAAGCTCGTGACTCCATGTTTGCCAATGTATACAGTCAGAACGATAGCCTGTCTTGCGTTTATTCAGGGCACACTATTTATTTGGATCCGTCACTTGATCCCACCACTGCCGCATTCATGAATGGTAACGATAATGGAATCAATACCGAACACAGTTGGCCACAAGGACTGGGCGCAGGTAATGGAGATGCAAGAAGCAATATCTATCATCTTTTTCCAACCCGTATTGATGTAAATGGTGATCGTGCTAACAGTCCGTTTTCAGAGATTCCGGATGATGAAACAGACGAATGGTACTATCTTGGGAATTCGCAATCCTCGATACCACCATCTGCGACCATTGATTTATTTAGTGAGCGGAAAGGTAATTTATTTGAACCACGTGAAGATCATAAAGGGGATGTAGCTCGTGCTATGTTTTATTTTTATACCATGTATAAAGCAGAAGCAGATGCTGAAGGTCCCAATTTCTTTGAACTGCAACGAGAGACGCTTTGTAACTGGCATTTGCTGGATCCGGTTAATGAAATAGAATGGAATCGAAATGTCAAAATAGCGACCTATCAATCGGACCGATCTAATCCTTTTATTTTGGACTGTACCATTTTGGCGCGTTGCTATTGTGCGGATCAGGGTCAGGAATGTATGGAGATGACTTCGGTTGATGACGAGTTAGCTTCGCGGCCTTTTAGTTTGGCACAAAATGTACCTAACCCTTTTACGAATGACACTACAATAGAATATGAACTGGAGAAAAATTTTAATGTTCGATTGGTTGTTTATAACATGTTGGGACAATTGGTAAAGGTTTTGATTGATGAGGAACAGGGCACAGGAGACTACCAGCAAACGTTTAGTGTAAGAGATTTGCAAAAAGAAAGCGCGGGTGTTTTTATTTATTGCCTCGAATTGACGGATGGTGAGGCGTCATATTTTGAAACTCGTAAACTTGTTGTTGGTATTTGAGGAAAAGGCCTGAAAGATGATTTAGGTGTTTGGATAGGTCTTGAGAATGAATGCTTGGTTTAGTGGCCTTTAAAGTGGGCTAAAGATGGATGTTGGATGTTGGATGTTTCTTCGAGCAGCCAAAGGCTGGCGAAGGATGTTGGTTCTCGTCAAATGATGAGCAATACCATACGGGGCCTGTCAGGCTGGCGCCATGCCAGACTGGGATCACCGATAGGCGAGAACCAACATCCGTCACGCTTGCGCTAGCAAGCCGTGGCTAATATCCAACATCTAACAGCCACTGAAACGTCATAAATTTAGACGCTGAATGGGTACTTTATATTTCAAACCCAAAAACAAAACATTAGATAAATTCCATGCTCAACAGAAGAAACTTCATACAAAAATTAGGAGGAGCGACAGGAGCCCTTGCGTTTGCCCCTTTTCTTAGTTCAGGATTAATTGCTTCGTTGGAAGCTGCCCAAAAAAGACTGGCAGTTATGAGCCCGGAAGCTTGCGCAAAAGACGAAGATTTTTGGGGCTTGATCCGGCAGGCTTATTCGGTTTCGCCAACCCCCATGAACTTGAACAATGGGGGAGTGAGCCCACAGCCCAGAGTTGTGCAGGAAGCTTTTGAACACTACAATCAAATGTGCAATCAGGGGCCTTCCTACTACATGTGGAAAATACTGGATCTTGGTCGGGAGCCACTTCGGGATGACTTGGCAAACATGGCGGGTTGTAGCTCAGAGGAAATTGCGATCAACAGAAATGCCTCAGAAGCTTTGGAGACGATTATATTTGGTTTGCGTTTGAAGAAAGGGGATGAGGTTGTTTTGTCAAAGCAGGGATACCCCAACATGAAGAATGCCTGGAGGCAGCGCGAGAAAAGAGAGGGCATTGTTTTGAAATGGCTTGATTTTGATCTGCCGATGGAAAATGATGATTTCATCGTGGGACAATATGAAAAAGCTTTTTCTGAAAAGACAAAAGTAGTGCACCTGACACATATGATCAGCTGGACCGGACAAATCATGCCAGCAAAAAAGATAGTTGGTGCTGCGCGTAAACGTGGGATTGTATCAGTGGTAGACGCCGCGCATAGTTTTGCTCATGTCGATTTTAAAATTTCTGACATAGATCCCGATTATCTTGGAGTGAGTTTGCACAAATGGTTGTGCGCTCCGTTTGGAACCGGTATGCTTTACGTGAAAAAATCAAACATCAAAAACCTCTGGCCGCTATTTGCGGTGGAAGATCCGGAGAAAGATGATATTCGAAAGTTTGAATCGTTAGGAACCCGCTCCTTTGCTGCCGAACACGCGATTGCACAAGCCATCAATTTCCATGAATATATTGGAGCTAAGCGCAAAGAAGCACGCTTGTTTTATTTGAAAAATTACTGGGCAGCAAAGGCACAAAAAGAAGTACCAGGTATCCGTTTTCACACATCGCTAAAACCGGAATACTCTTGTGGAATATGTACCGTGTCAATTGATGGAATGGATGTACAGGATGTGGCTAACTTCCTTTTTCGAAGTAAATACAAAATTCACACAGGTATCATAAAATTAAAGAAAATACGGGGACTGAGAATTAGCCCGCATGTCTACACACTAGAAAAAGATTTGGATAAGTTAGTGAATATGATGAGGACTTGTGCTTTGTCTAAAAAGGAAGAATAGGCACCTTGTCAAATTTTTCATTATCAGATTCAATTAGATTGATCATCAGTTTTATTTTTTGTGAACTTAGTTCCATCTCAGCCTCCGGGCTGATTTTTTGTTTTTTATTATCAGTAAAAATTTTGCTATCGTCATAAAAGTTTAATAAAGAGTCCGCAATTTTTTTGGATGTGTTAAATGGGCGTAGTAATTAATTTACAAACGATGCCAATCTTCACATTAAAAGGAAGTCAACAGTCACTATCGCAACTTTCGCCCAATCTTAGACCCGGAAGGAATCACCGCACCTTTCTTCAATACAACAATTCCGTCCACAATACAATATGATTTGGTCTCTTTATTTTTCAATCGACCACCACCAAGGATGACAACATTATCACCAATGCGGCAATTCTTATCAATGATGGCATTTTCAATATGACAGTTTCTGCCAATGCCGATTGGAATGTAATCTTTGCGATCAACCATAAATTCTTCTAGTGATTGATAATAATCGTTACCAAAAACAATCGCTTTTTTCAGAACAGATCTCGCTCCAATTCTCGAACGAATACCAACGATGGATTGCTCAATCTTTTTAGCGTGCAGGATACAACCTTCCGCAAGCACAGACTTAATCAAACGGGTTCCGAATATTTTAGAAGGCCCCAATAAACGAGGTCTGGTATAAACAATCTTTTGATTATCAAACAAATTGAAGGCAGGCAAATTGTCTGTCAATTCCAGGTTTGCCTCAAAGAAAGAAGCAACCGTTCCAATGTCTTCCCAGTAGTCGTCATAAATATAACTTGCCACTGTGTAACCCTCATTGATAGCCGCAGGAATAATCTCTTTTCCAAAATCAATGGCCCCTTCATTCTCTGCAAAGAGTTTCTTCAAAGCATCTTTGCTAAAAATATAAATCCCCATTGAGGCCATATACTCCTTGCCTTTCTTCTTGTCTGCCGGAGAAACGGCAGATTTCCATTTTGACAACGCTTTCGCAGATGGTTTTTCAACAAAACTGTCAATATAGCCATCCTTGTTTACTTTCATGATACCAAAGCCCGTGGCGTCTTTTGCTTTTACAGGAATGGTCGCGATGGTCAGATCCGCTTTTTGTGCAATATGGTATTTGCCCAAAGCCTCAAAGTCCATCTGATACAGCTGATCACCCGACAAAATCAGGATATAGTCATGCGTATGATCTTTAACGTGGTGCATACACTTACGAACGGCATCAGCGGTTCCCTCAAACCAGTCTTCACCTTTAGAGCGAGTTTGTTCGGCGGCCAGGATATCGACAAAGCCTTTGCTAAACATGTCAAAGTTGAATGTATTTTTTATATGCTGATTCAGGGAAGCAGAATTGAACTGTGTCAATACAAACATGCGTTTCACCCCAGAGTTGAGGCAATTGGAAATTGGAATATCAATTAAACGATATTTTCCACCTATTGGAACGGCAGGCTTTGAACGTTGTTCGGTAAGGGGAAAAAGTCGGGTGCCGGCTCCTCCTCCAAGTATCATAGATATCATTCTGATAGTCATGAAATATGTATTTAGTGTGTATGAATTAAGTACTTATGTTTAATTAGTGGCTATGACTTTTAGGCTGTTGGCTTCTAATACGCACGTTGAATGCAAGCCATCAGCTAACAGCCAATTGTTGAATTTTAAATGAGCTCCCTATAAATTTCAGCATAAGCTGCTGCAGATTTCTCCCAGGAAAAATCGAGCCTCATTATATTTTTTCTTATGTCAGCAAACTGCTTTTTGTTCTTGTAAAGCTCAACAGCCCGCGTAATCGCTGTAAATGTACTACTAACTGAAAAGTGATCAAAGCGAATGCCACTTCCATTTCCTTTTTTATCCAAATCTTTTATCGTGTCTTTCAATCCACCGACACTTCTTACGATAGGAACAGTGCCGTAACGAAGGGCATACAACTGATTGAGACCACAGGGTTCTACCCGCGAAGGCATCAGTAAAAAGTCAGAACCGGCATATAGTTGATGCGCTAGTTTCTCATTATACTCCAGTCGTGCATCAAAGAAAGTGCTATGCCGTTTTCGCATTTCTTCAAAAACTTCATGCAGCCGTGGGTCACCGGTTCCCAACAAGGCAAAAGAGGCCTGGCCACCAGATTGCAAAAACCGTCCAATCAAATCGGGTAAAATATCCGCTCCCTTTTCCGTAACCAGTCGACCGATAAAAGTAATTAAAGGCAGGGCAGGGTTTACATTGAAATGCTGAAGTACCGCTTTTTTATTGGCAGACTTATATCTGGGGATGCTTTTTTTGAGATGACGGTCAATTAAAGGATCTGTCGCCGGATTCCAGACCTGTGTGTCAATACCGTTGAGAATGCCTTTTGCTTTGGTCGTTTCATTATTAAAGAGCCATTCCAATCCATTGGAATGCTGGCAAAGTTCTTCCATGTAGCCAGGTGAAACGGTTGTTAGTTTCCAGCAACATTTGATACCAGTGGCGAGTGCGTTGATTCCGCCACTCCAGTCAAGTAAGCCTTTTGCACTCGATTCAAAGGGAGGCAGGTAATATGATTTTTCCCAACCAAAGTCACCGTGATATGCTCCATTGTGAATGGTGAAAACGGTAGGCGTACCTTTGAGCGCACGATAGGGTAGACTATGGTTAATCAAAAAAGGGATAAAACCAGTATGGTGATCATGGCAATGAAGTATTTCAGGTCTTTCTGCTAATTGCAAAATCCACTGCAAGACGGCTTCCTGAAAGTTGACGGCCCGCATCGTTTCATCCTCCCAGGGTTGGCCTTCTTCATCCAGATACACACCGGGGCGATCAAAGCGCCCAGGAATGTCTACCACATACAAGTCAAAACCAAGTGGGCTGTCCCTGAGTTGTTGTATCGAAAAGGGTAGGATACCCGTTGCTGTTTCAAGTTCACTGGTGAAAAGAGTATTGAAGGTTTGTGCCAGCATCCATTTAGTAGAATACTTAGGCATGATCACAGCGGTGTCGCTGCCAGCTTTATTGAGGTATTTGGGCAAAGCGCCCACTACGTCACCAAGTCCGCCTGCTTTCGCTGCAGGGTAGCATTCCGCGCTTATGTGGAGGATTTTCATTAGTTGTCTTCTCGTTGTTGCTTGTTTAAAGGAAATTTAAAGATACAAAGATAAAAGACTTTCGAACTATGTTAAATCATCGGAGGAAAAAAGCGGGGAATTTTGAACGGGTGAACTTTGAATGATCCTTCGAACACAGGGATTGGACGGATTTACACAGATTTTCCTCTAATGCCAGAAGTTTTACGATCGTAGAAAAAATCCGTCCTTATCTGTTCAATCTGTTCGATCCGCTCCCATCCTGCCTTAGGGGCCCCTTCACAATTAACCTGGCTACGGTTGATACCGGGTATAAGTGAATACCGTTCCAATTGGAAAAGCCGCTGCTCCATTTGTTTCTGTAAAAGTAAGGTAGAGGATATTATTGCCATAAAACTCAATAGAATACTTGTAGTAGACTCCATTAGGATTGACCTCAATAAAGTGTTTATCTTTGATACCCCAGCCTTCTATAATTGTTGCACTAGGATTGAAAACGCCGTTTAGGTATCCCTCAATCCGCATCGAGTAATCTGGAAATAGTCCAACATTATACCCTAAAAGGTTTCCAACATTGTCATAAAAAGAAGTTGTCCAATAACCAACCAGGCTATTTGCCAATAACTGATCGGAAACGGTTGTCAATGGTTCCGGATTGGGCGTGGGCTTTATGGCTGAATCCGGTTTTGTTGCTTCTTCGGTTGGTTGTCGGTGATCCTCAGTTGGAACGAAGTCTTCACTTTGTCGACCTTTTTGCAATGCTTCTTTTTTCTTCCAGCCGCTGGCGATGGCTTCTGCCCGTGCTCTTGCGGGTGGGTGGGTGTCGCTTTCGCCATTAGATTGTAGTAAATCAATTCCGGCCTTTGCCTCGTCTAGTGATGCGCCTAGCGTGTAGAGAACGCCACCGGCAAAAATATCAGCTTCGAGTTCCATTGATTTTCTTTTGCGTTTGTTGGTTACCGCAAAATCGTGCCCGTTGAGGTGGTGGCCAATTTCGTGTGCCATCACGCAATAGGCAGCCCACTTGGTACGCGCATCCTTTTTAAAATTTTCGAGGAAAGTAGTGTTGTACAAAATATAGCGTTTCCCTCCGTCGGTAGTGGCCAGGGCATTTTTACAATCAGAGGATTTGACGATAAAGTTTTTTTGCAGGCTAACTGAAGCTACGATTTCAGCTACAATTTTGTCGGCTTCATTTGAGGCGTCGAAGGTGTAGAAATCTTTATCCAGTTCTGAACCATCAAAACTACAGGAGTGTTTGACGGTGATTGGCTGTTGTGCAAAAGTGTTTTGCGAAAAGCAGAAACAGAGTAGAAATGTGAGTAAAAAGGTTATGGTTTTCATGGTTGTGTTGTTTCGTTTTAAAAACAAAAAGGGGTATGAATCGAAATTAGCGGTTCTTTGTCCAATTTATCTCTACTAAATTACGATTAATAGTAAATAAAATCCAGTATATAAATGAATTTGTGTTTCCCGACTTTGTTTGGATTTTAACGCAGTCGATGTTGTAGCGGATTGGAAAACAAGCTTTAAACGCCTTTCAAATTACAATAATTGCAAATATAATGAACGTTTAGTTTTTCTTAACGAACGCTGTTAGCAGTGCCCCTTCCACGTTCGCTACGTCCCGAGTGATCCAGTATTTTGCTCACATTTTCTCAATCAAACTAACCGATGACAAGGCAATCTGGTTCAAGTCAATCTGCGCTTCTTTTGGATCGACAGCATTCATGTCTGTTTGATTTTTCCATTCATTATAGCGGCTTTGAACCACGATGGTAGCTGTATGGTCTTGTGAGCTACTTTCTTTAAAATGATGGCGAAGCGATTCAAAAAGTCCATTGTAGTCGCTGGCAAGCAGCTGCTCGTAAGCTTTTTGTTGCGCGACGTTGGTACTCTTCGTTGCTTTATCTACCTTCTTTTCAATATGACTTCTAAGAATCTTTTCATCCGCCTGAAAAATAGCCCGCTTTTTAAAGTACAACAAAAAGAAAGTAGCGACCAGCAAAATTTGAAAGGGGAGGAGCCACTTATAAGACTGTTGAAAATAGGACTCGATACTTTGGTTTTCTGTGCCCGCGGTCATCCCCAACAACGTTATCAACAAAAGCAAAAGATAGAGCAACGAGAAAATCCATATGATTCGAAAAATAAAAACCTGAATTAACTTGCCGGGATATTTATTTTGAATGGCGCCCGTTAAAAGAAGTGCTAATACAGGAAATAAATTGACCGCCATCCAGGTCCAGGCAGTTCCTTCAATGGCAGAGAATTTTCCACTGATGGTTTGGATTAACAGGAGGATTAATATCGGAATGGAAAAGCCAAGCCAGAGCCAGAGTAAATATCGTTTGGTGTCTTTTAGGAGTATTAACATTATTAAGTCAAAGTTAAAGTCGAAGTCAAGGTCAAAGTGGTTTTTGCGAATTGTTTTTGGTTTTAATTGGATAATTGGTTTAGCATTCCGGAAAGGTTTAAATGGTCTTTTGCTTGAAACAGTGTTGGACAACTTTGCTTTGCCTGATGATTGCTTTCTGGTACTTCGAATTCGTAGACCAGTGCGCTGACGGAATAGTTGCTGTTGAATGTTTCCGCGGCTACTTGCATGGGCAGGCGATTGACGGCCTGACCTAACCAGGCAACTGCTTCGCCTTTAGTTACTCTTTTGTCAACCGAATTGTAGTTTTGATTGGTAACAATAAAAACAAACAAACGCAACTGACCTTTGCGCGGATAAATCAGCGTTTTAAAATAATCCCATGACAATGAAAAAGATTCATGCGGCGGCATTTCGGTCCACCGATTAGAGCCATACAGGATGCTGCCGTCTTTATTGTACTGCTCCATTTGTGTCACTATGGCAAAACCATTTGGAACGGACATGAAGCGATTCGGGTAGTTTTTTTCAGAAAGTACCGTACTTATTTTTTCGGCAACCTGTCCCAGATTATTGCAGTTGGGGAAAGCGCGGTATGGAATTTCATGTGAGGTGTGGCATTGTGGTGGCGGGAATGGGAAGTCGGCGTCTAGGAATCGTTTTAGGTTTTCGTCTGTGTCCCAGGGCCCAAAGTTTTTTACAGTTATGTGATTATCTCCTTTTTCAAATCCCTTTAATATGTTACCAAGTCTATCAGATGAATCCTTACTACAACAAGAGGCCTTCGTATTGCTTTTAAAATAGGCGATAACATCTATTTTTGAGTATTTCCGTTCCTGTGCTTTCGCCAAAACAAAACCCATAAATAAATCAGCTTCTGCGCTTTCCTTTTTCGAATTTTCCGCTTCCAAAGTATGCTTGTTCACCAAATGCCCCACCTCATGCGCCACCGATGCAAAAGCCTCTAGCGTACTTGCCTTAGCAATATAATCCTGACTCCAAAGCAGGTACCTTTTCTCACCATCAACCACCGCGGATACATTCGCTACGCTGGTTTGTCGAATGACAAAGTTCTGTTTTAAACCACCGCCATATTCTAGAATTCGCGCGACCAACTTATCCATCACTTCCACCGTTGTACTAAAAGTGTACAAGTCTTCATCCATCTCATTTCCTTGAAATATGCAGCGATGCTTGGTGTCAATATCCAGATATCCCTGAGCGGCAAGTGGAGTGCTGGAAGCGAGCAAGCAAAAGAAAAGCAGGTATAAAATAAAATTCGTTTTCATTTTCGTCATGATTGATTTTGAGTTAATGACCGGTCTTTTATTCGTGAATCTATGCCCCATCGCGTTAGAGGGCTCCATCAAAAATAAGGAAAATTAACGAATACATCAAACTACAGAAACGGGAAGGATATACCATCTTATGGGATTTTGGAGGTGATTTACTTTGGCCGACCGAGGCAGGCTGTCAAGATATTCTTAACTCTATAGCTACAACTATTTGTCGCTTTAGTAGCTACAACATTACGTCGCACAACATTTATTTGCTAGGTTCAACTATTTGCAAGTCAGTTAGCTGATGAATCTGGCAAATAAATTTGCCGGTTACGACTCAGTTTCTAGCCAGCCTCTTAAGTCCTGCTCTCACAAGAGAATGAAATGACCTTGCCTAAAATAAAAGGAGATAACCTATCGACTCAATAGTTACTTATTTAATTAAAAAAACATTAGTTTAAAGTTTAATTTCTTATAAAAGAAGTTATTTAAGGTTATTCTAGCGGGTCGCTTGCAAGTCATTGATTTCCAATTCTTCAGCTATTTGTGTTTCCCGTAGCTTGCTCCTCCGCTAAAGCCTACGCCAGATCCTACGCCAAGGCTTCGGCTCCTAAGAAAGGCTTCGGCTCCTAAGAAAAGCTTCGGCGGCACGCGGATGGCTACATAAATTCTGAAAAGAATTTCCCGCTTGCGGATGGGAGGGCAAATGAGCTTCGAAAATCAAGCACTTACAATCAATCTCGCTACAAAACCTTAAACAGCTTCAAAATATCGAAGTATTGAAACTAAGAGTTAAACATATTTTCATTTACACAATTCTGTCGCTAACTGCCCAAGCACAGCAATATCAATTTGATACTTACACAGCAGGTGAAAATGGTTTGGCGCAAAGCGAAATCTACTCCATCATAGAAGATAGCCGAGGTTATGTATGGATGGGAACGCAAGGCGGCGGGATCGATCGTTTTGACGGCAGGTCTTTTGAAAATTTTCGAAGCAGAGAAGGCTTGTCCAGCAGTTTTGTCCATGCGCTTTACGAAAGTGCGGATAAGCGGATTTGGCTTGGAACCCAAAATGGCTTGAGCAGTTATAATGGGCATACTTTTCAAAGCTACAGACCTGAGCGTCTCCAAAATTTTTGGGTCACCAGCATTTTGGAAAAAGATTCCAGTCAACTTTTAGTTGGTACACATAAAGGCTTGTATCAATTGGAGGAAGACAAATTGATTAGAATAACGGATATTCCCCAAAGGCATGTCCACCATCTTTTTAAAGCAAAGGATAAAAGCATCTGGGTCAGCACCTCCCGTGGTTTGTTCCGGGTCATGGATGGAAAGCCAATTGTTTACGGAGCTGATCAGGAAATTCATCACAAGGAGTTTCGTTGCGTCAGTCAGGCAAAAGATGGCGCTATCTGGGCCGCTACCTTTACTGGTGGTATTTATATCATAGAAAAAGATACCACCCGACGTCTAACCGTTGTAGATGGAATAGAAGGACAACACGTGCAGGTTTTGTATAAAGATCGTGCAGGCAAAATGTGGATTGGAACACAAGATCGGGGGATTAATATTTATGATCCTTCCGACAAAACATTTACACACCTCTCACAAGTCAATGGCCTGGTCCGAAACGATGTACGCAGCATCACAGAAGATGACTGGGGCAATATCTGGATTGGAACAGTGGGAGGCGTCAACAAATATTACGGGCGACAATTCGAGCACATTTCCATTAACAACAGCGCCAACGATGATTACGTCTACGCCATTACTGAAGATACCCTTGGTCATCTTTGGGTGTCTGCCTCCGGCAAAGGGATTGCACAAATTAAAGATGGGGAGATCGTTCGGTTCAACCGAAATTTTGGTTTCATGGATGTGCGTTGCAAGGCAATTTTTGTGGACGATGCCAATCGGGTTTGGATTGGTACAGAGGGGAAGGGACTAAGTTTGTACGACGGAAAAGGTTTCAACTCGTTTAATGAAATAGACGGACTCGGCGGTTCTTTTGTCAAAGATATTTTACAAGACAAAGACAAAAATATTTGGGTGGCAACCGCTGGTGCGGGAATCCATAAAATAACAGTGCGGGACACTTTGGTGTTTCAAGAAAAAAAGATAAAGAACGACACCTTAGCTCTGATTCTTTCTGACACTATTTACAGGGATTCACTTGTCGTGAACAACTATTCCTTCAAACGCTTCGAAGGCCAATTGTTGAAGGCATATATTCAGGCACTTTTTGAAGATAGCGCCGGGCGTATCTGGTTTGCTACCCGAAATATGGGGCTTGGTGTCATGGAAAATGACAGTATTATTCAAATCTATGACAGGAGTAAAGGATTGCCGGATAATGATATACGCTCCGTCGTGGAGGATAAGGATGGTTACCTTTGGTTGGCTACGGCAAATGCAGGAATTTGTCGGCTCCATTTAGAAGGTGACAGCATGGAAGTGAAGCTGATCAGCGAAAAAGACGGGATAAATTCTAACAACGTGTATTTATTGACGCTTGATGAGGTCGGCAATGTGTGGGCAGGTTGTGGAAAGGGCGTTGATTTTATAACATTGGATGCCTCCCGAAATAAACTCAAGATAAAACACTACGGAAAATCAGAAGGATTCGTTGGCGTAGAAACCTGTAAAAATTCGGTGCTGAGAGATCGTTCGGGCAGGCTGTGGTTTGGAACGGTGAATGGCCTGACCATGCATTTGCCCGGAGCTACCCGAAAAAACTTAATCCCATCCAAGGTCTATATCAATGAAGTGCGGATTGGCTACGATCCTTTGCAGAAAAGTGCTTACGCAGATTACGCCTCTGACTGGGGTGGAATAAAAGAAAACCTGGTAGTGCCCTACACCGATAATCAATGGAGTTTTGAGTTCAAAGGCATCAATCAGGCCAAGCCGGATCAGACATTATTTAAATGGAAAATGGAAGGCTGGGACAAAGACTGGATTGGTCCTTTTAAACGAACGGGCGTGGATTATTCCAACCTATCTCCCGGTAACTACACCTTCTCCGTAATGGCTGGAAACCGCGAAGGTGTTTTCGACGGTCCGGTTGACAGCGTGCAGTTTGCAATTGAACCACCGATCTGGCAAACCTGGTGGTTTAAGCTAGCTGCAGCTTTATTGGGAATGCTATTAATAGGTTTGTTTATTCGCCTGCGCATCAACCGGATCCGTCGCGAATCTGCCATCAAGACAGAGCGACTGGAAATGGAAAAAAGTATGTTACAGCTGGAACAAAAGGCCTTGCAATTACAAATGAATCCGCATTTTATCTTTAATGTTTTGAACTCGATTCAAAGTCTGATTACGAAAAAAGATGAAAAGACAGCCCGCTATTTTTTAGCTAAATTTTCGAAATTGATGCGCGCTATTTTAGAGAACTCCCGCGAGACAAAAATCACACTGGAACAGGAAATTGAGACGCTTCAAAACTATCTTGGTGTCGAACAATTCAGTCGCGGAAATTCCTTTGATTTTGAAATTAAAGTTGACCCAAAATTAGACGTAGATGAGGTAATGATTCCGCCTATGTTGCTTCAGCCTTTTGTAGAAAATGCCATTATTCACGGCGTGGGTCAGGTCGTAGAGGGCGGAAAGGTGGTCCTCGAATTTATTCAAAAATACGGCACACTCGAATGCATCATAACCGATAATGGCCCCGGTATTGAAAAAGCCAGAGCACGCAAAAGCCAACAAGCGCATACCCATAAATCTGCCGCATTGGAAGTTACTCAGGAACGCCTTGATATTTTGAATGCCGGGATTAAAAACCGGAGCTTGGAGATTACTGATTTGAGTAAGGAAGGAGCGGGGCTGACCGGGACGAAGGTGGTGTTACGATTGATTATGAACGAAATTTCCCGTTAACGCTGATTGGAACACGGATCTAACGGATTGAGCGGGTTTACACGGATTTTTTTTTGGTGGGTATTGGTGATAGGTGATCGCGAGCCTATGTTCGCCGACCACCGACCACCGACCACCTACCACCAAAAAAATCCGTCCTAATCCGTTCAATCCGTCAAATCTTTGTCCCATCAACGTTAGAGGGAAACTTCCGTCTTCGGTCTTCCGTCTCTTTTTCCTACCTTTACAAAATGATCAAAGCAGTAATAATAGACGACGTTCAACAAGCCATCGATACGCTGACAGCAGATCTCAAAGACTACTGTCCGGAGATTGAATTAATTGGAGAAGCGAATGGGGTAGTGAGTGGTGCCAAGTTATTGAAAGAAGTACAACCCGAAGTAGTTTTTTTGGATATACAAATGCAGGATGGCTCCGGTTTTGACCTGTTGGAAATTGTACCCAACATCAACTTTAAAGTAATTTTTACAACGGCATCAGATGCCTTTGCAATTAAAGCATTCCGCTATTCTGCCGTTGATTATTTGATGAAGCCGGTTGACCCGGATGAGTTGATGGAGGCCGTCAAAAAACTGGCGGAAGATAATGCGGAACAGGCTGAAAGTTTGAATATGCTTTCGGATACGATGAAGTCAGGCCAGCTTCCTGGCCGCATCGCGCTACACACCATGGAGAAAATTCATATCACAAAAATAGAAGACATCATTCGTTGCGAATCGATGGGGAATTATACCCAGTTCTTTTTTACCGATAAGCAAAAGTTGCTGGTCACCAAAACGCTGAAGGATTTTGATAAGTTGCTGGCGGAGCATCAATTCATTCGGGTGCATCAATCGCATTTGATTAATGCTTCGCAGATCAAAGAGTTTGTCAAAATTGATGGTGGATATATTTTGATGAGTGATGGTACTAAAGTGCCGGTTTCTGTGCGGAAGAAGGCGGCGGTGATTAAGTTGCTGGAAGGGCTGTAATTAAAATGAAAATGAAAATGAAAATTAAAAGGACTCTCGATGGTTTTAATTTTCATTTTCATTTTCATTTTAATTTTCATTAAAAAATCTACTCCGCCAAAACCTTCTTCACCCCCGGCATCTTATTATTCAAAATAGTACTAAAAATATCCGTATCCGTACCAGTCGGTAACACAGCAAACTCAACGTGTGCCGCCAGCTCTTTGTTGACAAGATAGGAAGCTCTCCGGAAAATAAATGTCTTTAAAAATTATTTCTTTAACAAGGATGCCAGGTTCACTTAAGCTTTCCAGTAATTCATTTTTTATTTCTGAAATAAAGGTCTGACGTTGCGAATAAAATACAGAATCAATGCTTTCAAATGTATTGGCAACCGTGCTGATCAATTCATATATCCTTGGTTGAAGCATCAATAAATTAAAAGTATCTGCTGTCGAAAACTGACTGTGGAATAAATCGAAGTCTTCTACCTTCCACCTTATGGCTAAATTAAGATTCAATGGCACCTCATCTCCCAATCGTATTTTATTGACCAAATGCAGATGTACCTGATCTTGTGAAGGTTTAAATTTAGTCAACGGTTCTTTTTTTTGCTGACAGCTCGTGAAGCAAATCAATGTAAGTAGTAAGCAGGCGAGTTGGAGAAACGGGCAGAATTTAGATTACAGTGTATTTAAGTGTATTTAATGGTGATGTATAAAACTAATGGGATAGGGAGTTTCTCCATCCCATTGTTGTATCCCTTTCAGGGAAAAGTCCACACGAGCGCACTCGCGGGCATTTCCCCGAAGGGGATACATCATTTGCCTTGGATATCACTCCAGGCACACGATCAAGGGAAATTCCTTCCAGTAGGATGAATGATAAATACTCCCACAAATTACATCCAATCCCCCCTCATTAAAATCCCAAAAGACCAGACATAGCACTTGACCTATTATCCGTATCCATTATATAGAAACATCAGTCATCCCATATGTAGGATGTACACGTATTTCGAGGATTTGTAAAGAGCAAGAGCAAGAGCAAGTATCAAGTTCAAAGCGCTCAGTACGCGAGCTAATGCGTTAGTAGGCTTTGAATTTGCACTTGATTCTTGCGCTTGCACTTTTTTATTGTGCAAAAGGCAAAT
>Ga0114957_1000356_pt1 | contig 60470 bp, 35 predicted proteins | sample BantaG_FD_87175 | JGI IMG/M metagenome (GOLD analysis project Ga0114957, IMG submission 87175) | Marine algal microbial communities from Bantry Bay, Ireland - BantryBay_4 metaG | ecosystem: Host-associated > Algae > Red algae > Unclassified | place: Bantry Bay, Ireland | collected 2014-11-21 | reverse complement strand
TTTCTCTTTTTCATCGGACTCTGAAGATTCTTCTGAGTCTTCATGTTTATTAATTTGTTCTAACGCATCCTGCTGGTCTTGCTTTACAGCCTCTTCCTTCTTTTTATCAACCTTCAAATCCATTGGTTTCTTCAGATTTTGATTGTCTTTTTCTAGCTCATTTAGCTCTTCCGCTATCTTCTTAAATTTATCATTTACTTTTTCCTGCTCCTTTTTCGAAAGTTCTTCCTCTATTTTAGATTCGGATAATTGCTTTTGTTCTTCGGCCAATTTCTCCAAATCTTTAGCCAACTGAGCCGCTTTTTCGGTTACATAATACCGTTTGGTCAATTCTAGAATCTGTTCTAAACTACGCTGACTGTTCTGTTGCTTTTTCGCCAATTCTTCTAGCCGTTTGGCCAATTCTTCCTTATTGATCTTATCAGCTATCTTATTCAATTCTTCGAGAAGTTTGGCGTTTTTTTCCGCTTCCTTCTCTTGGCGTTCCAAACGCTCCTGCAGCAACTGGTTTTGCTTGTCCTCTTTTTCGTTTTTCTGAAGGTTCTCCTTTAAATCTTTGCTGAATTTTTGCATCATATTCTCCTGCTGCTGCTGTTTCTGGAGAAAATCCTTAATCTGGTTTTGGTCGTTAAAATTCAGCTGCTTCTTTTCTTTTTGCTCCCGATTAATCTCTCGCAGAGTTTCCTTTTGCTCTTTGAATTTCTCTACAGACTTATCCATGTCCCTGATAAGGCTCTGCTGGGATTCAAGTTCCTTATTTTTTAATTGTTCTTGATTTAATAAAGCCATAGAAAACACTTGGCTTTTCGTAGTTTTTCCATTGTGGATAGCGTCATTATCGGTGGCTTCAAAATAGAAACTATAGTTCTTACCGGCCACTAATTGAAGGCCAGAAGGAAACGTATAGTAAAACTGATTGAAATTTGCATTCGGTTGGCCAATCGGCAAAATCTGCTTTGCTTCTACATTATCATCAGGATAACACACCAATCGTATACTACTCAGTTTATAGTCATCAGTGGCTTCCCCAGCGTAATACGATAGATTAGGATTGAGGGAATCCAGCACCTGTTGCGCTTTAATAGTTGGGTAGGCATCTCGGATTACATTAAACCGATATCCCAATTTTTCGTAATTCTCAACGTTTTTGTTCGATGTTGCCAATTCGTATTGCAATTCTCGGTAAATATTTTTGGACAAAGAAAAAAGCTCCTTTTCGTTTGCAAAGGCCAATGATGTGTCTTGGGTAATCAAGTTGATTCTTTCTGCATTTTGTCCCTCAATTTCCCAAGTTACCCTTGTGCCCTCGGGAATAATGGCGTTACCCGTTCCTTTCAAAACTTCCGTGGAACGATTGGTATAATTTGGATAATTCAATCTAACCTTAAAATCCTGAATTGATGGGGTCTTTAGTGCGTTAAGGCGGTATTCTTGTGATTGAACATCATTCGACGTAAAATGAAAATCAGTTTGCTTTAATGGCGGCGAAAAAGTGTATTGATATATTCCATTTTCCTGTTTCAAAAGCGACTCCTTGCCTTCAACATTTATAAAAACAGCATCTGGCCGTATCTCCCCAACAGTAGTTAATTGCAACGTAATCGCCTCGGTATCCAAAACATCAAGCTGATTTGAAAGCAATTTAAAGGCAAACGGTGCTGGCGGTTGGTAAGCTAAATCATAGTTGACCACCCTGTTCGCAGACCCAAAAAATGAACTCAAATTGCCAGTGAACCAAATCAGGCCGAAAACCATAAACGGCAGCAACAAATACTTGGCATATTTAATATTCTCCCTAAAATCAATGGCTTTTGAAAAAGGGACGGGGCTCAACCCCTCAGAGCGCTGCGCTATGCTTGCCAACAACAATTCCGATTGGTTTTTATCATCGGCCAAATCCAATAAATTATAAAGCTTGTCCCCTACATCGGGAAAATGCTTTCCAATTAATAGGGAAGCCTGTTTATTGCCGATGCCCTTGCGTATCTTAAAGAGATAGAAAAGTGGTATTGCGATGTATTTGTACACTAAGAATAGCTCCACTGCTACAAATACCAACAACAATATTAAACGCCCAGTCGAATTTAGCCACAAAAAATACTCCACGCCCATAATTACTAGGAAAAAGAGCAGACCCAATACCAAAAAAAGCAATACCCCTTTGATCAACATCTTGGTGTAATACCTTTTGGTAAACCCGTTCAATTTATCGAGTATGTTATTGTAACTAGCCAATATACATTATATTTAGAACCAAGATACGTCAAAAACGATGTGTTATCAGCCTATTCAACCACATTTACGATGAAATTAAGAGTTAGGCTTGTTGTAATTGTTTTGGCCCATTAATACCATAAAATGAAAGATTTAAAATATTTGGCGGCAATGACATTGCCTATTTCCGCTGTTCTTAGTGTTTCTCTTAAGGGCGGCTGGAGTTACTTCACGCCGTTTTACGCCTTTGTTATTATTCCCTTATTAGAAATAGCATTACCACTTGACACCAGCAATCATGAAGGTGAAGTACGTGAAGAAAAATCGAAAAGTACTGTCTTTGATTGGATGCTCTATTTGAATATTCCCGTGGTTTTTGGTCTTTTATTATATACCCTTTGGGATGTTTCGACCCATACGTATGAAATCTATGAAATAACGGGCCTTATCTTTTCAGTCGGTATTGTTTTGGGAACCAATGGCATAAATGTAGCCCATGAATTAGGGCATAGGCAAAAATCTTTCGCAAGACATTTAGGGAAACTGCTATTGCTGCCCTCTCATTACATGCACTTTTATATTGAACACAATTTTGGGCATCATGCAAATGCAGCGACTAAAGAAGACCCGGCAACTGCACAGTATAACCAAACGGTGTATTCGTTTTGGTTTACTTCTGTGTTTCGACAATACGCGAGTGCGTGGAAATTACAATTGAAACTGCTCCGAGGAAATAAACAGGGCTATTTTTCAGTAAAAAATGATATGCTCTGGTATTCTGTATTCCAAATCACTTACCTGTCCGTTATATATATCGTATTCCAATCAACCGGATTATGGTTTGCTTTTTTTGCGGGTATTGTAGGTTTTTTAATGCTGGAAACGGTCAACTACATTGAACATTACGGCTTGTCTCGCTTAAAAACGGCATCGGGGCGATACGAACGAGTTCATGAGGTGCATTCATGGAATAGTAATCACGTAATGGGGCGTATTGTGCTATATGAACTAACCCGGCACAGCGACCATCATTATAAATCGTCAAAAAAGTATCAAATACTTGACTATCATGATATTTCGCCACAGATGCCGTACGGGTATCCTACTTCAATGGTGTTTTCACTTCTTCCCCCATTATGGTTTAATTTAATGAACCACAGAATTCCTGCTGAAATGAATAGCCCCCTCTAACTCCCCCTCAAGGGGAGAACTCATACTCGAATGGTCATACTATTTTAAAACTGTTGGGGTTGGCTCTTAAGTATTTTGATGATTTTTAATAGTATTCTCCCAACCGCGCCATGTAAGAGGAGGCTTCTTTTTATACCTTTGCGCTTCAATTAAATCTTATGAGCCAAAGAGTCCGTGTTCGTTTTGCACCCAGCCCAACTGGAGCCCTTCATATTGGTGGTGTACGCACCGCAATGTTCAATTACCTATTCGCCAAAAAACATGGTGGTGACTTTATTTTACGCATAGAGGATACGGATCAAAACAGATACGTTGAAGGCGCAGAAAATTATATTATCGATGCCTTGAACTGGGTCGGTATTCCTTTTGACGAAGGTCCGAATAAGGAAGGTTCGTGCGGCCCATATCGCCAAAGCGAACGCAAACATCTGTACAAGCAGTATGCTGAAGAGCTAATTGCGAACGGAAAGGCGTATTATGCTTTTGACACTTCCGAAAAACTGGACTTTCATAGAAAAGACCATGAAGCCAAAGGCAAGATATTTATTTATAATTGGCACAACCGCCTCAAATTAGATAATTCCCTGTCTCTCGATTCCGAAGAAGTACAAAAGCGTTTGGATTCAGGAGAGGATTACGTAATTCGCTTTCTGACCCCACAAGACGAAAAACTGCACCTTAAAGATATCATTCGAGGAGACATTCAAATAGATACCAATGTTCTTGACGATAAGGTACTCTTCAAGGCCGATGGTATGCCAACCTATCATTTAGCGAATATCGTAGATGATCATTTAATGAAAATAAGTCATGTTATACGAGGGGAGGAGTGGTTGCCCTCTTTGGCCTTACATCAACAATTATATGATGCCTTTGGTTGGGATGCTCCAAATTTTGCCCACTTGCCCTTAATTATGAAGCCAGTAGGCGAAGGAAAATTAAGTAAGCGAGACGGCGAAAAAATGGGCTTTCCGATATTTCCACTTTCGTGGAATGATAGTATTGGTTATAAAGAAGCAGGCTATTTTCCTGAGGCCGTCGTAAACTTTTTGGCGCTTTTAGGATGGAATCCTGGAACGGAACAAGAGTTATTTAGTTTAGAAGAGCTGGTTCAAGCCTTTAGTTTAGAGCGGGTCAATAAATCGGGCGCGCGATTCGACCCTGATAAAACCAAATGGTACAATCATCAGTATCTTCAGGAAATGAACAATGGGGAATTGGCCAAATTATTCAAACATGATTTTCACAACAGAGGCTTCGAGTGCACCCAGCCTGACGCTTACCTTGAAAAGGTGGTTTCCTTAATAAAAGAACGCGCCACATTTGTGCAGGATTTTTGGGAGCTATCGGACTACTTTTTTGAACCACCAAGTTCATATAACCAGAAAGCGGTCAAAAAACAATGGAAAGAAGGCACTCCAAATATCTTAAATCAATTGATTTTGGTATTGGAAAGCATTGCCGATTTTTCACCTGAGAATGTTGAAACCGTTGTTAAAACATGGATTAACGAGCAAGAACTCTCTTTCGGAAAAGTGATGCCGCCCTTGCGTTTGGTGTTAGTAGGTGATATGAAAGGCCCTCGTATTTTTGACATTATGGGTATGGTAGGGAAAAAGGAGAGTGTTTCGCGAATACAGAAAGCTGTAGGTTTACTTTAAGTTTAATTTCTAGGCGTTAAAAATACCTTTGGGCCTGATACTTTTGAAACTTGAAACCCCCAATTGTAACAATTTTAGGAAAAAGGCTACTGATACGGTAAACTCTTACTATATTGAAATCAAAATTTAAAACAAAAACACTATGGGCCAATTCTTATTAATACCACTTGTATTTTTTGCGGTAGTTATTCTAATCTCCGCATTATTTATTGTTAAACAACAGACCGCTGCTATTATAGAGCGTTTTGGTAAGTATCACAGTACCCGTCAATCAGGACTGCACTTTAAAATTCCTCTGATAGATAGAATCGCTGGTAAACTAAGTTTAAAAATTCAGCAGTTAGATGTCATCGTTGAAACCAAGACAAAAGATGATGTATTTGTTCGTTTAAAAATATCGGTGCAGTACATGGTTATAAAGGATAAGGTTTATGATGCCTTTTATAAGTTGGATTATCCGCACGATCAAATAACTTCTTATGTATTTGATGTGGTACGTGCCGAAGTACCAAAAATGATACTTGATGATGTTTTCTTAAAGAAAGATGATATTGCTATCGCTGTAAAAAGAGAGCTTAACGAAGCCATGATGGATTATGGTTATGATATCATCAAAACACTTGTTACCGATATTGATCCAGATGCTCAGGTAAAAGAGGCAATGAACCGTATTAATGCTTCAGAACGTGAAAAAATCGCAGCGCAGTTTGAAGGTGATGCAGCTCGTATTCTTATAGTAGAAAAAGCGAAAGCCGAGGCAGAAAGTAAAAGGCTGCAGGGCCAGGGTATTGCGGACCAACGTCGTGAAATAGCTCGTGGCTTGGAAGAATCGGTAGAAGTATTGAATAAGGTTGGTATTAACTCTCAGGAAGCTTCGGCGCTAATTGTAGTTACGCAACACTATGATACTTTGCAATCTATCGGGCAAGAAACCAATAGTAATTTGATACTCTTACCTAATTCGCCTCAGGCAGGTAGCCAAATGTTGAACGATATGGTGGCCAGCTTTACAGCAAGCAATCAAATTGGAGAGGCCATGAAAAAACAAAAGCCTAAAAAATTGGATTAGTATTTTCTAAGCTAAGTTAAAATAGAAAACCCTTTAGCTCATTCTGGAAGCGAGAGGGTTTTCTATTTTAGTTATGCAATGATAGATTCTGAGTTAAAAAATAGATTACCTGCACCTTGGTCATCCAGTTAACTCGAATAAAGCATTTTAATGAATGAAATTAAACCTAGCAGCACAATATATTCAACACATAAGAAACACCTCTGCAAGGTCTTAAAATCATAAGCTTTCCATAGAACATACCGATTGATATGATTAAATGGATAAGGAAAATCAATATTAGCTCTTATGTTCGATTTTAGCCCACGAATCGCGCAACCCGACCGTTTTATTGAAAACCAACTTTTCAGATGTTGAATCCGGGTCAATACAGAAATACCCTATCCGTTGAAATTGAAATTTATCTCCTGGTATGGCATTTGACAAATGTGGTTCTAAAAACCCGGTAATTACTTCTATAGAATTTGGGTTTACAAACTCCATAAAATCTTTGTCTTTATGCGTATCCGGACTTTCCACCGTAAACAATCGGTCATAAATCCTAATTTCAGCTTGTAAAGCATGTTTGACCGACACCCAGTGCAAGGTTCCTTTTACCTTTCTTTGGCTTTCCTCAGTGCCGCTACCACTTCTACTTTTTGGGTCATACGTGCATTGCACTTCGGTAATAGCACCGTCGGCATCTTTCGTGCAGCTCTCCGCTTTTATGATATAGCCGTTCTTAAGACGGACTTCCTTTCCTAATTTTAGTCTAAAAAATTTCTTATTCGCCTCTTCTCTAAAATCTTCCTTTTCAATGTATAGCACCCTAGAAAAAGGCACTTTTCTACTTCCAGCGGATTCATCTTCAGGGTTATTCTTGGCATCAAGCCATTCCTCTTCTACTTCCGGGTAATTTGTAATGACCAATTTCAATGGGTCTAACACCCCGTGCACACGAGGGGCTATTTTATTCAAATGGTCTCGTACCTGAAATTCCAATAAAGAAACATCGATTAGATTATCCCGTTTAGCAATACCGATAGTATCCGCAAAATTTCGAATAGATTCCGGTGTATACCCTCTGCGTCGCATTCCCGAAATTGTAGACATTCTTGGGTCGTCCCAACTCTTTACAACACCCTCTTCTACTAAGCGCGCTATCTTTCTTTTGCTAACTACGGTATGACTCAAGTTTCTTCGTGCAAATTCCCTTTGTTTAGGCCGTACCTTATTTTCGTCATAAACTTGATCCAAAAACCAATCATATAACTCTCGGTGCATGGCGAACTCCAAAGTACAATACGAATGAGATACTTGTTCTATATAGTCGCTCTGGCCATGGGTCCAATCGTACATCGGATAAATACACCAATCGGTATTTGTGCGATGGTGCGCTTTATGTAGTACCCTATACATTATCGGGTCGCGCATTAGCATATTGCTAGAAGTCATATCGATTTTTGCTCTTAGTACATGGGTTCCCTCTTCAAATTTTCCAGCTTTCATCTCTTCGAACAATTCCAAATTTTCTGCTACCGAGCGATTTCGATATGGACTTTCTCTCCCATTTTCGGTAGGTGTTCCTTTTTGCTTGGCCATTTCTTCACTGGTCTGACTGTCCACATATGCCTTTCCCTCTTTTATCAATAGAACAGCCCAATCGTAGAGTTGCTGGAAATAATCAGAAGCATACCTTTCGGTATTCCACTCAAAACCCAACCATTCTACATCTTTTTTAATAGCATCCACAAACTCCTGCTCTTCTTTTGCGGGGTTGGTATCGTCAAACCTCAAATTAACAGGTGCATTATACCGCAAACCAAGTCCAAAATTTAAGCAAATAGAACTTGCGTGGCCAATATGTAAATACCCATTTGGTTCCGGCGGAAAACGAAAGCGTAAATCATCTTTTTGAAATCCGTTTTTTAGGTCTTCTTCAATGATGTGCTCTAAAAAATTCAGTGATTTTGTCTCCTCGCTCATTTCGTTTTAATTATCCTGTAAAAATAACAAAAAGCCTCTAATTTCATCCGTTTTAATTGCGTTGACCTTCGATAAAATGCGTTTCACAACATATTTGAGCAGGGATACAACATTAAATTCTTCTCGCGTTTATTATATGGCATATTTGTTTTGAATACCCTAGTGCCGAAATTACAACTACCTATGAAACCAAAAATATTTAAATCCTTAAACTTTTTGTTGCTGGCATTTTTGTTGTTAGCAACTGCACAGGTTTCTGGACAATTGATAATCAACGCCCCTGAACCAGCACCCAATCAAAATCCGCCCGGTAACGGCAGTGGTAGTGCGTGGCCTTTCATCTGTGCAGGAATAAACGGTTTTAACGAGTATTTCGTAGATGTTAGCTGGGTAGGCGCTCCCGATGCCAGCAATGAATTTATTTTGGAATTATCAGACAGTGTCGGAGATTTTTCGGCTGCTGTTGAACTTGTTAGGACAAGTAGTCAAAACACGCCTAACGGTCAATTTTTTATGGAATTTTCTATTCCTGCTGATACCCAAGGTGATGCATATCGCCTGCGTTTGCGTAGCACTAGCCCGGCGAGAGATGGAGCACAGTCAGAAGCGTATCCTATGTACTTTCAAGGTTATACCTCAAATTTTAATATAAGCCCTAACGGAGACGGTACTACCCAAGACCCTATTAACACTTCTACTCCGGTAACACTCGTTGTCGATAATGTTCCGGACGCAGAAAATTACATGTATCGGTGGTACCGCAGCGGAACGCTATTAGAATCAAGCCCCGGTGTACCAGAAAGTGGAACTAGCGTTTTGGCTGATACGAACGGCGTGTATCAAGCCTTTATCTTTTATGGTGATGCTTGTACAGGTACCAGTAATGCATTTTCTAATGCTCCGGAAGTGATCATCTGTAGCGGTAATCAAGGCATTGCTATCAACCCGCCTACCAGAACAGCTTTATGCTCAGGAGAAACCGAAACTTTGCAAATAAACAACACTGATGCGGCTTGGAGCTACCAGTGGTATAAAGATGGTACTGCTATATCCGGAGCAACATTAGAAAACTATATCGTAGATGCAAGTGTTTCCGAATTTGAAGGAGATTATGAAGTAGAGATATCGGGTGCCGGTATTTGTACCGAACGTTCTGCCGCCATAACCATAACCAATGCAGGCGGTTATACTGTAACAAGAGATAACGCTGCCAACGTTGTGGTGCTGCCCTCACAACCTGTTACTCTAAGTGTAACAACAACGGCAACTTCACCCTCTTACCAATGGTATAGAAATGCATCTGCAATCGTGGGCGCTACCAATAGCACTTTGGATATTACCCAAGATGGCACTTATTATTGTGAAGTAAGCACCACCGGAGCCTGTGCATCAACTATCAACTCTGATACCACTACCGCAGTAGTGCCAGATTCTTTTGAAGTGGTAATAGGATATAACCCTACGGATTATCAAGATTGTACCAATACTGATGTTGTGCTTGAAGTCGTAACCATAAATGCGGTTACGGGTGCAACTACGTCAGATGTAACCGCGCAGCTTGTAGACTCTTTCACTTATCAATGGAAAAGGGACAATGTAAACGTTGCTGGAGCAACCGGTAAGAATATAAGTCTTACTAATACTTCTGAAAATGGAGCCTATGCCGTAGATGCGACCTTGGAGTCTTACGCAGATGAATCAAACGTATTAACAGTTCAATTATTAACCAACGAAACACTTACCGTAACGAGTACAGGAACAGTATTCTGTAGCGGAGGAGACACCCTTACTATCAGCACTTCTACAGATTTGACCGGCGAAACATTTGATTGGGAAAGAGATGGCATATCGCTTGAAGTTGCTACACCAACACTTACCGTTACCGAAACAGGAACATACCGATTGAGATTAAATCGCAATGGTTGTACGTTATACTCTAATGAAATAATAATTACTGGTCTAGACCCTAATCTAATACAATTAGATGTAGATGGTGATGTGGTTTTTCCTGAAGGAAGCTCAAGAACAGTTACTGCAACAGGCGGAACATCCTATGAGTGGTTTGACACAGGTAACAACCTTTTGAGCAGTACCGATTCAATGACCTTTACCGAAGAAGGGGAATTTACCCTTGTTGCCCGTATAGATAATTGTTCCGTAACACGGCAATTGACTGCGGTGTATCTAGACTTATTTAAAATTCCGAATGTAATTACACCGAATGGCGATGGTGCAAATGACCAATGGGTCATCCCTAATTCATATTCGAACAAAACGGATGTCAATGTAATTATATATGATGACAAAGGAATAGAGCAATTGAATTTAACCAGTTATCAAAACAACTGGCCAGAATCCTCAATGGCATTTCCGACACAAAGCATGGTGTTCTATTATATTATTAAGAATGCCAACGAAACTCTAAAACAAGGTACCATTACCGTTATAAGATAATCTAGCTCCCAATGAAGTTTATAAAATACATAGCGCTATCACTTGTTGTTTTCTTGTCCTTCACGGCTACAGTGCAGGCTCAAGAAAGCGATCCTATTCTACCCTATAGAGTAGCTCCTCAAAACCTATTAAAGTTTAATCGTTTTTTGATTAACCCAACATTCTCTACCGTACAGGAAGACAAGTCCTATGTGAATCTATTACACAGAAACCAGTCGGTACAGTTTAAAGATAACGACCAAACTTACTTTTTAAGTTATAGTGGTCGAATAGGGGACAGAAGCGGATTGGGACTTAGCTTATATTCTCAGCAGATAGGGCCAGTATCAAACATTGGCGTTTTAGCCAACTACGCTTACGGAATAAAACTTAGCGATAAAAGTAATTTTACCTTTGGAGGTAATTTAGCATATTATAGCACAGGCTTAGATCAAAATCGAATAAATGTAGTCAACCCTTCTCTTAACGACTTTGTTTTAAACGGTACCGAAGATAGCAGTGTTCTTTCCTTTCAACCAGGATTTAATATCTCTTATGGGAAATTCGATTTTGGCGCTTACGCGGAAAATCTTATCGAGTACAATTTAAAGACAAGCGAATCGCTATCCGACTTTGCAGATAAAGGGTATTCGACTCACTTACAATATACCCATCAGTTTGATAACTCTTCCGGGCTTATGGAAAATGCACGCTTAATGCCATTAGCTCGCGCTCGCATGAATAGCCAACGTGTTGTCGACAACACCGATGAAAATTTATCTTATGGCGGAAGTTTAATTCTTGATCTTCCTAAACTAGGCTGGCTGCAAGGTGGCTACGATACCTTTTATGGCGCCTCTGTAGGTGCTGGTTTTAATATTAATAAAAGACTCTCTTTAGGCTATACCATGGAAAAGGGTTTTGGTACTAACTTTGAAACTTTTGGGCCTACCCACGAAATATCTTTTGCTTACTCCTTTACGCCTAACCTTACCGAAGACCGTGTAATGTTGGAAGAAAATGGAGACGAATTGGCATCGAACGACGAATTAAATCCGACCTCGCTTACCTCAAATGACGAGATCGAAGAACTAAAAAAGAAGTTAGCTGAAAACGACGCAATTCTTGCCGAGCTCATGTACCGTCAAGATTCCTTAGAGGCCAATCGTCAGCAAGACCTGGAACGAAGATTTAACATGGTAATGCAAATGGTGCGCCACGAAACTAATGGCGATCGCCCTGACCTAGAACAAAGGGCAGAACAACTATTTCGAACTGGTCGTGATAACACTGGCGATGTAGCTTTGACCACAGAAACCAATTACGATATACCAGTCAGTACAAATTCTTCATACAATGCTGCTACCGGACAAGCGTCACAATCAACTAGGCAGGAAAATCCGAGAAGCGTTGACTATGCCTCAAATTCACAAACGCAATCTTTAACAACGCAAGATAATACCAGAAGCGTCGATTACGCTCAAACAACTTCGCCAGCAATTAAAAACAGAAAGTTTGATGATTTAGATGGTGTAGAAAATGGTTATTATATTGTTGCCAATGTGTATAAGGGTGGAAAATATATGGAGAAATTCATGAACGATCTTGACAATATGGGTATCGTTGCCGACTATATCGATAACCCTAATAACGGACTTAAATACGTTTATCTTGAACGTTACAATTCATGGGAAGCCGCTGCGGCAGCTTATGAAAATAATTTGGGCGGAAGTTACGATGGTGCCAAATGGATAATGAACGTTGACAACAGATATAGCAATGAAGCCTATGCAAGCAACGTAAATAAAATTCAAGAAAAAGCCAATCAGTATAATACGGATATCGTGGAAAGAGCGGAAGTTGCTCAAGACAAGATAGCCTCCCCCAATACTCAGAATAGAACTTTCAATTTAGAAGGTGTCGGTTCTGGCTACTATATTATTGCCAACGTATTCGCCAACCCAGAAAACGCCAAACGATTTGTAAAAACCTTGAATTCCTATGGCTTAAGCGCAAGCTACTTTGTTAATCCTGAGAATAACTGGAGGTATGTATACTTGAAACGTCATGAATCCTGGAACAACGCGCTTATTTCGTATTACTCCAAAATCAACGACGCATACGACGATAAGATGTGGATTATGCGGGTCAACCCTGGGCTTGTAGCTTAATTCAAAAACTACTCTTCAGTAGTTCGCCGCTGAGCGCTTACTATGCCTTCAAATTGTCATCTGTATACCTTAATCGTTAACTAAAGCTAGTGTTAATAAATCCCAATCACCAAGATAAGTAGCGTTCATAAAAATGAACTACCCCGGGGCAGAGCCATCGAGGTATCAGAAACTAGACCGCTGCCCTACAAGAATCAAAAACCTAGACTAAATTTTTTTGTCTTGGTTCTTGGCTCTAGACTCTTGGTTGTTAAATCAGTCGAATGCTACACTCGAGGAAGAACCTAGAGGAATTCTATTGATTAATGGTATTCTAGACAATTTAGGTACATTTCTTTCAAGCCTAACAGGTTTTCACTCGTAGCCTCTTCCTTAAAACCTGGGGCAAATCTCAACAAAAGCTCTTGCCATAGGCCCTTAATACAAATTTCTTTCTTTCTCATTCATTTTAACGAAGCTCATATATCCAGCTATTTCATGATTTTTAAACGATTGAAATCAGTTGAACGAAACAAATTCATAATTTATCCCTAATTATGTGCGAGCATTACTATAGTCTTTATGCATCATTTTACCGGTCAACACTTAAGGTGTTTTTTAATAGCCGTCAACGGGAACCTATTCGAATTAAAGTGCTCAAATTAGAGATATGATAAAACCCTGAACTTTTACATTGCAATAAACTAAATCAGTAATACATTTAAACTATTTATCAAACCCAAAAAATGTCAACAGTCGCAACACAATTATTTTCTATTTGAATAAAATTATCATGTTTTCCCCTTAATTTAAAACAACTTTCGAGCAAAGGCTTCCCATTATACTACTTCATTTAGTACATTTTCTAAGATATTGCGATACTCCTACTCTCAGATTATTATACCAATTCTATAACTAGGCACTATTACCATTCCAATTTTAATGATTTTCAATAAACCGACGTTGCTAATAAAAAGCCAATTATCTGTTCTTGTTTAGCAATGCTATTCTAAGCATTCTCTAGTTCGATCTACTGTCGATTTTGACACTTACCAAAGATACCCATTCTACAAAAATTCATAGCGCTATGGCTTTTCTAATACTCAAAATAGCTGTTATCTAATCGTTTAATAGGTCAATTGTTCTCCAAAAGTATCACCGAAATCTACCAATATAAAAACAAAAAATGTAGTCAAAACTTCAGTCATATTATGAATATCATCTTCTATACAGCGCTATTTTTTTGCTGCTTTCAGAATAATAATCACCAGAATAAATTCTAAAAAGAACAAAATCGCACCCAAAGCATGACTGGTAGAAAAGGTTTTTTCATCTCTTTTCAGCCATTCAGAATACAACTTTTAAAAGGAATATTAGTCTTTTAATTTGCCTTGGGCGTATTAAATTTTATCATTTTTTTGAAGTTTACATGTCTCCAAAAACACGGTTTTCAAATTAAATAAAATGATGAAAATTCCCATTTAAAAATGGTCTCAAACACCTCAGAAATCATTTTTTCATGATTTTTAACTTTTAATCAATATTTCCCCTGACAGCAATTTTATCGCCGTTCAACACTCTTAAACCCTAGATAAACAGCTTTTCACAACATAATTTGACCATGCCACAACAATAAATTCTACTCCCCACTATTAAGGTTAATATTTGTTAGTGATATCCAATCCTTTTTAGCGTCTTGCTAATATTTTAAGATAATTCGCAAAAAGTAGCGCTCCAAACGTACCATTAGGTGCTCGAGCAAACCAAATTTATTCTAATGAACGCCAGTCTGATTAAAAAAATACTGTTTGTCTCAATGCTCCTGTTTTCTTTTATAGGACTATCGCAAGAATTTACCTCTTTTACAAGAACCTACCCCTCTGGAGATAATTTTCGCTACCAAACTAATATTAAGGGTGATTTGACCTTCATCTCAAACCAAATACTAAATCGAGAAACTGGGACAATAACAGCGGAAACGCCCTATAATAATTTAGCAACTAATAACAACAACAACCCAGAAACAGGAGGTCGTCAGAACTATAACGACTTCAAGAACATGCAATATATTGACGTTGATGCTGATGCCTCCACGTTTAGTTCGAGTACTACCACATTAGCGTTCCCAGAAGCAAATTGTAACCGAATACGATACGCAGGTCTTTATTGGTCAGCAACGTATCCCAGTGCAACTGCAAATGGGTCTTATAACGGTTTTAACTATACCCCGAATACTGTAACTCCTGGAACAGGACGACAAAACGATTTCAATCAAGTACGGTTTAGCGTCCCTGGAAGTGTATATGTAGACGTTGTTGCAGATGAAATTTTATATGATGGCTTCACTAACCCAGCAACTCAAAGTAACAGCCCTTATGCTTGTTACGCCGATGTAACTGCTTTGGTTACAGCATTGGCCGATCCTCAAGGCGACTATACCGTAGCCAATATTCGTGCAACGACCGGCGGTCTGGCGGGTCAGGGCGGGTCTTCTGGTGGATGGACACTTGTAATAGTATATGAAAATCCATCATTGAGCGGTAAATTGATTACCACTTTCGATGGTTTTGCAAGAGTAACAGGAACGAATACCATTCCCATTACCTATGACGGTTTTACCACAATTCCTGCGGGTCCTGTTCGTGCAGGTATCGGAGTAGCTGCATTAGAAGGGGATTTTCGCATCGGTGGAGATGGCATTGGCATTAGCACACCCACGAACCCGACCTTTACTTCTTTGAACAATGGGGCAAACCCCGCCAACAATTTTTTCAATAGTAACATTACCCTGAACGGAGTTCAAATGCCGGGGCGAACACCCAGTAGTTTAAACACCCTAGGATTTGACGCCGATATCTTTGCATTGAACAACCCTGCTAATTCGGTAATCGCCAACGACGAAACCTCAGCTACTTTTCGTTTTAATACAAATGGTGATCAATTTTACCCCTATTTCAACTCGTTTAATATTGAAATCATTGAACCTAATATCATTCTCGAAAAAAGGGTAGAGGATATTGCCGGTAACGACATTACCGGACAGGGAGTAAACCTTGGCCAAATTCTAGATTACGTACTTTCCTTCGAAAATACCGGAAATGATGATGCAACAAACTACACTATTCGCGACATCTTGCCGCTTAACGTTACCTTAGACGAGGCTAATTTAAATATGCCCGCCGGCACAACCTATACCTATGATCCAGCTACTAGGGAAGTTGTTTTTAGTATTCCCGATAATATTGTAGAAATAGGTGATCCTACAGCCCAGATTCGCATGCGCGTAATGGTGGCTGAAAACTGCTTTGATTTTGTAGATGCCTGTACCGATTTGATAGAAAATGTAGCCTTCTCTACCTACGAAGGCGTCATTAATGACAACCAGATTACCGATGATCCGAGTGTCTCTGATTTTGACGCATGTGGTTTCGTTACGCCAGGAGCGACCAACTTTTTATTGGATGATTTATCGGACTGTAATTTTACTAGAACTGTTCAATTATGCGGCCTCGATGCACTTTTAGATGCAGGCGACAATTTCGACTCCTATGTATGGGTTCGTGATGACAATAATAACGGGGAAATAGATGCTAGCGATACGGTGCAAGACGATGGCGACCCTGACGGCGACCCAAGTACGCTCTCAGTAACGCAAACGGGAACTTATATCGTTGATAAAATCGTTGCAGACCCCTGCAAAGGTTTTAAGGAAATTATTACAGTTGAGCGTTTTGGCACTACCCAGAACAACCCCTTAGTAGATTATTTTAATAACAGCAATAGCGATGCCGATGCCACGAACGATATTCAAGGTGAAATCGTACAGTGTAGTATAGATGGTGATCTCTTGCCAAAAATATTTCTTTGTGGAGCTAGTGATACACAACTACTAGAAGTGAATATTCCCGATGCGCAAAGTCTTTCTTGGGAATTGTTGGATGAAACCAGTTGTACCGCCGCACCGGACGATTGTGCAAATAAAAACCTTGCCTGTACATGGAATCAAGTTGGTACCGGAGGTAACTACACAGCTAATGCCCCGGGTAAATATCGGTTGGTGATTAGTTATTCAAACGGTTGCTTTAGTAACTTCTATTTTGATGTTTTCCAAAACCTTCTTGACGTTCAACACACCAGCAGGGATATCTTCTGTGCTACCGACGGTAACATTACGATTACAAATCTAGGTGCAACTTACGGGTACCAATTATTAGATGTGGCTACGGGTACTATTGTAGTTCCTTTTAGCGCCAACAACGGCCCAAGCTTTGATATTGGAACCAATGGGGCGTATCGCGTAGATGTGGTTCAATTAGATAGTTCGGGAAATCCTATTCCTGGCGCTTGCATTTTTAGCACACCTGATATCGGAATCATAGATCGCGATTTTCAAGTCGATATTGAAACCGCCCCTGCAAATTGTAATGCCCAAGGTTCAATTAAAATCGACATCTTAAATGTTCGGCCAGACTATACCTACGTGCTTCGTTTGGCAGATGGCACTTTAGTGGATGACGAAACCGCTCAATCAGATAATACATGGACTTTCAATGTAAACCCTGGAAATTACATTGTTGAGGCCTCTACGGCCGACGGCTGTACTTTCTCACAAAACGTGACCGTAGACGACACGCCAGACCCAACAGTTTTGGCGGTTACCACAAGAGATATCGGCTGTACAGCTGGTATGATAACCCTAACCGGAAGCAATGGGTTTCCCAACCCGGACTATAACTTTGCTATTTGGTCGCATAACGGAAGTTTTCCGTATTCTGATATATCCGATGTACCTGGAAGCGAGTATCAAGCCAACCCTATTTTCACTTTTGGCTATGAAGATCACGATAGCGATCCCGATACTCCGGATCAATATATTCCCAATGAGAATGGCACTTATGTGTTCGTAATCGTTGATGCGAACAACTGCTTTGCGCTTTCAAATGAAGTAACCATCAATGATAATGGCGCCATGACGGCAACAGTAACAGATGATTCTCCTGTAAGTTGCAGCGGAACTAATGATGCAAGTATCACAATAAATACTGTTGGCGGAGTTGCTCCATTTGAATACAGTATCGATGCAGGTACTACAACACAGCCTTCACAAAGCTTTGTGGGCTTGTCAGCTGGCACTTACAATATTCTGGTGAGCGATAGTTCGGGCTGTACACTTGAATTCGATCATGTTATTAACGAGCCTTTTCCGTTGTCTGCCTCATCGGGTGTCTCAAGGGACGCATCTTGCGACCCAATGGGGGCCGAGGTTAGAATAACCAATGTTGTGGGCGGTACGGCACCGTACGAATACAGTTTTGACGGGGGAAATACCTATGGCACTTCTACCACTGCAATTTTACCACCAGGAACTTACACCTTAATTGTAAGAGATGCAACTGGCTGTTCTTTCCCGATGACGGTGGAAGTGGAGGATGTGCCAACACCACCACTTGTTACTCTGACGCCTGAAGTTAGCTACCTATGTGATGGTACGGCCACAGTAACTGCAACTCCGGATAATACTACATACGATTATACCTACGCTTTAGATGGGGTGCCCAACACTCCTCCAGAGAGTAATGTGTTCAATAACGTGCCTCCTGGAACCTATACCGTAAGTACGAACTACGTTTCTCAGACTCCTCCGTCTCCAAGCTTATTATTAACAGAGGATTTCGGAATAGGAAATGGTACCATTTCTAGCCCTAATACAGTAGGATACTTTTATGAAGACCAAACTACTGGTACTCATCCAAACCAAAGACCGGGTGATACCAACAGAAATATCAATGACTACGAATACGCAGTAACCAACAGGATGCTCGCGCCATTTGGTGCTTGGGTAAACCCTGTTGACCATACAGCCGGAAATCCCGACGGAAGATACCTTGTTATAAATGTTGGCACGCCTGCTCCCGGTCAAATTATATACACGAAGACCATCAACGACATAATTCCGAATCAACCGCTTAGGGTTTCCCTTTGGATTATGAATCTTCTTGAAGCAAATAGAGGAAACACTCAACTAGACCCTAATTTAACGATTGAAGTTAGGGATCCTGCAACGGGCAATGTTGTGCAGTCAATACAAACGGGTATTATTCCCAAGGCAAATAACAACACTGATTGGATTGAATTTGCTGCCGATTTAGACCCGGGAACTTTTCCGTCTTTAGACTTTGTTGTACGCACAGAAATCGTTGGAAACAGTGGAAACGATTTAGCTATAGACGATATTACCGTATTTCAGACACCGGAAGTGTGCGAGCGAACAGTCGAGACCTCTGTAGTTGTAGAGGCTGGAAGAGTTTTTGCCGCAAATGGTGTTAGCTCAACAAATGTAAGCTGTAACGGTTTAACGGATGGCACCATAACTTTCGAGGCAGAGAATTTCGATGCAACGGCAGGTTTCGATTATTCCGTTGACGGTGGCACAACTTGGATTAATTCTACCACTTCGCCGGTAACTACAAACGCCATATATGGAGCCGGTCTGCAGCGTATCGAACTAAGAAAAGCTGATGACAACAGCTGTACAAGTTTTGTGGAAGCGACCATTTCCGAACCAACAGCAGTAGTAGCAAATGCCAGTATTACGACTCCCATTAATTGTACAAACGGAGGTGCTACCATTACCGCAGGTGTGTCAGGCGGCACTCCTGGTTATGTTTATCAACTAGAAGATGACGCAGGCAATGCCATAGCGCCATACGATTTTACCACCAATGGGAGCAACACCGTTTTTACGGGAATTGTACCAGGTGATTATATAGTAAGGGCGAGAGACAATAATGGTTGTGAAGACCCAATCGATGTAGCTTTAACAGTTGCAGACACCAATGATATTGTATTCGATAGTGCGCCAACAACTTGTTATTCGGGTGCAAATGATGCTTCGATAGTTGTAAATGTTACAGATGGTAACGGAGGTTATACTTTTAGTATTAACGGAAACCCTTGGGTTGCACCAGCTCCAACGACTGGTACAACGCATACATTCAATAATTTGGCCAATGGAACATACACTATAAATGTACGTGATAGTTCAGGCTGTATTGGAGTGCTTCAAAACGTAACCATAGATCCACAATTAACGGTTACAGCATCGGCCCAAAAAATCAGTGCTTGTGCTACTGGTACCGATATTACAATCACAGCTACAGGCGGTGATGCCAATTATGTGTATGCTGTAATTCCGAACGGAAATACTGTTTTAGATAGTGATTTTAGTACTACAAACCCAGTTAATGTAACTACAGCTGGAAGTTATGATGTGTATGTACGTGACAACGGAGGTGCGGCTGATTATTGCCAAGATGATTTCACTATTATAATTATTCAGGATGCTTCTATTCTAATAACGCCAACACCAACTGCAGTAAGTTGTTTTGGTGGTGCTGACGGTGCTATTTCGGTAGTTGTCGATTCAGGGGGAGAAGGGCCATTTGAATATAGTATCGATGGCGGAACAAACTATCAGGTAAGCAATACTTTTAACAACCTTACCGCAGGCACGTACCCAGTTCAAGTTCAAGATGCAAATAACTGCGAAACAACGGCAATCGATGTGGTGGTAAATGAGCCCGCCGAGCTACGGGCAGAGGCTACACAAACACAAGATTATACCTGTAACCAACTAGGTCAAATTACTGTTGGAAGCGTAACACCGACATCTGGTGGGTCCGGAGACTATCAATATAGTATAAATGGTGGATCTTGGACAGCAACTACGACTGGAGGTCATACTTTTATTGACCTAACCGACGGCACCTATAGCATTCTGGTACGTGATGCCAATGCAATCTCATGTGAGACAACTATTACTGATGTAATTATTGCACCTTTACCCATAGAACCAGTGCTGACAACATCAATAGATTACAATTGTGATGGAACCGGAAATATTACAATTACTCCTTTCAATTCTTCTTTCACTTATATTTTAGACGGAATACCTCCAGGACAAACTGGAACAGACGCTAATATCTTTACAAATGTAGCCGTTGGTTCACATACGATTACTGTAAATTACGGAAGCGATTGTTCCACAGATATTTCTGTTATAGTAGAAGATGGCAATGCCTTCGAAGCTTCAATTACCGCCTTTGAAAACTTAAATTGTAATGCTGATAGCTCTGGAACAATTACTATTACCGCTGATAATTTTGGTACTGGAGGCTATGAATACAGTTTGGATGCAGTAACTTTTGTTGGCCCATTTACTAGTCCAGAACAAATTACCGGTTTAGACGCGCAGGCATACACCATAACGGTTCGTGATGTTGACAACCCAGTTCTTTGTAGTACTGTTCTAAACCAAGTATTGACAGAGCCGACCCCTGTGGTAGCCTCTGCCACCATAACTGAAGAATTCACTTGTGACAATACAGGTGCTACCATTACGGCTGGTGCTACAGGTGGTACTCCAACCTACGAGTATCGTTTGGAAGATACTGCTGGAGGCGTCATCAGACCATATCAAACGCCAAATACATTTACCAATGTAACCGCTGGCGATTATATCGTCAGAGTTCGTGATAGCAATGGTTGTGAGAATCCTATAAATTCTGCGATTGTAATTGTTGCTCCAGTAGGACCTGAATTTGCCCTTACACCCACAGCATGTTACTCTGGGGCGAATGATGCTTCAATATTGGTAGACATTACTACAGTTCCTGGGAATGGTGGGTTTCAGTTTAATATCGACGCCGGGCCATGGATTACCCCTAGCCCGTCTACAGCAAGCTCTTATACATTTGAAAATCTCGCCAATGGCACTTACTCGATTAACGTAAGAGATGCTTTCGGTTGTATCGGTACTCCTGAGACAATAACTATAAATCCGCAACTTACGGCAAACGCGACCTTAGATCAAGATTTAACCTGTTTGGTTGATGCCTCGATTACCGTAAATGCAAATGGAGGTTTTGGCGCGTATACCTACGAATGGAGCAACACGTCTACTGGCCCTTGGAATACATCAGGCTTTAGTACAAACACATTCACAACAAATACCGACGGAACCTATTTCTTTAGAGTTACAGATTCAACAAGCCCTACGGCCTGTTCTGTTGTTACCAATGCTGTAGTAGTTACTCCTGCAGAATTACCGGTAATTACAAGTATAACGCCAACAAATCTAAATTGTAATGGCGATGCTTCGGGCAGCCTAGATATTGTTGTGGACAACAATTTTGGATTAGCCCCTTATGTTTTAGAGGTAGTCAATACATCGACTAGTTTTAACTATGGCACACAAACTTCTGGTCTTACTGCAGGAAACTATTCCGTAACCTTAACAGATGCTAAAGGTTGTGTTGATACAGAAACAGCGGTTATTTCGGAACCAGACCCAATAAATTATACCGCAACAAGCGTTCCTATTACTTGTGATTCCGCTAGTATGAACACAAACCCGGGGTCTATTACCATTTCGGGAACAACAGGTGGCACCCCAGAATATACCTATATTTTGAGTGCCAATAATGGTATTCCTACACAAACTCACACTACAACTTCCGGAAATAGAGATCATACCTTCGATATTTTAGATTTTGGTATCTATCAAATTGATATCGTAGATGCCAACGGTTGCTCCTCTTTCTCTACGGAGATTATAGCATCACCTCCAAATGATTTGGATATTGATGTAAGCACCGCTACGGCTAATTGCTCAACTGGTGGTACTGCAATTGTTACCGTTGGTGCTGCAGTTGGAAGCGGAAATTATGAATTTGCAATACTAGAAACCTTTACGTCACCTTATTCAAGTACATATGTTGGGCCAGACGCAACGCCAGTTGGGAACACAGACACGGCTACTTTCACCGGTCTTACTCCCGGCATTACATATACTTTCGTTGTGCATGATTTAACAACAAACTGCTATTTCTTCGAAACTGCGGATGCGCCTATAGATTCGCCATCAAACATGACCAATACCTTGGATGTAGTGGCCAATGTTACCTGTACAGGAGCGGCAGACGGTAATATCTCCTTTACCTTTGATAATTTTGATAGTACAGCAACTGCTGTAAACTATGAGATTTTCAATTCGCAATCAAATGTGACCACCGGTCAAACAGGAACCTCAAGTGTAAATCCACCCGCCGGTCCCGTAACTGTTACCGACTTTGCAACTTTACCTCCAGGAGAATACTATTTATTACTCTCAGAAGTAGGTGGCCCTTTTGATAGCTGTACTGTTTTCGGTGGTGAGTTCACTATTAGAGAATCTGTGAACTTGTTGGATGTTGCCGTTACCGTCACAAAAAATGACAACTGTAACGCAAATGCAGGTGTGTTGACCGCAACCGGTCAATTTGGTACAGCGCCCTATGAATATCAGTTCTTACCTTCTGGTTCAACAGCGCCAACAGCTGTTACGTGGGCAGGTTCCTCAAACAACGTATTCAATGGCGAAGGCGGAAACTATGATGTCTACATCAAAGATGCAAATGATTGTATTCAAACGGATAGCATATTACTTCCAACGGATGCATCGCCCGAAATTTCTTTGGCAATAGTCGATGAATGCGTGCCCGAAGGAACATATCAAGTTGTCGTAACACTAGATGTCGCAGGAATAAGCCCCTATTCTTTGAGCGTCAATGGAGCGCCATTTCAAAATATAACTTTTAACGGAAGTGGCCAATACACAATTTCCAATTTAAGCACAGGTGCAGCTCAGACGGTAGAGATTAGTGATTTAAACGGGTGTGGAGAAACAGAAACGTTCACCATTCAACCGATATTGCAATTCAATGCGGTGGTAACCACTTTGATAGACTGTGAAACAGCACCAAATAACAATGCAGAAATTACAATAAACATTACGGCTGGGTCCGGCAACTATGATTATGAAATCACAGGGCCGGTCAACGAAGCAAGAACTGCGTTGCCTTCTAATCCTTTTGTTTGGACTTCAGCAAGTGCACCCGGCACCTACCGTGTTACTATTTACGATAATGGTACGGCCATTCCAAACTGTTCTAGATTTATAAATGTAGAAGTGCAGCCTGCGGTTGTGCCTGAATTTACACATACGTTTGAAGACATCACTTGTAATGGAGCGAACGACGGTAGCATTACCTTGACAGAAACACTGAACGGAATCAATCCGTATACCTACACTATTTCCCCTGTTGCGGGAACCTTTGATGCAGCAACAAAAACTTTTGAAAACCTTCCTCCCGATACCTATACCGTAACAGGAAGGGGCACGAACAACTGTCCGCTTGATATTACAGGAATTATCATTGGTGAACCAGCTGTAATTTCAGTTCCTGCTGCGACAGTGGTAGAGTTCGGCTGTACTGCTGGGAACAATCAAAACGATGCCAGCATTAGTGTTAATGAAGGTGGTATTTCAGGTGGAAGCGGAACTTATGTACGCTATGAATTTATCAACGATCAAGGAACAGTTGCGATCGGAGACGATATTGTTGTCCAAAACGGTTCTGCAACAAGTTATACCGAAACTGATATTGCTGGAGGAACTTATATCATTAATGTGTATGATGACAATGGTTGTATCGGAAGTGCTACTGCTACAATTCAACCTTTTGTAGCCATCAGCAATGCAACGGTTACTGTTGATCAAACCGCTACTTGCGCTCCCGGTAACGATGGGCAGGTGACTATTGGCTACACAGCTACGCCCACCACACCGGTTCCTAGCATAACTTATTCCGTTGTCGGAACTGATAATGCATACAGTTCTTTGAATCAGCCTTCAGCTGTATTTACTGGATTGGGCATAGGCAACTATGAAGTAACCGTTACCAATACGAATACTTCCTGTTTCATTCAGACCGTATTTGAAATAAATGACCCGAATACCTTTGAAATCGACACTACAACTACAGATGTCATCTGTTTTGGGGATAATGGTTCCGTAAGCTTTACGATAAGTGATGCGGTAAACCCTTATAGTGCTGGGTTCTCTTGGCAGATTTATAATTCTCAAGGTACTGTAGACCTCTTAGATGATGTACTAATCGCAAGCGCAAACGGGGTTTCAGCCAATGTTGGCCCAACCGCTCCTTTTGCGATAGGCGCAGGAGAATACCGTGTTGAAATCACACAAGATTCAGATCCATCGTGTACAAATAACGCTTTGTTCGTTATTGCCGGGCCTAATGCCGCAATCACAGCAAATACCGATGTTACGCCAATCACATGTATTGGTAATGATGGTGTAATAGAAATTATCGACGTACTTGGCGGATGGGGTATCTACCAGTATTATGTAGGAACAGTTCCACCGGCAGACGCCACTGCTTATGGAAGCGACCCTACATTTGAAAACTTAGCTCCCGGCACTTACGAAGCTTGGGTTATTGACAGAAATGGTTGTCAGGAAGAAATTCAAAATACAATCGTATTAGTAGATCCAACACCGATAACAGCCGATCTACAAATAAATCAACCCAACTGTACCAATTTAGAGGGTGAAATCGAAGTTATTAATGAAGTAGGCGGACAAGGAAGTAACTACCGGTATCAATTGCAAATTCTCAACACCACTACTTCAACATTTGAAGATTTACGACCTATCCAAACGGCCTATGTCTTTAGCGGACTTGGTGCCGGTGAATATCAAGTAATCGTAAGCGACCAATGGAGTTGTTTCGGAACAACTAACGCATCAATTGTACTTTTTGAACCAATTACACCTTTGGCCACGGTAGTGAAAAGTATCGACTGTACCGTAGGTAATGAAAGTGGTGCGATAACAATATCACAAACTGGTGGTTCTGGAAACTTTGACTATGAGGTAAGATATCCTGGAACCTTGGCGGCATCTCCTGCGGATGATGCCAACACAACAGGAGTCTTTACGGGATTAATCTTACCTGGTGATTATACATTCACAATTACAGACCAAGATCCTGCACAGACATGTGTGGTTACTATAGTTCAGAACCTGCAGCCGGCAATAATTCCTGTATTGACTGTCGATTCATCTTCTGATGTAACTTGTAATGCTGCCAATGATGGGTTCATCTCAGTAAGCGTTACTGATAATGGGGTAGGGCCATATACCTTTGAAATCGTCTCTGGTGATGGTAGTTCTATTGGTTCGCCGATTTTACCGACTTCGAGTACCGATATTTCGGCCACATTTAGCGGACTAACGGGCACTGTTAGCGGAATAACTTATACTATTAGAACCACAGGTACCAACAATTGTTTTGTGGAAGAAACACAAACGATTTTTGAGCCTGAAGCCATTGCAAATGTGAATGCAACAGTAGTTGAATTCAGCTGTACGGCCGGTAATAATTCAAATAATGCCACCATCACAATAGATGCGAGCATTACTGGAGGCTCTGGAACGTATGTACGCTACGAGTTCATCAACACAGATACTGCTACCACCGTTCAAGATGGTGCTAACAACTCGTATACCGAAACTAATTTCGCGGGTGGTAACTATACCATTAATGTGTATGATGATGAGGGATGTATTGGTTCGACTACTGCAAGCATAGTTCCTTTTGATGAACTTCAAACAGCTACCGTTGTCGTAATTGACCCTATTTCCTGTGTCAATGGCGGTGAAGACATTCGAATAGACGTTATTGGTTCTTTGAGCGACTCCAACACAAATCCTGCCAACTACGAATACAGGTTGTTGCCAAGCGGAGCATTCCAGCCTTCAAATCTTTTTAATGATCTGGCTCCTGGTTCTTATGCCTTTGAAATAAGAAACGTTAATACCAATTGTAGAATTTCCAGAACTCATTTTATAGCAGACCCCAATACTTTTGATGTCGAAATCACCAAATTGAACGATGCACAGTGTTTTGGTGAAGACGGTCAAATTCAATTGGCAATAACGGATGCTACCTACACAGGTGGTTTTGTATGGATGATATTCGATACAAATGGTACCCCTGCCGATAGAACGGATGATGGCCCATTTATCTTAGATGGTACATGGCCAGATGTAGGCCCGACTGGTGCAATTCCGGTGCCTGCAGGAACTTATATTGTTGAAATTATGCAAAATGGTTTCCCGCAATGTACGCAAACCGAAGTATTTACGATTACCACGCCAACAGAATTAACTGCAATCGCAAGTGAGGAATCTAACGTATCCTGTACGAACGACCAAGGTAGTATCTTGGTCGACCCAAGTGGGGGAGTGGGGCCTTATTCCATTACCATTGATTCGGGAACACAAACATTTACCGAAACCAATGTTCAGGCCTTCTTGTTCCAAGGCTTGTCTGAGGGTACATTCGCTATTACAGTTACCGATATGAGCGGTTGTTCTCCAAACACTCCGGTTCCTTCAATAACATTGATACGACCAGATAATATTGTGGCAAACATCCCGGTTGTTCCGACATTGTCTTGTTTTAACGATAGCAATGCTAGTATAACAGCGGTGGTAGATCCACGTACGAATCCTGCGACTTCAAATTACCTATATAGTTTAGAGGTGTTTGATGCCACGGGCACCACAGTGGTAAACACATCGGCTAACCAAACCTCACCTACTTTCTCTGGTCTAAGTGCTGGTTTCTACAGAATACGCATAATCGACGAAATAGGGTGTGATGGTGAGACGAATATTGTTGAAATCTTAAATCCTGAAGAGGTTACCGCACTATTAGTGCGAACGAGCCCATTAACCTGTGATACAGGTGTTGAGCTACAGTTGACAGCAGGGGGCGGTAGCGGTTCGTATTCTTATAGTGAAGACAATATTACTTTTATACCAATGGCCGGAAATACGGTAAATATAACCCAGGCCAATGCTGGCACATATCAATATTGGGTAAGAGATGAAGCCAATAATTGTGAGGCTGTTTTGTCGAACGAAATCACAGAAGATGAAGTTACGGATCCAATATTGTCTGCCCCAACCATCATCAATGTTGCCTGTACAGGGGAATCTACTGGAAGCATTTCGACAGAGGCCACTGGAGGTATGGGAGACTATAGGTATTCTTTATATAGAGATGCCGCGCTAACCGACAACTATATTGCCCCTGGACATTTTCAAGCAACAGGACAATTCAATAATCTCCCAGCAGGAACGTATTATATCGAGGTTGTGAGCAATGATTGTGAAGCCTCTATAGTCGCTGAAATTACCGAAGAGCCTTTGGGAGTTGATTTTGAGGCTATTCCTACAGATGTGACCTGTGCCGGTGAGGACGATGGTTTAATTACAATTACCAATAATGGTGGCGGTACCGGTATGTATCAGTATGCTATAACCAATCCGAACGGAACGCTATTGAAACAGTTTAGCGTATTATCGTCAAATCCTACTTATGTCTTTACAGATTTAGAAGGTTCGGCTGCCGGAACGGTCTATAGAATAATCGCTCAAGACGAAAATGGTTGCTTTGAAGATTTTATCATTACTATTTTTGAACCGGAAGTGCTAAGCTTAAATACTGTTGCAGAACCGGTTACCTGTTCTGATGACACAGATGGTACGATAACCTTGACTATTATCGGAGGAACAGCACCATTTACTGCGGCATTGAATTCTACCGATGATGCCGACTATGTTCCTGTTACAGATGGGCATGTCTTTACTGACTTGGCAGCAGGTTTCTATGAAATACGCGTTCGGGATGCTGGCTGTGAACCCGTTGCTGCTGTTGCAGAAGTAGGTATAGGTGTTAATCTTGATGCTGAAATAGAGCCTGTTTATGAATGTAATGGCAATACTTTAGAGAATTACATCAATATTACTTTGGTCGATTCTACAGTAATAGGAGATGTGATGTATGCTATGGATTCTTCGGATCCTGTAAACGCAGCTGATTTACAGCTGAACCCAGATTTCAGGAATTTATCCTCGGGTATGCACACACTAACCATAGTGCATTCAAACGGTTGTGAGAAAAGAATCGATTTCGAAATCGAGGATTTTCAACCACTTGAGCTAGCGCTTCAAAATAACATTATTAATGTTATTACAGCCCAAGCTACGGGAGGAAAAGAGGCATACACCTACTATTTCAACGACATTGATAATGGAAGCGATAATACGTATAACATAAATCAATCTGGAGTATATGTTGTTCGAGTAGTAGACGAAAATGGTTGTGAGGTGGTTCAAAGTATTGAAATGGAGTTTATTGATATTGAGATTCCAAACTTCTTTTCACCAGACGGTGATGGATTAAACGATAAGTGGATTCCTAGAAACCAAGAAGGCTTCCCCGAGATACTAACAATCATTTTTGACCGTTATGGTAGGGAGGTTTACCGAATGGGTCTAAATGATGCAGGATGGGGTGGTATTTACAATGCCAAAGAGCTCCCAACCGGAGATTACTGGTATATCATAAAACTTAGAGGTGAAAACGATCCTCGAGAATTTGTCGGACACTTTACCTTATATCGATAAAATTTTAAGCAAACAACCAATGCGAAATAGATTTCTGACCTTATTGTTTCTCTTTGGAGCCCTTTTCGCAAAGGGACAAGAGCTAAACTCGCCCCAATTAAGCCAATATTTGGCGGATAACCCTTTTGTGCTATCTCCAGTGTATGCGGGAATTGGGGATCATGTGAAAATTAGAATAAATGGGCTTACGCAATGGCTTGGTATCAAAGATGCGCCACAAACGCAGTCTTTAGCAGCCGATATGCGAATTGGTGAACAATCAGGGTTAGGTGTGTTTTTATACAATGATAAGAACGGCTACACCAAACAACAAGGTGCTCGATTGTCTTTTGCCCACCATTTGACTATCGACCGATATGACGATGAGTTTTTATCTTTTGGGTTATCATATAATTTCAACCAGTTTCGAATTGACATTGCTCGGTTTATTGATGCAGACCTAGATCCAAGTGTTATTAATAACAGGCAGACGACTAATCATAACTTTGATGTTGGCGCTATGTACCGCGCCGGAAAATTCTACTTTAGCGCAAATGCATCAAATCTTTTAGGCAAAGATCCTAGAAACCTAACTTTTGACCCAGACGAACCAAACGTACTTCGTAACTATTACGCTTATACTGGGTATCGCTATAGAAAAAACAAAAACAGTGATTTGGAAATCGAACCTTCCGTACTTTACAAAATCTTTGAAAGCGACGGGCGTTCTGAAACAGATTTAAACATAAAACTTCGCTGGTACGATTTCGAAGATTATTACTATGCCGGAGTCAATTATCGCTTTTTGAATGACCAAATCGGTAATCCACTATATATTGCGCCGTTCGCTGGGCTAAAAAAGGATAAGTTCTACTTTGGTTATTCCTATCAGATAATTCTAAACGAAATATTTGGTTATTCTAAAGGAACCCATGTAATTACTTTAGGGGTTGATCTCTTCCAAGGTTTGAGTAATTGTAGGTGTACCTACTAAAAAGACGGTAGACCGCTCCGCCACAAGACATAAGACTTCTTAATATCGAATTTCTAGGTTGTTTAAATCAGTCCATTCCGTTAATTTCGTCGAAAACCAGTTTCATTGGGAAAAGTAAAAGTAGAAAATATAAGAATCTATGCGCATCACGGATGCCTTCCACAAGAAACCATAATTGGTAGTGATTATAAGGTAGATGTTACGGTAAACGCTGATTTAAGTAAGGCGGCTATTTCTGATCAACTTGCCGATACGGTAGATTACGTGCACATAAATCATATTGTAATAGAAGAAATGCAATTGCCCTCGAAGCTTTTAGAGCATGTTGCACAACGAATAATCAATAGAATTTTCAAAGAAATCCCAATGGTCGGCAAGACAAAGGTTGCGGTCTCAAAAATCAATCCTCCTATTGGCGGAGACGTTGAAGCTGTTACCATAAACCTATCACAAAAGAGAAGGGGTTTTTAAAATAGTAGTATATTTGCCCGTTCAAAATGGCATCGTGGCCGAGTGGCTAGGCGCAGCTCTGCAAAAGCTTGTACAGCGGTTCGAATCCGCTCGATGCCTCTAGAGAGACTCTATAGAAATATAGAGTCTTTTTTATGTTTAAGAGGTCGCCTATACAGCGGTTCCCACGACGCTTCAGAGCGCTCGATGCCTCTAGAAAACCCGTAACTCTATGTTGAATATTCTTTTGTTTTACGCGGGTTGCGCGAACAGCTATTCTCGCGAAGCTTTAGGTAACCGATGTGGCAACGAACGCACTTTGTAAACACTCCAAATTTAATCAAGGTAGCGCACATGACGATTCGCCTGAGGCCTCATTAGCACTTTATCTAATCTGCTCTATACGTTCAAAGCCTTTTTGAATATTGAATTTGTCTTTGGGAAGAAAGCCTTTTGTAATCAATACTAACCCGCAAATAATCAAGATGATACCTATTCCTTTTTTTATCAGCCGTATGCGGTGTTTGGTGAGTTTTCGTTTTAAGCGTTTCGCTAAAAGAATCTTGAAAATGTCGGTTACGAAATAGGATATAATCATTGAAGCAAAGAATGTGAATATCCTTGCCGAATCATTCTCTAGGCTTGGACCAACAACTATGATAATACCCAACCAAAATACCAACACGCCAATATTGATAAAATTAAGCAAAAACCCTTTAATGAAAAGTCCGATATAACCCTTTCCTTTACTTAATTGTTCTACAGACTCTTTGGGCAACTCAGATTTCTTACTCTGTTTTTTAATGAGGATTGTAATACCATAAACAAAAAGAATAACACCTCCAAAAACATAGAGTCCGGGTTGATTGCTGAGATTTTCCAACAATTGAAAGCTACTAAAATAAGCTGCGAATATAAAAAGGACATCAGCAATGATAACCCCAAAATCAAAAGCTAAAGCAGCACGAAAACCTTTTAGTGCGCTAGTTTCTAAAAGCACAAAAAAAACAGGCCCAATCATAAAGCTTAAAAAAAAGCCTAATGGTATCGCTGCCTGTATATCTTCCCACATACGGGGTTATTGGTTTTATGGTTCTGTATTAGTGTGCTTCAAGAGAAGCGGAACTTTACTCGATAATCGAGATTTGAATGCTCCGAGGTAATTTACTATTTTACTCTTTTAACGGTACCTCCAAAAACCGTTTTTTCCTCCATTTTGGCTGGGTCTCCATAAACTAGTACCTCACCACCTGCTTTTACTGTTGCCTTCACATAATCAGTAGCGTAAATTTCTGCTCGAGAACCTGCATTTACATTGACTGTGGTAAACTTAGTCTTTAGGTTTTTACCCTCATAAATACCACCTGTGTTTATAGCGACATCTTGTAAATTTGCAACTCCAAAAGTTTCTATAACACCTCCGGTAACTGTTTTTATCAATAATTGTTCAACCTGTGCATTAATACTAAGTTCACCACCTTCCTGAGCCTTTAGTTCAAGTACGTCCTGTTTAATGGTTCCTTCGGAGTTAATTCTAGCGTCTTCATTCACATCAATAATCACTATCTCACCAGAATAATATACATCTACAAAAGTGCGATAACCGCTGAAAATCTTATCAAGCTTCATCCGAAGTTTTAGTACTCCGTCATTATTTACAATACTAACACGACCCGTGTCGGTTCCTGTAACCACCGCCTTGTTTTCCTTGGATTTTATCAAATTGACAGCTAAACCGTCAAAGGCCTTAATCTCCTTAAAAACGCCGACATCTATGGTAACCTTTTCGTCTTGTCCGGAAATACTATGCAGTACGAACAGCAAAAATGTAAATAAAATCGTCTTTTGTATCATATCAGTTTCTATGTGAACGATTCATCCGTAAACAAAATCCATTCCAAAAACTTATTCATTTTTACCTATCAACGAAAAATCGAGATGGCGTTTTATTAAATCGGTGCTTTTAACCATTACGATAACCTCATCGCCCAAGGTGTAGGTTTTTTTTGTGCGCTCACCAACAATAGCATATTGCTTTTCATCAAAGATATAATAATCCCCTTTGATATCGCGAATACGAACCATACCCTCACATTTATTCTCAATTATCTCTACATAGATTCCCCATTCGGTAACTCCTGAAATTACACCCACAAATTCCCTGTCTTGATGGTCTTGCATGAATTTAATCTGCATATATTTAATAGAGTCTCGTTCGGCACTTGAAGCTAAATACTCCATATCGGAAGAATGCTTACATTTTTGCTCGTAAACCTCTTCTTTAGCTGATTTTCCCCCGTCTAAATAATGTTGTAACAAACGATGTACCATTACATCGGGGTAACGCCGTATTGGCGATGTAAAATGTGAATAATACTCGAATGCTAGCCCATAATGCCCAATATTAGCAGTAGTATAAATTGCCTTGCTCATACTACGGATAGCTAAAGTATCCACTAAATTTTGTTCTTTTTGACCTTTTACATCAGCAAGGAGCTTATTTAGAGAAGAGCTTATCGCTTTTTTATCTTTAAAGTCTAGTTTATGTCCAAATCTAGAAACAATACCGTTAAGAGCCTGTAATTTATCCTCATTGGGATCATCGTGAATACGATATATAAAGGTTTTTTTCGGATTTTGTTTTCCTATAAATTCTGCTACTTTTCGATTCGCGAGAAGCATAAATTCCTCAATCAACTTATTAGCGTCCTTTGATTCTTTAAAGTAAACACTTTCAGGTTCGCTTTTATCGTTTAAATTAAAACGTACTTCAACTGAATCAAAAGAAATAGCACCATGTTGCATACGTTTTTCACGCATTATTTTTGCTAATACATCCATTTTTAACGTTGCTTCAACTACTTCGTTTGAAACAGCGTATCCATCATTCCGTATTGAGATTTCCTTTGGAATATCCCCATTACCGTTCTCGATAATATGCTGCGCTTCTTCGTAAGAAAAACGCTCATTACTATCAATAACAGTTCTTCCAAACCACTGATTTTTCAACTGCGCTTTATCATCTAGTTCAAAAATTGCGGAAAAAGTATATTTTTCTTCATTAGGTCTTAGAGAACAAGCATTATTTGAAAGTACTTCTGGCAGCATCGGTACAACACGATCTACTAAATAGACTGATGTTGCCCTGTTATAAGCTTCTTCATCTAAAATAGTATCAGGTTGTAAATAATGGGATACATCAGCAATGTGAATTCCTATTTCATAATTTCCGTTATCCAATACCTCAAACGAAAGTGCATCATCGAAATCTTTCGCATCTTTAGGATCAATGGTAAAGGTGAGAACCTTTCGCATATCTCTCCTTTTTGCTATCTCTTCTGATTTTATCGTTGTATCTATCTGATTTGCATATTGTTCCACTTCAAAGGGAAATTCATAAGGCAGACCATATTCAGCAAGAATAGAATGTATTTCGGTATCGTGTTCCCCTGGTTTGCCTAAAACTTCGGTAACGGTGCCAAAAGGAGAATCAGCATTATCGGGCCATTCATTAATTTCTACAATTACCTTATCACCATCTTCGGCTTTTCCTATTTTATCTTTAGAAACGAAAATATCGGTATACATTCTAAAATCTGACGATCTAACAAAAGCGAAGGTTTTTTGCATATCTACGATACCCACAAAACTAGTTTTATGGCGTTCGACCACTTTAGTAATTTCTCCTTCTAATTTTTTTCCTTTACGTCTTGGAAAGATATAGACTTCAACTATGTCTTTATGAAATGCTTTTTTAAGCTTATTGAAAGGCACGAAAACATCATCATCAAGTCCTTCGATAACAATATATGCGTTACCACGTCCTGTTATATCTACTTTTCCAGTATGGTATGTTTTGGTAGATGCAGCGGTAGTATATTGCCCTTTACTTGGTTCGGTAATACGTTTAGTTTCTTTTAGTTGTACTAATCTTTTGATTAGTGTATTTCTATCTTGGGCATCGGTAATGCCGATTTTTGAAGCAATTTGTTTATAGTTGAACGTTTTTTTCGGTTCTTTTTCAAGCACGGTAAATATACCCCGTGTAATTTCGTTTTTTCTATGATTTTTAGCTTTCTTCTTTTTCTTTGTCATTAAGTTTTATTAATTGCCTCAAAATTACGAATTATAATCTGATGGCGTATTTTAGTACCTCACAATAGTAGTTATCAACATATATTATATAATTCATTATTTTCTTTTAAAATTTTAAATAAAAATGATGTTTATGATAGGTTGTTAATAAGGGATATAAAAAAATATCAATATAGTTGCTTTGAACAACATTAATTTTTTGTTGACATTTTTTACAAGGGGAAGGTTTATATAAATCAGTTAGTTACCTAGGTTATGAACGTGTCTTAATAAGTATTATAAACATAAAATAATATATAACTTTTTGCTATATAAATGTTCACTACTTCAAAAGAAATCCTGATATCTTACTCCTAAGTTTTAAGAAATAAATTCGTGTGGTACGTAAAGGTTTTGTAGAGCACTATTAAAAATGGAAATCAAAATTTTAAAATGATTTTCTGTGCTAATCTTATAAACAATGTATTCCTAAGTTATCAAGTGCTAATTAACAACTAACCATAAGATGTACGTAATTAATGTTGTGAACAGATGCTTTTATGTGGTGAAGTCACAACAATTCGTATTTTTACTGTATTAACCAATAGTATTCTTATTATGAAAATCGCCATAGGAAACGATCATGCAGGTACTGAGTATAAATTAGCTATTGTAGGCTTATTGAAATCAATGCAAATTGAAATTAATAATTATGGTACCGACGGTAGCGATAGTGTAGATTATCCAGATTTTGTACATCCTGTCGCTACTGATGTAGATAGGGGTACTGTAAACTTTGGAATTATTATTTGCGGCAGTGGAAATGGTGCTTCAATGACGGCGAATAAACATTCAAAAGTACGTTGTGCTTTATGTTGGACAAAGGAAATTGTAGCACTGGCAAGACAACATAACGATGCCAACATTCTAAGTTTACCTGCGCGTTTTATTTCATTACCACAAGCGCTGGAAATGGTAAAAGTATTTTTAGAGACTGAATTTGAAGGAGGACGCCACGAACGCCGCATAGAAAAAATACCTTGTTCTTAAAAGCATGTTGCAAATAGCGATTAAGAAATTCAAAGATTTTAGTGCCAACGAACTTTATACCGTACTTCAGCTGCGAAGTGAAGTTTTTGTCGTGGAGCAGGATTGTGTGTATCAAGATTTAGATGGAAAAGACCAAAGAGCACTGCATGTTCTAGGGTATCAAGACAATGAATTGGTTGCTTATACCAGAATTTTTGGCCCAGGCGATTATTTTTCAAAGGCCAGCATCGGTAGAGTAGTAGTAAAAGAGAGTGCACGCCAGAACGAGTATGGCAAAGAAATAATGAACGCTTCTATACAAGCGGTCAATTCCGAGTTTAATGAAACCACCATTCACTTATCTGCACAGACTTATCTTAAAAAGTTTTACAACTCACTTGGTTTTCAAGAGACTGGAGCGGAGTATTTAGAGGATGGGATAGCGCATGTGGGGATGGTGAAAACATAAAACAAATTATTAGAAATAAAGAAGATGGTTAAATACTACATCAAAAAATGAATAAAGATGAATTTGAAGTAATCGAAAATCCCTTATTGGTTCTTGGGGGAGGCGTTGGAGGAGACGATGGGACTACAGATGATAAAAAAGACGAAGAAAAAGAAGATAGGAATATTTTTCAAAGGCTTTGGGATTGGGTGACAGGAATAGAATGACTTAAAGTAAATATAAATGAGATTATTTTTACTATCCACTTTGATGGTGTGTATGTTTTACAATAATGCATACGCACAATCTTCATTTGATTACCCTCACTTCTCTGGGGAACCCATTGTTGATACATTATTCGGTAATGTAGTGGTTGATATGCATAGGGAATTCGAAGATTATAGGAATAATAAAAAAGTCATCGACTTCTATGAGCAACAAGATGAACTGACTGAAAAATATTTTAAGCAGAATAAGCTTGCCTCAAAATACGCTAATCATTTACGTAGGATTGATAAAAACGAAAATGACCGACTTAAAGACGTGAATTTATCCGAGGACGGAGGGATTTTCATTCACAAAACACAAAAGGGGGAGTATACTTCTAAAATATTCTACAAATCTTCTATCGATTCCGATGAGATACTTTTGTATTCACCTAAATCTTCCAATAAGGGATTTAGAGATAGACATAAAATATCAGGATTTATGCCATCCTGGGATGGTAAAAAGGTTGTTATTGGATTAAGAAATAAATCCTTTGCTTCAAAAATTATTGTATTGGACGTTGAAACAAAAACGATTCATGATACTGGGATAAAAAATGCTAGACCAAATGAATACTGGGATTTTAACTGGATTCCAAACACAAATTCCTTTACATATACATCTATAAGGTCAACCGACCCTACCGATTCCAACACAAGTATTAATACCAGTCTTATGGTATATGATATTATCAAGGGTACAAATATGGAAATATTTGGAAATAGAAAGGGACTTAAAATTGATGAGCGCCTTATACCACTGACAAGAATCTATTCTCCTGATGATAAGTACTTTATTGTATATATAGCGGGACCATCAAGATATTGGGATTCCTATTACACAACTTACGAGAGTTTAAAAAATGGAGAACCTGAATGGAAAGCACTTTTTAAAGTGGCTGATAGATCTTATCTAGGTAGGGCACAATTAGACGGTGATGAACTTTATTATTTAGACGGTAAAAACAATGATAATCATTCTTTGTCTTCATTGAACCTTGTAACTAAAGAACACAAGACAATTGTTCCTGAGCTTGAAGATTAGGTCATGAAGGATATGGAGCTTATTGATGGAGGGGTATCTTTTGCAACTGTCAAAAATGGAACATCTGCAGAGGTATATACATTTACTAATAATTCTTTAAATAAACTTAAAGTTCCCATAAAAGCAGCTTCCATAAGTATGTCCACGCAACCACGCAACAAAAGCAAACTTTATTTCGATATTGAAAGCCTTCTTTCCTCAGGACGTAGGTTTGAATACAACATTCCAAAGGATGAGTTTACTGAAGAAAAACTCTATAAAGCTGCTTCTATTCCCGAATTCAAGGACATTACATACACCACTCTTATGGTCTCTTCTCAAGATGGTATTATGGTACCTATGACCATTGTTCACAAAAAGAATATTGAACCAAATGGTAATACTCCTGTTTATTCATATTCCTATGGCGCGTTTGGAACCGTAAAGGGAACAGAATTTAAAACGCAGCATCTCGGATTTGTTGCTTTAGGAGGTATTTTGGTTTATCCTCATATCCGTGGAGGAGGAGCTAAGGGAGAAAAATGGCATGAAGCCGGAATGAAGGTGACCAAACCTAATTCTTGGAAAGACCTTATTGCTTGCATGGATTACTTAGTTACCGAGGGGTATACTAAACATGAAAAAATCACCATGTACGGCGCAAGTGCTGGTGCCTTACCTGTAGCAATGGCCGTTAATGAAAGACCGGATATTGCAGGTGCAATCATACTAAGATCAGCCGTTTTAAATCCACTTCGAAGATCTGATAAAAATGGTAAAAATAGTTTCCTTGAATATGGAGATATCGAAATCGAAGAAGAGGCAAAAGGCTTGATTGCAATGGATTCTTACCTCAACATTCCTAAACAAGCAAAGTTTCCAGCCATATTCGTACACCAATCTATGAATGATGATAGAGTATATCTTCATGAACCTTTAAAGTATGTTACTCAGGCTCAAAAAAGCACCATAAGTGATAAGAGAATATTATTTGATATTGACTATTACGGAACACATGGTAGTGCTGATAGCTTCTATGATTATTACGGACGTGTATTCGCCTTTTCATTTGAGAACACAGGATTCAATCCTGAATTCTAATTTAGCAAGCTATCAATGCAAATTTTTTTTCAGAAATCGTCAAGAATTAATTCCAATTTATTAGAGTTTTGCAAGAATATTCTAAAATAGTTTTTTAGAAAAATAACAATCGTATCACCAACCCAACAACGGCAAATGCTTCACCTTATGATATGTTAAGGCCATCGCAATACATTCTTTTAGCTCTTTTTTAGGAATAGTGTCGTCAAGTTTAAAGAGAATAGCCCTGTTTTCCTCAAATTCAAAAGTGTCGTTGTATAGTTTTTTAAATGTTTCCGCAAGTTTGGACGTGCATTTAAAATAAATGGCGAATTGTGCTGGTTTTTTCGCTTTCCAATCTATGCGTACTGTGCTACCGTGTTTGGTGAGGTAGCTAGGTTCTCCCCATTTTAGCGTTTCTTCGAGTTGGGTGAGTCCGTCGATTTCTCTTGCAGTTTTTAAAATAAGGCTCCGCAGCTCTAACAATCGTTTTTGTGCCGCTTTTGGATAACTATTGATTGTTTCTTTGACTTTTGGGTTGCTCATAAGCTCCATAAAATAAATTTTACACCTGTATTTAAGAGCCTGAAAAATAACTTTTAAATTAAATGTATAGAGGTTAGTAGTTGCTTATATGATAGTTGGTTTACTATCTAAATGTCTGGTTGAGCGCAGTCGAAACCTACTAACTGCCAAGTAGTTCTCATACCGGTTTCAACATTACAGCCATACTCAAAAAACAAAAGACCGCTAATGAGCGGTCTTTAAAATATATAAAGAAAAATATTCTTAAATCTTAATCGGTGTTTTGTTTTCCAAATTTATATCGGCTAACATAGCGTCTGTAAAACTATAATGACCTTTGGTAGTTATAATACGGAAGCGATTGGAGTTCATTCTACTTAGCGTATCTAAAAAAAGCCATTTAGATTTTAACAAACGCGGTTTTTCTGATTTCAAGCTGATTTCAAAAAAATACTTTCTTCCATTTTTCAAGGCTACAATATCAGGGGTTATTTTATTTCCCGTTTCTTTTCGGATATATGATTTTGGAGTTTCATAATCACCAAAATCTGCCTTAATATTTTCGTAGCCCTGAGTTTCGAGATGGTTGATTGATTTTTCTAAAAACGCTGTGTTATCTGCTTTGTCTAATTTTATCATAGCTAATAAGATAGTAAAAATCTTCGGAAACGCAAATCTAGTAAGGTAATTAATAGTGATTTAAGAGTTTTAGGTAGAAAACTCCCTACTATTTCAGGCAATAATCTAATAGTTCTAACAAATGTTTCCGAATACGGGTCATATACAGAACTAAACTAAACGGTCGGTTTTAGAGTCAGAACGTATTGAAGATAAAGAGGCCAACATCGATAAAAAGCAGATAACGTCTTTTAAAACTCTTGTTTTTTGCTATTGAACCGCGTTTGTGGCCATCACAGACCGGTCAGTTTGTTTTGCGGCTTTAAATGAGCCGCTTAGCCACCCCTATTTTAATTAAAAAATCAAGTTTCAAGATGAGATTAACGGGTTTTTCAGCCTTATTTCTTGTAGAAAAATAGAGGTAACCCTCGTTTTTTGAATCTAATTTTTCAAGCACCACCACACCATTGGTTTTGCGATGCATTTCTTGAATATCTGAGAATAGTTGTTCGGTATACCCCCTAGTTTTTAGAAAAAAAATAAGTTTCACCCTGTTTACAAAAGTGATTTTACAAGAAGTAAAGGTGTAGGGTAGATCACTATAAATGCTTGTTACAAGCGCGTAAAAATCAGTTTTTTTCTTTTGATCATAAAGCCACCCTTTTTTCTCGATACCCTTTTTTTGATACGAAAGCTCAAAAGCGAAAGTGGGTAAGGTTTCGTTTATATAATCTAACTGCGCTTTTTCATCGACTAGAAAAAGTTTTTTGGTTTTTGAGTGTGTAAATACCAGATCTACTCCTTCAAATTGGTGTATTTTATCAGTTATGCGCTCAAAATTATAAAATTCAAGATGTTTTGAGTAGTAGGTATCTAATAAAACGGATAGTTTTTGTTCCTTTTCTAAATCGGTTTTAAAGCTACTTTTCAAAGCTAAAGTCTAAAAAAGTTATAAAAGCTGATTAATTTGTTTCGAAAGCTGATGTGCTATTTTTTCGACAACCCCAACCACCAGTGCATTTCCCATAAAAAACGCGCGTTTTGTATTGCTAATACCTTCAAGTTGGGTGTGATTGTCGGGGAACATATTCAAACGCTCTAGTTCAATAGGGGTCAATCGACGTAGTCCTTTCTTTGTTTGTATAACATGTTTGAAGCGCGAGGCGCTCTTACCACCTTCCCCGGTTATTATGGTTCGAGAAGCATTATCGAGTGCATCAGGAAAAATCATTCCACCTTCACTATAGTTGTATTCGAAGCCATTCTTTGCGGTCCGAACTTCCTTTTTGGCACCTTTTAGGTAGTTCCATTTCGGTTGGTCTTCCAACGGAATAAAAAACTCGTCAGCCACTTCCCCATTTTGTAGCACATCTGCCAATACCGTTCTGGCACCATCGTAGGACGCAACTGCTTTCAATGTACTTCCTTTCCCATCAATAAAAACCCCTGTATTTTTAAAAGGCGATAGTTTTTCTCCTAGATTGAAATCGCTCGATAGTTTTACCAAATCATCGCTTATTGCCACTGCAGTTATTTTTTCTGATTGCTGAATCACCGGAAATGCATTCGCTAGTATTCCTGATTGAAATATCAAATCCGCATGAGACTGTTTTTTAAGGGATAAATAAATAGGAGTGCTCTTGTGATAACCCATAATAAACACACGTCTTCGCCGCTGTGGCATACCGTATTCTGCAGCATTGATAACCTTCCATTCAACGGCGTAACCTAACTCGTCCAAACTTTTTAAGATGATGGCAAAGTCTCTTCCGCGCTGAGTAGAAGGCGATTTTAACAAGCGGTCAACGTTTTCTAAAAACAAGTATTTCGGCGGATTTTTCTTTTCAGAGAGAATCCGGTGAATACTCCACCATAATACCCTTTTTTTACCCAAAAGACCCTTTGAATTTTGCAAGGTCGTCGCTACCGAATAGTCCTGACAAGGAAAGCCGCCCACTAAAACATCCGCATCCGGAATAGTGATGGTAGCAACTTCGGCAATATCTTCATTACTGTGATTTTCGCTTCCAAATCGAGCCTCATATACCTGGGATGCATGTTGTACTTTGGTGCTAGGTTCCCACTGATTACTCCAGACGACTTCGAAATCACCGGTATTTTCCAATCCCAATCGAAAACCACCAACACCTGCAAAAAGTTCGATTACACTTAGCTTTTTCATTCAAAGCGAATTTAAGAAAATATAAAGGCGATTCAAGCGCATCGGCTGAAACCATTTTAGAAATAGATAATTCCTATTTTTGTGAAAACTATCAATAATGAAAAATTTAAGACAGTGTTGTATTGTAATGGTTTTAAGCTTGGTATTGTTCACCGCCTGTAAGGAAGATCCCAATAAAGCCGAAAGCCCCGCCCAACTGCAACTTGCCAAAATTAAAGCTGAATATGCACCGGACAAACGGGTAGCGCTATTTGATGTGAATGCAGAAAAGCTTGATGAGTCGTATGTCTTAAAAGGAGAAACCAATTTGTCACAAGCTGTAACCGCACTTAAAAAGCGTTTGGCGGCAGACAGTATACCATACATTGATAGTATTCAGATATTGCCTTCTAAAAAATTAGGAAAACAAACTAGGGCTATTATTAATATTTCGGTTGCCAACTTGAGAAGTAAACCCGGTCATTCCTCTGAGCTAGCAACCCAAGCGACGCTAGGAACTTTAGTAAAGGTCTATAAACAACAAGAAAACTGGTATTATGTTCAAACTCCTGATAAATATCTGGCTTGGGTAGATGAGGGCGGAATAGAATTGGTCGACAAACAAAAAGGGGAGAATTGGATTCAAGATGAAAAAATAATTTATACAAGAACCTATGGCCATGCTTTTGTGGGGCCTGAAGAAAATACGCGAATAGTTTCGGATTTGACTGCGGGCGGCTTGTTAAGCCTTGTAAAGTATACCGACCAAAACTATATAGTGCGTTTTCCGGACGGGCGCAATGCCTATGTGCGTAAGAACGAGGCAAAACCATACAACGAATGGCTTGAAACCCTGAGTCCGAGTAATGAAAACCTAGTAACTACAGGAAAATCACTGATGGGTGTACCCTACCTATGGGGAGGCACTTCAACGAAGGGGGTAGACTGCAGCGGTTTCACAAAGACCATCTTTTTTCTTAATGGCATGGTGATTCCTAGAGATGCGTCCCAGCAAGTGCACACGGGAATGTCAATTGATTCTACCAAAAATTTTGGAGCCTTGCAGCGTGGAGATCTACTGTTCTTTGGAAGAAAGGCTACCGACTCTACTAAAGAAAAAGTTGTACATGTGGGTATGTGGATCGGGAATAAAGAATTTATTCACTCCTCTGGCAAAGTGCGCATTAGTAGTATGGACAAGGCCTCGACTAGTTATGACGAGTATAACTTGAATCGTTATTTACGTACCAAGCGTGTTTTTAAGCAGCAAGGAGAGGGTCTAATCGACCTGACGAGTACGCCAGACGGTAAATGAAAACAAACCAGCTTGAATAAGCAACCTTAATTTAGCAAGAGAGTCAACCAACATCATTTAAAATAAACAGCATTTTTTTGGAATTCACTTAAAGTGAAAAAGCCATAATTCGATTTCCCTTGGCTGTCCCCAATTTTTCGCCTCCACATGCAATAACGATATATTGTTTGCCTGCAACTTCATACATAGCGGGTGTAGCAAATGCAGCTGCGGGAAGCTCATACTCCCATAGCAAATCGCCGGTAAGTTTATCGAAAATTCTAAAATAACCATCTCTTGTAGCCCCTATAAATAGAGCCACTTGACCATAACACTTATTTTTTAAAACGATACGAAATGGGTTTTTCCAAATAGGAGTTTTTGTCTAAAAGGGTCTTACCTGTATTGTTATCTATAATTTTAATATTGGTGAGCTCTCCTGCGCGGGTTACTTCCAAATCGAAATCTTTGCCGAATGCCTTAATATCGCGCAATGCCATTTCGTTCCACTCGTTGGGCAATCTTGGCAAACAGCTAAAGCTATCCAGTCCAGTTGGGTTGATACCGAACATACCTTCTATAAAAACACGACAATACAATCCGCTTTCGGCAGAAAGGTGCGCCATGCTGCCTTCTGGAAAAGCTTCAACAACATAGGGCACGCGTGCACCCAAAAGTCGTTCTTCTGAAAACTCCTCTAGTTTTTCTAAAGAAATATCGGTTGCGCCGGCAAGCAAAGTTCCTCGCAAGGCATACAGTGTTCCTCGATCCCAGAAAATCTTGGAAACCGCTGGGTCAGGATTGTTTTTTTCTACATGAACACCACCCATATCTGACCAGAGCCTATCAAAAAGAGCTTCAATAGTATCATCTTTTCTGTTGTTGATTCCTACCACTAAGGGCAGGCAAATCCAATGCCGTAAAGTTTCATGCCCATCATAATACCGATATGTATCCAAACCATCGATGGTTGCCCCAAAATAGGCATCTATATCCTTTTTCAATTTTTTGGCACGGTTGCGATAGTGGGCGTTTCCATATTTTTCTAATGATTTCGCTAAATCTGCCGCATGGTTTAGAGCTCCATAATACAAAGCTGAAGTAGATAGGTTGGCAGAACCTGTTTCAATACGCCCCTCCATCTCATCAGATTCTGATTTTACGACCCCCTCTTCATTAAGTTGTCGTTTGCAATATTCCAAACACCATGTAATTAAAGGCCATAACTGATTTGCGATTTTCTTGTCCCCAGAAGCTAATGCATATTGGCTGGCACCATACGCAATCATAGCCGCGTCTCCACGATCTATCGGAGAAGGCGGCGGAAGCCCTTCGACTTCAAAAGCATAGGGCAACTTAGTGTATTCAGGATTCATTTCATCGGCAAATGCGCGATACATATTCATTGCCGATTTATGCCCGACACCGTAACCTAGATAAGGAAAAAACGGACTTACATACTCGGCTTGGTCGTTGGCCCATATACCAACATAGTAACGACCTCCGCCTGGGGAATGAATCAAACCCAGCTTAGATTCGAATATACTCTCCGAAGCCCTAATTTTTGAGAATTCAAAAAGAGTATTTAAAGTTTTATTGGGGGTTTCTAAACGCAAAGAGCCGTTCATTTTCGAAAGAAAATTATCCCGTTCAACTACAGCTTGCGAAATCCATTGCTCAGGTTTTTCAGAAGTATCTCTTTTTGCGGCAATAGTGACAGGGAAAGCGTATGTCTCACCCGGTTCCAAGTCGGTTTGTGCCTGGACATTGGAAATAGCCATAAGTTGATATTGCCCATCCTCGCCTTCGCTCATCGAAGCTTCAAATGAATTTAATCCCTTGATTCGGATTATACTATCTGTAGTATTGGTAAGGCGCAACTGCTCAACGAAAAGGCGTTCTGACATTGACGGATAAAAGCTGCGTTGTAGTATTAAGCCAGATTGCGAAGGGTGATGTTCAAAATGAAGTTTACCGTTGATAGTGGCTTTTTTTACCGGACCCGGAGTGAATTCTTTTCGGCCTATGTATAGTTTTGGTAGTATAGCGTCTGAATAGGTTTCTTTCAGATAAGACCTATATACTTGCCAACTTGGGTCGGTTTCTTTGATATAGGGGTGTAATTGTGGAAAAAAAACTTGCCTCGAAATCGATAGTTTTCCTAAGGAGTCTATTGCATAAGAAACAATGCCTGCGACGCGTTTGCCGGCCATTTCAATATTGTCGGAATAGGCTTGTGATGATGAGCCGTCAAAATTACGTTCGATTTGAGTATCAGAGACGATTTTCCACTGGTTCTCTTGTGCATAGGAGAAACATCCGCAGGAAAAAGTTAAAATTAGAAGATAATAAAAGGGACTTTTCATGTAATACGGTATTTAAAAATGCGTAAAAAAAACAGCTTAAAATTAACTAAAAACTATCCAAATACTAAGTTTAGCAAGTTGCCAATAGAAATGGTAGCTGTCGAATGAATTTTAAAAAAGACATTTCAAGTGCATCGTTTTCGATTTTTTCTTTGACAAAAAATCGAGCTTCATCTCGGTTCCACCCTAAAATTACAGATTTGTATTTAATGTCTTTTGATATTTCATAAATGATTTTGAGTTTTTGAATTTGGGAGGCTAGTACATCTATACTTTGAAAATTTTTTCCTTCTCCCAAAAGCTTTTCAATTATTTTCCTGTCTTCAGGAATTACATCTTCCATAGATTTTTCAAGAATACATACTAAGGTGTTTTCATCAGTTATTTTTAGTAACATGTTTTGTAGTGCACCTGAATACAGAAAATTGCTCACGCCTTGTTCCCAGACCTCTTCATAACCATAACTTAAAATGCGGTCATCAGGAACCATGTGGATTCCAAAGGGGATGTATGTCAAATCAATTTGTGTGTCGGTTCCCTTTTGCGGTATTTCAGCATCCAGATAAAATACCGAGGAGGTAATTTGATATTCGTTTTCTTTTGATTTGGGCAGGAAAGTATGTAAATCAAAATCTTCTGGCAGTATTGACGTCAGGTCTTGGTTCGAGAACAATGTCATGCTGTATTCACAGCCGCTCCAATAGGTTTTTAGGCTTGTATAATTGCCATCAGCTGCTTTGTAGCCGGCAACTATGGTTTCAAAAGGGCAACCACAGCCTTCGTCTTCGTAGTAGATTCGCAGATAACCATTTACTGAATCATCCGTAATAGTAATCCTGGATTCTTCCTCGAGACTCATTTCTGTAAGATGGTCACCAGATTGGGCCCAATCGGAGTCTGTCTCTACAAGTTGACCTATGGCTTCTTTCCAAAGCAAATCGGATAGTGTGGTCTTTTGGGACTGTAATGAGCAAATAAACAGCGAAAAAGCTGTGGTTAAAGCGTATTTCATTTATAATTTGAATAGTTGACCCATTTGGGCAATGTTGAATTTGTCTTTCAAAAGGGTTTGCGCAGAAACACTTTGAATATTTAAAAGCGGATTAGTATGGTTAAAATGTATGAAATAAATTTTTTGCTTTTCTGTGTTAGATAGGTTTTTAAAAAGCCCCACGCTTTCAACTACAAACGGGTGTGGTATTTCAGAAATATCGCGGGTACTTATTTCCTCCTCGTCATAAAATGTCGCATCTAAAAAAGCGTAGTCTACTTTGGTGATTTCACTTTTATATTTGTTTCCCGCTTATCCCATTTATCGATATCCGGAATAAAAAGAGCGCTTTTATTGGGCCCGATGATTTTGTAACCTACTGTTTCTGAGTATTCATCACGGTGGGGCACCGCGAAGGGAATAACTTGTAGATCACTTAAAAGAGCAACAGCCTCCTTATTTTCTAATGCATGTAGTTCAATATTGTTTTCCAATACCAATTGGCTCCACGGGCCATTTGTTTCAATAAAGCGCTTCATTTTTGGCATAGCATAGGTTTGTATGCTTTTGGCATTCACCGCCTCTTTGCCCAAATACATGAGACCGGTGTAATGACCTATATGTGCATGGGTTAGAAAAATAGCATTTGGGAGCTCTTTTGCATTCCAGCCAGCATGTTTTTGTAAAGCTTTTAACTGTTAGGTGATATCGGGTGTCGCCTCAAGGAGATAAGTTTTTTCATTTTCTGAATCCATAAGGCCTAACGAAACTACTTTTCGTGTCTTGTCTGGCGCACCGAAAAGAGCTGCACAACACTCCTTTTTGCAACCTATATGAGGAGAGCCGGCATCTTGCACATTGCCAAGAACAACTAGCGATATCCCATCTGAACCACTAGTTTTGGGAGTATTTGCTTTTTGTTGCGGAGCAGTTGCCTTGTCGCCACAAGAACAGAAAAGTAGCAAGAGTAAAATTGGAATTAGTTGCTTCATGACAGAAGTTCGCAAGTATTACAAAACTAAGATACTCATAAATGAAATGTTGATTTGTTTTCAACATCAACCTATTCAATAGATACATCTGTCTAATATTATTTATCTTGTGGGAAAGCTTTTTCAAAAAACCACTTTTATGTCGCAATTAGCGGAAAACGTATCGAAACGCCTTTTTTCTTTAGATGTCTTTCGAGGTTTGATAATGTTTTTATTACTTGCCGAAGCTGCTGGTTTTCATGAAAATTTTTCGACACTAGCAGAAGAAACGTTCTTCTCGAGCCTAGCGCACCAATTGCACCATCACCCTTGGAACGGACTGTGGTTCTGGGATTTGATACAACCCTTTTTTATGTTTATCGTTGGTGTGGCCATGCCATTTTCGTTGCGTAAACGACTGGCTACCCAAACAAAAGCCCAAGTTACCAGACACATTATGCGACGGTGTTTTCTGCTATTCAGTTTTGGAGTTTTGTTGCACTGTGTTTACAGCCAAGCACTGGTTTGGGAACTTTGGAACGTTTTAGTACAATTGGCCTTTACGATTTTGATTGCCTACGCGATAATGAAAATGCCACATAAGTTTCAGATAGCCATTTCAGTTGGGCTATTGGTGTTAACCGAAGTATTATACCGGGTCTATAATCCTGAAGACCCTTATGTACAGGGCCATGAGAGCTTTGGTTCTTATGTGGACCTACTAGTTATGGGTCAAGTAAATGATGGGTATTGGGTTTTTGTCAATTTTATACCGACGGCTGCGCATACGATTTGGGGTGTTATTTGCGGACAAATTTTGCTTAGTAACAGCTCGCATAAAGAAAAATTACGCCTATTTTTAATCTGGGGAACCACTCTTTTAATTATAGGCTTTGCTATGGATTGGCTAAGTATAACACCAATTGTAAAACGAATAGCCACGTCTTCTTTTACCCTTGCCTCGGGAGGTTTTGCGATTTTGACCTTGACCCTGTTTTATTGGGTGATCGATGTGAAGAAAAATCAACACAAATGGATGAAAATCTTTTCGGTAGTAGGTACAAATGCTATTTTTATCTACTTATTTTCTGAAACGGTAGGGGTACAATGGTTTCGTGGTTTCGGTGCAATATGGACGGAAGGGTTATTAGCTCCCTTGGGTATTTCCGAACCTTTAATCGCTGTATTGAACGCTCTGTATGTGTTGTTCATCTTTTGGTACATTACCTACTTTCTAGACAAACATAAAGTGTACTTTAAGGTGTAATAGGCGTTATTTATTAATATTAAACATTATGTTTTCAGATTTTATAAAGTGTATTGCACTATTGTTATTAACCAGTTTTCTCTTTGGATGTGCAGTTCAGCGACAAATGGAAAAGAATATAGCCTGGAAAATACTCTTTGACGGCACTACGCTTAATGGCTGGACAACGAAAATACACCATTATGAGGTAGGGGATAATCACGGCGATACCTTTAGGGTAGAAGATAGTATTATCAAGGTACGCTATGATAAGTATGAGGGAGATTTTAACGACCGCTTTGGCCATTTGTACTATGATATTCCATATTCCTATTATCATTTATCGATGGAATATCGCTTTGTTGGGGAGCCACATCGAGGCGCTCCGTCATTCATTGTAAAGAATAGCGGTGTTATGTTTCATTCCCAAGACCCAAGAACCATGCTCAAAGAACAAAACTGGCCGATTTCTGTAGAAATGCAGTTTTTGGGGGGCTTGGAAGAAGGAAAAGTAAGGCCTACGGGAAATATGTGCTCACCCGGTACAGATGTAGTCTATGAAGGCAAAGTAGACCCAAGGCATTGTATCAGTTCGTCCTCAGAAACCTATTTCGGGGATCAATGGATAACTGCCGAACTTATTGTACGAGGAGATTCTTTAGTGACTCAGATTATTAATGGCAATGTTGTTTTGGAGTATACCAAGCCACAAATCGGAGGTGGCGTGGTCGAAGGCTACGACCCTAAAATGAAACCAGATGGCCAATTGATGAAAGAGGGTTTTATCGCGCTGCAGAGTGAAGGTCAGCCCATTGATTTCAGAAACATTAAAATCAAGAATTTAATAGGGTGTATGGATCCCAAGGCTAAAAATTATGAAAAGTACTTTCTTGCTGCGGAAAATACCACCTGCAAATACGATTGAAAAGAACTATTTTAGAATTCCGGTATATTGATTGGTATTGCCTAAAAGTTCGGTTGCAGCCAAGATAGCATCATCGTTTTTAAGGTAATATTCATAGAGCCCGTCTCTGTAAAAATAGCGTTTTACGATTTCGTCTTCTAGCTTGTTCTGAATTTCGTTCTGATGCTTTTCCAAGGCGGCGAGTTTGCTTTTTTCGATATCCGCTAACAGCACTTTGAAATCATTTTCGATGCTTTCGTTAAAAATCACCTCCTCCTTATCGGTCATTGCCTGTTTTAGCACTTTTTCGGTTTTAGTTTCAAAAGAGAAGTCGCTTTGAGCAACAAAGGCGGTAAAGCTGAGATAATCGTTATCGGTAAATTTAAAACTGCCGATTTCGCTAATCGTATTTTTGTAAAAGTAGTCGGTAGCATAGTCAAAGACTACATTATTGTTTAGCAATGCTGTAGTGAGTTCGTTTGCTTTGATTGCGGCTATTTCAACATCTGGTAAAACGCCTCCGCCATCTTGTACTTTTCTACCATTTCGTGTCTTGAATTCTTTGAAAGAAGTATTTCGAACCGCTTTGTTCTCTTTGTCACGGTTCCAATAATCCAACGATTGAATGCATCGCCCCGACGGAGTAAAATAACGTGAAATAGTTACTTTTAGCTGTGTGCCATAGGTTAGCTTCAATGGACGTTGTACCAGGCCTTTCCCAAAACTTCTTGCGCCCATCACCACTGCGCGATCAAGATCTTGAAGGCTTCCCGAAACGATTTCACTTGCAGAAGCACTGCTGCCATCTACCAAAACCACTAATGGTATTTCAGTATCTACAGGCTTGTTTCTGGTCTTGTATTCTCTATTGAATTTCTTCACTTTACTTTTGGTAGTCACAATCAATTCACCTTTGTCAACAAAAAGATTGGTCACGTTTATCGCTTCGGAAAGCAAACCACCTGGGTTGCCTCTCAAATCTAGAATAACTTTTTCAGCTCCTTTCCCCTTTAAATCCAGTAATGCCGCTTTGGTCTGACCAGAGGCTTTGGCATTAAATTTCGCAAGCACAATATAACCGGTCTTATCATCTACCATGTTATAAAACGGTACGGCATCGATTTCAACCCCCGCCCTGCTAATTGAAGCTTTTTTAATTTTACCCTGTCTTTTAAAGGTAACGTCTATCGAAGTATTGTTCGCACCCTTCAATAACTCACTTGCATTGTCGTCAAAATCAGCAACTTTTATATCACCAATTTGTATTATTTCATCTCCTGCTTTGAGTCCGGCTTTATCTGCTGGGTAGCCTTTATGTGGTTCGATTATGAGCAATTTATCATCGAATGAACGTACTAAAGCACCAATACCAGAATATTCCCCAGCATTATTGATTCGAAATGTCTCTACATCTTGTTCGTTTAAAAAACGGGTATAAGGATCAAGGTCTTCCAACATGTTTTTGATAGCTGTATCCATCAATTCGGCTGGGTTGGTTTCGTCAACATAGTTCATGTTGAGTTCTTTAAAGAGCGTTGTAAAGATTTCGATTTGTTTTGCGATTTCGAAGAAATCACTTTTAAAACTACTTCCTGCCGCCAGTATAACAATAGCGATAATCGGAATGATGATTTTCTTTTTTAGCAATGTATTCATTACGGATTTTTCTTTTTGAATTTATGCAGAACAGCTTTTATATTCTCGTCAACAAGCATATAATCTGGTATTTCTTTACCAAGGTATAAAAATAGAAACGCAAAACTACCCTTGCTATTGTTAAAAACGAGATGTTTGTTAAGACGATAACCCTCCCTAAGTAGGCGTTTGATGCGGTTGCGTTTTACGGCACTTTTGAAGTTTTTTTTAGGTACGGTTACCCCAGCTTGGAAAAATACATTAAAAGGCAATTCCGTTTTAAGATAGATGAGCTTAACGGGAAAACTTGTAACGGATTGCCCCTCAGCAAAAAGCTGATCAATTAGCTTTCTGCTTTTGAGCTTTTCTTTTTTAGGGAAGGAATTATCCATTATTTGTATCCGCCAAGCGGTTCTTTGAGCGAAAACAAACTTACTTTCTACTCCTCCGCCTTAGCCGGTATCGGCCAAACATTATTATCCGGGTTTACATCGGCCATCAACTGCGATGGGTCTATCACAATGGCTTTTATACTTTCGCGCGGCTTGTTTATGCTAAAGTCATACGTGGGGAAGGCCCACGGCCAGTCGTCAAGAATAGTGCGCTCAATTTGCGGGTACGGATTTTCTTTTTCTCCGCGCATCATACGTAATGGTGCATAAAATGTCTCTTGGGTACCGTCGTTGTAAACTATCAAAATATCAATAGGCATAGGCATTAACCCCGTTCTTTTTAAGCTTATCTTCGTTTTCTCGCCATCTACATTTACGGCCTTAATACCATAATCTATAGTGTTGGTGGTCTGGGTCCAATCCATCAAATACCAATCTAACTCCATACCCGAAACTTTTTCAGCCGTTCGTTTGATATCGTTTGGCACTGGGTGTTTAAATTTAAAATCGGCATAATACTTTTTGATGGTTTCCATCAACTTGTCCTGACCGATAATATAGCCTAATTGGGATAGAAAAATCGCTCCTTTACTATACGCGGCTATACTGTACGGCATGTTCGAATTGTAGCGATCGGAGTGTGTCGCCTGAGGTTGTTCTTGACCGCTAGACACTAGATAATAATAGCCACGGTATGAATTCTCAAAAGGATTTTCCTTATTCTGTGCTCTTATTTCATTATTACATAATGCGGATATGAACGAGGTGAACCCTTCATCCATCCATTCGTGTTTGGCTTCATTGGTCGCCAATACCTGCTGAAACCATGAATGTGCCAATTCATGAATCATGGTGCCGATAACACTTCCGGGTTTATCGCCTCCCGTAATCAAGGTTCCCATAGCGTATTCCATTCCACCGTCACCGCCTTGAATTACTGAGTATTGTTCGTATGGGTATTCCCCGATATTTTTGTTGAAGAAATGCATCGCCTTTTCTGTCAAAGGCTGCACTTTCGTCCATGTATCTCTGTAAATAGAATCGTTTTTATACAAAAAATGTAGTGTTGGCCCATCTTTCATTTGCAAAACATCATGCACATATTCTGGATCAGCTGCCCACATAAAATCGTGTACCATTGGCGCTTTAAAATGCCAGGTTAAGGTTTTGCCTTTTTGTTTTTTAAGTTTAGTGCCAGAAGCCTCATAGCCATGACCAATCTCTTCAGGGTTTTGAAGGTAACCAGTGCCACCAACGGTATAATTTTTGTCGATGGTCAGCTTTACTTCGAAATCGCCCCAAACCCCATGAAATTCCCTTGCTATATACGGGTCTGCATGCCAGCCTTCGAAATCATATTCCGCTAGTTTTGGGTACCACTGACTCATGGAAAGGGCAACACCATCGTTATTATTTCGTCCGGCACGTCTAATCTGGACAGGCACTTGGCCTTTGAATTCCATTTCAAAAGTGGTCGTGCCTCCCGCAGGGATAGGTTTTGCTAAATCAACAACTAGCACTGTACCCTCTTCGTTAAAAGTAACTACCGCACCATCTTGTTTTAAACTTAATGCATGTAAATAGCCTATTTCACTTTCGGTTAAAGGAGTAATACGGCTTCCTGTTTCCTTGCTGAACATTCGACCATCGGGGTCAGCAATGCTCTCTAATCGTGCATTCATTTCGCTACCGGGTTGAAAAGCATTAAAGTATAAATGGTAATATACACGATGCAGCTCATCTGGGGAATTATTGGTATAAACCAATTTTTGGGTTCCGGTATACTGAAAATTTTCAACGTTCATGTCAACTGCCATGGTATAGTCAACATGTTGTTGCCAGTACGAGGTGTTTTGGGCCGAAGCACTCAGCGCAACGAATAGTGCTGCTGCGAATAGATACTTTGAAATAGTACACATAAGCTATAGTTTTACGGTCCCTTTTGAAACCGCTTCGGCCATTACCAAAGCGTTGTAAGCATTCACCATTTTCCCTGAAATCGAAATATCCGCAAGACTTCCTGTTTTCGAAGAATCGCCTCCTAGAACAACTTTTGCCTTAGGTTCAAGACCTGATTGTAAAATGATTTTCTTTACTTGAGACGCGGTCAATTTTGGATATTGCGACCATACCAAAGCTGCGACTCCAGCAACACCAGGGGCGGCCATTGAAGTACCGCTATTAAATTCGTACTTGCTGCCCGGCACGGTAGAATAGATTTGCCCACCAGGAGCAAAAACATCAACATTGATATCACCATAGTTTGAAAAATCGGCAAGCATTTCAGAACCGTATTTTGGCGATAGAGCACCAACGGTTATTACGTTATCACTGATTTCAGGACCATTGTTTACTTGATCGTTCGGAAAATTGGGATTGCTGGGATCATCAAGATTTGCACCGTCGTTACCTGCGGCGTGCACAAAAAGAACCCCTTTTGAGCCTGCATATTTTATGGCATCGTACACCCATTGCGCGTTTGGCGAAAAGCCCTTTCCAAAACTACCGTTGATGATTTTCGCACCGTTATCGACTGCATATCGAATGCCAAGGGCGATGTCTTTATCGTACTCATCGCCGTTGGGCACTGCACGAATACTCATTAGCGCAACATTATTGGCAACACCGTTAACGCCTTTTCCATTATTTCGTTCTGCACCAATGATACCAGCAACATGTGTTCCATGGCTTTCATCCTCCACTCTGTTTTGAGGGTTTCCGTTCCCATATTTGGTGTCGGTGATATCATAAGGGTCGTCTCCGACGGATGCTCTTCCGTCGAATTCAACATTGTAGTTATAGTTTGCCTGATCTGCGTAATACGTTATACCATCATTAAGTTGATCCATTAAATCAGCAATACTATCGGCATATTGAAACATTTGGGATAAAATACCCACGTTTTGCTGCATTGCCTCGCCGGTGGGCTTCATTTCCGCCAAATCTTCTTTAGTATACGTATCCTTACCAAGTTCTTTTTTTACAGCGTCGTCTGCATTTTTAACAGTTTGGGCAATCTGTTCTAAACGTTGTTTTTCGGAAACTGCTTTGGCATAGTTTTCATCAACATCTGCCTGTGCTTTAGCTTGTATGTCAGCGTCTCCCAACTTTAGTTTTACAATACGGGCCGCCTCTAACCTTTCATTATAAGATTCCCCTAAAAAATTATAGCCATGAATATCGTCTATATAGCCGTTACCATCGTTATCGATACCATCACCGGCCTTTTCTTTGGTGTTGGTCCAAAGAACACCGTCTAAATCTTCGTGTTTAAGGTCCATTCCGGAATCGAGAACGGCCACGATGATTTTTGTACCTTTTTTTGTGCCGATCAAATCTTTATAAGCCTTGTCAACACTCATTCCCGGTATGGTATCTGAGACCAAGTCTAAATGACCCCAATTTTGTTTTTCTGTTTCCGTAAGGTCGGCCAGTTTTAATGGAGTGGTATCAATATTGGCTATTGGGGTGGAGACCATCGTGGTTCCGCCGCAGCTGGCCAATACGATCATTGAGATTAAAAAAAATGCAAATTTCGACACGTTCTTAGTCATGGTGTAATGTTATAGAGTTAATGATTTTTAGTGTTTGAAAATATCTTTGAAAGTGTGAATTTGATTTAAACGCACTCCTTTTTCTGTCTGCTGCAAGGTACAAATTTCATTGTGTGCATCATGCTCAAAAAATAGGAGATAATCGTTTTTTGCGGCCTTGTTTAAAAATTTATCCTTTTCAGTAAGTGTTATAAGGGGTCGCGTATCATAGCCCATTACATAAGGCACCGGAATATGACCTACTGTCGGGATTAAATCTGCAGTGAAAATCAAAGTTTTTTCTTGGTAAGTAATGTGTGGAATCATCTGTTTTTCAGTATGCCCATCAGCAAAAAGAATGCCAAAACCAAGTTCAGAATCCTCCAAAAAAGCGGTTTCCCCTTTGGAGTCTAGTGGGTTTCTAGAAACAAACTTCAACTGCCCACTTTCTTGCATAGGTAACAAGTTCTCTTTTAGAAATGATGCATTTTCTCTTAGGTTCGGTTTTGTCGCCCATTCCCAATGCGCCTTATTGGTCCAAAAAGAAGCATTTTTAAAAGCTGATTCGTAACCCGTTCTATCGCTGTTCCATTGAATACTTCCGCCACAATGATCAAAGTGCAAATGAGTCATAAACACATCGGTGATATCATCTCTATGAAAACCATATTTGGCCAAAGAGGTGTCTATAGTATAATCGCCCCACTGATAGTAATACCCAAAAAACTTTTTTGATTGTTTAGCACCCATTCCCGTATCGATTAGAATCAACCGATTTCCGTTTTCGATTAGCAGACTTCGGGCTGCAATATCAATCATGTTATTACTGTCTGCTGGGTTGGTTTTTTGCCAAAGAGCCTTTGGAACCACGCCGAACATAGCGCCACCGTCGAGTTTAAAATTACCTGTTTCTATGGGGTATAGGGTCATTAATCAAAAATAGGAAATTCTCGTCGAAGTAACCGCAATAATCATGTGCTGGTCAATCGTATCAATAAGCAGTTTTCAGTAGCAGTTGGCAGATAAGATAAGGGCTATAGATTACTGTTAACCCCAACGCTTAGAGGCTCTGCATACTGTTCATGAATGTGAAATTAATTTATTAATCTTTAAAAACTTAAGGCACTTTAGTTTTTGCTCGCTCAGAAGATGCTTTTTTAAAGACTCACGATAGCTTCCCCATTCACCTCCCTATTTCATTTTATCTAAGAGGTTTGCCAATTGGCTACCATAGTCTATAAATGCTATGGTTTCATCTGTTCGCGCCAATTTGATTTTATCAAAAATGATTAATGCCTCGCCGTTACTCTCTAAATGATAAACCTGATGACTTTCGAAAAAGCGAATGATTTCATCTGTAAAAAATGATCGGATTTCGGACTCATTATTTCCCATGATCAGAAATTTTTTGGAAAAATCCGGATACATTTCAAAATCAATATCTTTATAGCCTGTATAGGCCATCACGCGGTCGAATAATCTTTCCAATACACCTTCTTTTTCCATTGTGAAAATGGGTATTTTTTTATTCAACTTTAGCACCATTAATGTTGTACTAAACGTCTCGGCCGTAAAAGCCGCACCTTCACTGAACGTTACATCGGCAATTTCCCAAGACACATCCAAACTTTTAAATGTTCCATTGAGACAATTTGATTTACGTTCGATAGGTCTAATTTCAAAAAAGTGAAAATCCGCTAGGTACTTCGTATTCCAATCTACTTGATGCGCGAACTGATAATCTTTTTCAATTGCTAAATCTTGCAATCGCGTTTGCCGGGGGACCAGTTTAGCGACGGAACTGTTTAAAGAGATTTTTAATGCTCTATTATGACTAGATGATGAAACATGCGAATCCAACCCTTTTATAATGACTTTTCCGCCAGAGTCTTTTTGTATTTTTAAGTAATCCACTATGTAATCCATATAGGTCATGCCGACCAATCTTGTTTCCGACAAATCAATAGTAACATCTACCCCAGAAGGAATTTGGCCCACTAGTTTGTCGATTTTTAAAATTCCTAAAAAATTCGCGATTCCTTTAATATTTAAATCGTAACTGCCGTCTGGTTTCTTGACCAAATTTGAACCAGATTTGTAGACCATTTTAAAAAAACGAGGAATCGACACCCTCGCCAATAGCATGTGACTCACCATGGCCAACAATAATCCACCAAGTAGTCCGATCAATAGATTTGTATAAAGGGTTAATACCATCGTACTTACAAAGAATATGAGTTGCTCGGTTCCTTGACTATATACTTGTTTAAAGACGGCGGGGGAAGCTAATTTAAATCCGGTATAAACGAGTAAAATAGCAAAAGCGCATAGCGGTACTTGTCTCATTATCGGGCTCAATACCACAATGAAAAGCAACAACAGCAGGCCTTGATACATATTAGACCACTTTGTCTTCGCACCATTATGAATATTGACTGTACTTCTGATAATAACGGCAATAATTGGCAATCCTCCTATCATGCCAGCCGCTATGGTGCTCAATCCTATACCTGTCAAGTCCTTATTCAAATTGGTCTTACGTTTATAAGGGTCAATTTTGTCAACTGCTTTTGCAATGGCCAATGATTCAATACTTGTGATGACTAAAATTGAAAATACGGTTGTCCAAAACTCAATAGTATTTATTTTACCAAAATTAGGATACATTATCGAATCCATAATATTATCGGGAATGTCCAATAGTAGCGTAGGCCCTACTTCGTATGCTTTTCCAAGAAATGAAAGTGTGTGTTGGTCAAAGAAATTGAAGGCATAAACAAATGGAATAGAAAGCGCAATGACCCACATTGGTGCAGGCAGAAAATGGAAAAATCGAGAACTGATTTTGGAATGAAACAGTAGTAAAATTAAACCTGTCAAAGCAATTATCACCACAAAAGGATTTGCTTGAGGAACGAGTTTAACTGCATCAACAAGGTTTTGTATGATGCTAGGGCTATCAGAATGGGTGCCCATAGCTACATGTATTTGTTTGGCAAAAATGATGATTCCGATAGCTGCCAAGATGCCGTGAATTACAGAAGAGTGAAAGATATCCGCTAGTCGCCCCAATTTTAATATGCCCAATAAGACTTGAATTGTACCCGAAATAACCACTGCCGCCAACACATAGTTAAAAGCTTGGCCTGAACCATCATCCATCAACGTGATACCTAGAAGTATGACGGCAATGACACCTTTGGCAGGCCCGTTAACTGAGATATGTCCACCCCTGTAAAGTGTTGTTACAACACCACCAACAATTGCAGAAATGATACCCGCCATTGCGGGTGCGCCTGCTGCCAAAGCAATACCTAGTGAAAGCGGTAAAGCAATGAGTGAGACACTCACGGCCGCTATCAAATCACTTTGCCAATTTTCCAATAAGCCCTTAAACCCTTTTTTTGGTATAGTTTCCATTTATTTAACTATTAGGGCTTTTAAAATATAGATTTTGAATGTAAAGCCAAACAATATGGTTTTAAAAGGGCATCTTTTGCTAACCATAAAGAAGATGGGAAGATAGCATAATATTTACTAAGAAAACTTAGCGTTTTGGATTATATATTTTGGTTTAAAATGTTTATTTTTCGATTAAAGAGCGATATATGGTCGAGTTGGCAGGGATTATAATTTTGGGAATTATAGCCCAATGGGTGGCGTGGCGACTAAAACTTCCGGCTATACTTCCCTTAATTCTGATTGGTTTATTGGTTGGGCCAATAGCAACTTTGTATACCGAAGATGGTCGCAAGCTAATCGAACCCATTTGGAACGGAACAGCCGGACTGTTTCCTGGAGACAGTCTTTACTATTTTGTTTCCTTGGCAATCAGTATTGTCCTTTTCGAAGGAGGCTTAACGCTAAAGCGATCTGAGATTCGCAATGTAGGACCCGTAATCACCAAGCTAATTACGTTAGGAAGCCTTGTTACCTTCATATGTGCTGGGATAGCAGCTCATTATATTTTTGGTCTCAGCTGGCAAATTTCATTCTTGTTCGCCGCGCTGATTATCGTAACCGGCCCGACGGTAATAACTCCTATTTTACGAAATATTCCTTTGAAAAAAGATGTTTCTGCAGTATTAAAATGGGAAGGGATTTTAATTGACCCTATCGGAGCCTTGGCTGCTGTATTGGTATTTGAGTTTATAAGCGTGGGAGAAGGAAAAGCCTTTACCTTAACCGCGTTAATCGAATTCGGTAAAATAGTGCTTTTCGGGTTTAGTTTTGGGTTCACTTTTGCCCACGCCTTGACTTTTGTCATCAAAAAAAATCTGGTGCCGCACTATTTAATGAACGTGGTTTCCTTATCAACGGTTTTATTTGTTTTTGTGATGTCCGATATATTTGCCCATGAATCGGGGCTGCTAGCTGTGGTCGTCATGGGAATGGTTATGGGAAATACCGATTTACCGAATATAAAAGAATTGTTGAATTTTAAGGAATCACTCAGTGTGCTCTTGATTTCGATTTTGTTTATACTGTTGTCGGCAAATATTAATATTGAAGATCTTCAACTAATTTATAATTGGAAAACAGCGGCGCTTTTTGCGGTAATTATATTTATAGTTCGCCCCTTGGGAGTGTTTTTGAGCACTGCGGGCTCTAACCTGAATTTAAATGAAAAACTATTTATCGGATGGGTAGGCCCTCGCGGAATCGTAGCTGCGGGTATTGCATCGCTATTTGGTTCAAAATTATTGGCTTCGGGAGAACAAGGGGCTGAATATATTACGCCTTTGGTCTTTATGATCGTGTTGGGAACGGTTTTATTGAATGCCACGACTGCTAGGCTTTTTGCAAAAGCCGTAGGAGTATTTTTAAAGAATTCTGAAGGGATATTAATTATTGGCGCCTCAAAAGTTTCAAGATTAATAGGGTCTTATTTGCAAAAAAATAACCGGCATGTGGTATTGATCGATAGCAACCGGACAAACGTGAGCAAGGCAAAAAAACTAGGGTTGGAAGCGCTTACAGAAAATATTTATTCGGATACACTAAACAATAATATTGAACTTAACGATATTGGCTATTTAATGGCTTTAACAGGAAGCTCGGATATCAATAAATACGCTATTAAAAAATTCGAAAAACAGTTTGGGGAGAACGGTTCTTTTCGTCTAGTTAACGCAGATGAGATGAACAATCCCGAAAACAATCCTAAAGAAGGCCTGTTTTCGCACACTGATGATTTTATCAAATTAATCGAAGTAGCTCGAAAATACCCTGCAATGCATGAAATAGTGCTGAATGATCAAGAGCACTATCAGGGACTAATAGAAATAACCAAAGCAGACAAGGATATTATTCCTGTATTTCTTAAAACCGCTGAAGGCGATGTAAAAATTATCTCCTCTTTTAGTACTGAATTCAACGATATTAAAAAGGGCTATAAGCTGGCATATTTGGGAAAAATATTCGAT
>Ga0114957_1000355_pt1 | contig 60678 bp, 52 predicted proteins | sample BantaG_FD_87175 | JGI IMG/M metagenome (GOLD analysis project Ga0114957, IMG submission 87175) | Marine algal microbial communities from Bantry Bay, Ireland - BantryBay_4 metaG | ecosystem: Host-associated > Algae > Red algae > Unclassified | place: Bantry Bay, Ireland | collected 2014-11-21 | reverse complement strand
CTTTTTTTTGTTTTTTTTAACACAAAATTTTTCAATTAAAAATGGTCAAAAATTTCTGACATGAGGGCAAAAAAAAACCTTCACGAAGGAAGGTTTTTTATCAAGTCCTGAAAACACAACTTATCTCAAATTTTCTAATATTTCCGAAGTTTCCAAATCATTCTGTATCACCTCTTTCTGTTCTCGCAGAATTTCTTTAATACGTTGCGGGACCAAAGTATCCGACATTACTTCATTATATTCTTCTATGGCTGCTTTATCGCCACGAATGGCCTCTTCTAACATCGTTTCGTCATTATCAGCCGAAAAGAGCGCTTTCGCATCCATCCATGAACGGTGCACTGCACCTTTTTTCGAACCTTCTATTTTTGTGTTACCCAATTCTAGCGCTGGTGTTGCATTACGCAACTGGGTTATGAATTTTTTTCGTTCTTGTACTTTATTCTCAAAATAACTTCTGGTTCCTAATTCCTTCGCATTATCCGCCGCTTTTTCGAAACCCATTACCGAGTCTTCATTTCGTTCAACAATATCTTTCAATTTACTCTCAATTACTTGTATGTCCTTATTCATATATAAGTTTTTAATGCGGTAACTTTTTCTATTTACGCTTACCGTTTAACGTTTGATACTAAATTATAAGTATTACATAGTTCTGCTTGACTCGTATCATTTAATCTTTGGCAGAATCGCTACAGATAATTTTCTAATGCTACTGATTTTGGTTACTTTCAAGTTAAATACAAAGTATATGTCACGTTTAAACGTTGCACTGTTTTTCTTCGGATGCATAACAATCATAGCCCAAAAACCCAAAGTTGACCAAACTAGACTTGAAAATCGCATTTTGGAATTGGCGCAATTCGGACTACAAGAAAACGGTGAAACCGAACGGGTCGCTTTTAGCGATGCCGATGTTGCTGCACAACACTGGGTTGTTCAAAAATTAAAAGATTTAGGGCTTCAGGTTCACATTGATTTTGCAGGGAATGTAATTGGAAAAAGAGAAGGAAAATCATCCACTTTAAAATCCATTTCTTTTGGTTCACATATTGACCGTGTACCAAACGGCGGTAATTATGATGGCTGTCTTGGCTCGATGGCTTCCCTTGAGGTATTGGAAGTTTTGAATGAAAACAAGATTACAACTAAACATCCTTTAGAAATTATCATTTTCTCTAATGAAGAAGGAGGTGTCATGGGAAGTCGTGCTATTGCCGGTCATTTGGGTAAAGATGCTCTGAAAGTTGTCAATTCTACCGGATATTCTATGGGAGAAGGCATTATGCGACTGGGTGGCGACACTACTCGTATTGCTGAAGTAGCTAGAAAGAAAAATGAAATCGCGGCATTTCTTGAACTTCACATCGAACAAGGAGGAACACTTGAAAACGAAAATATTCAAATCGGAACGGTGGAAGGTATTGTCGGACTCAAATGGTGGGATGTCGAATTCACTGGTTTTTCCAATCACGCCGGCACGACTCCGATGAACGCTCGCCAAGATGCCCTACTTGCAGCGGCGAAATTTATAGTTTCCGTAAATGAAATCACCAACAGTTTTGATGGAGCGCAAGTAGGTACGGTCGGAAAAATAAAAGCAGAACCTGGAGCACCTAATGTGATTCCTGGTAAAGTAGTGACGAGTTTAGAGATTCGTGATTTATCTTCCGAAGTGATTGAAAAAGTATATCAAGCAATTAAAACAAAGGGTGAAGAAATCGCTGAAGCTTCCAATGTGCAGATTGAATTCCGAGCTTTAGATACTACTGCTGACCCTGCAATTATGACTTCTAGTATTCAAGATGCGATTGGCGCATCCGCAGAAAAACTTGGGCTTTCTACTAAAAAGATGCCAAGTGGTGCCGGACATGATGCCCAAGATATGGCCTTGATTGCGCCTACAGGAATGATATTCGTACCGAGCCAAGGTGGAATTAGTCACTCCCCAAAAGAATTTACTTCCGCTGAAGATATGGCTAACGGAGCGAACGTTTTACTACATACCATTTTGGCTTTGGATAAAAAGCTCGATTGAAAAAGTCCCCTCCCTGGCCCTCCCCAAAGGGGAGGGAAAACCATCTTTCTAGATTTCATCTTTTTTAAGTCAAAAAATCTAGATGTTTTTACATATGAGATTTTTCATCTCTTCTTGGGAGAAGTCGGAATCGCCAGAGCGATTCCGGGTGAGGACTTTTACTCGAAGGCTTCAAATAGCTATCACATATTCCTTATATTAGTTCACGCTAATTTCAAAGACCACTCAAAATGAAAAAACAACTACTCACTTTCGCATGCCTGCTTTTTATTACCCTCGGATTTTCACAAACCACCGAAGTAATTGTTGAAGCCATTCAAAAAGAAGCGAATGAAAATTCACAACTAGAACCCTTGGCACATCATTTAATGGATGTTATCGGCCCTCGTTTGGTGGGTACGCCTCAAATGAAAAATGCCCATGATTGGGCGGTCAAAAAATATGCAGAATGGGGCATTACTGCTGAAAATCAAGAGTGGGGCAAATGGAAAGGCTGGCAACGTGGTATCACCCATATCGATTTGGTTTACCCGCGTGTAGTTTCGCTAAGCGGAATGCAATTGGCATGGAGTCCATCAACTGGTAAAAAGGGAATTACCGCCAATCTGATTGCACTTCCTGAAGTTGCCGATTCGTTGGCATTTGTCAAATGGCTTCCAAAAGTAAAAGGCAAGTATGTAATGGTTTCGATGAACCAATCTACCGGAAGGCCTGATTACAACTGGGAAGAATTTGCCACGGAAGAATCCTTCGAAAAAATGAAAACGGACCGCGATGCACTTCAAAAGGCATGGCGAGCGAATATGAAAAATACTGGCTATACTAGTCGTAATATAAACAAAGCCCTAGAAGCTGCTGGAGCAGTTGGCATTGTTCAATCCCGTTGGTCGAACGGATTCGGAGCGAACAAGATTTTTAGTGCTGGTACCGATAAAATTCCGGCTGTAGATGTCTCTTTGGAAGACTACGGACTTTTATATCGCATGGTCAAAAACGGAGCGAATCCGCAGATAAAAGTGGTTGCGGAATCCACCGATATGGGAGTCGTACCCACTTTTAATACTATTGCCACGATTCCGGGCAAAGAACACCCAGAAGAATATGTAATTCTTTCTGCCCATTTCGATTCTTGGGATGGTGCTACAGGAGCAACGGACAACGGTACAGGTACCATCACCATGATGGAAGCCGCACGTATTCTAAAAAAAGTATATCCCAATCCGAAACGAACGATTCTTATCGGACATTGGGGAAGCGAAGAACAAGGTTTAAACGGTTCGCGAGCTTTTGTAGAAGACAACCCAAAAATCGTTGAAAATATGCAGGCGCTTTTTAATCAAGATAATGGTACAGGCCGTGTAGTTCGCATTACCGGTCAAGGTTTTTTACATGCTTATGATTACATGGGTAAATGGTTAGAAGCAGTACCAGACGATATTACAAATCATATAGAAACCACCTTTCCGGGCTCTCCTGCAGGAGGAGGTTCTGATTATGCTGCATTCGTAGCAGCAGGTGCTCCTGGTTTTTCATTAAGCTCACTCAGTTGGAGCTATTGGAATTACACGTGGCATACCAATCTTGATACCTATGACAAAATCGTTTTTGATGATGTTCGAAACAATGCGATTCTAACGGCAATTCTAACCTATATGGCAAGTGAAGACCCAGAGAAAACATCTAGAGAAAAAGCAACCTTAATTGGAAAAAGTCGCAGAACTGGCGAACCTCTTGTTTGGCCTAAACCGAGAAGTCCTGAACGTAATGGGGGATTAGATTAAGTTTTTCGCTGACGAATTGCCCCTTTTTTGGCTCCTCCCCTTTTTTCAAGGGGAGGTGGCTTTCGACCTTTTTCGGGAGGAAGACGGAGGGGTAGCTTCGTAGGGAAAAAGTCTAAAAAAAGTAAAAAGATTGAAGCGAGGAGAACACACTTGATTGAAATCTAGATAAGTTTAACAGATTGCTTCGTGCCTCGCAATGACGTGTAACCAAAAAACTATAGAAAAATGAAAATCCTAAAACTACTCCTACTCCTAACAATTACTTTTACCCTTACTGAACCCTTCGGCTACGCTCAGGGCAAGCGAAAAAAGAGTTCAACTACACCAGTTATAACGGTTCAAGATTCTATGTTTCACGGACTCAAATGGCGAAATATTGGTCCGCATCGTGGTGGTAGAAGTGTCGCTTCATCCGGAGTTGTAGGTCAACCGATGACCTATTACAATGGTACTGTAGGTGGTGGAATTTACAAAACCGTTGATGATGGGATCACGTGGAAGAATATTTCTGACGGATTTCTAAAAACAGGAACTGTAGGTTCTATTGCTGTTTCTGAAAGTAATCCGAATATTGTAATTGCCGGTATGGGAGAGCATGCTGCCCGTGGTGTAATGACTTCCATGGGAGATGGTGTATATAAATCTAGTGATGCAGGTAAAACTTGGAAACATATTGGCTTAGATAAATCACGGCATATTTCTGATGTGGTGATTCATCCCACAAATCCGGATATTATTTATGTGGCAGCACAAGGCGCTCAATATGGTGGAAGTTCTGAACGTGGAATTTATCGTTCTACGGATGGAGGAGCTACTTGGGAAAAAACGCTTTTTGTTAACAATCAAACAGGAGCTTCAGATTTATCTATGGATATGAAAAACCCATCGATTTTATATGCAGCAATGTGGCAGCACCGTCGCTACCCATGGATTATGGAATCTGGCGGTAAGGATTCGGGCTTGTATAAATCTACCGATGGCGGAAGCACATGGAAAAAAATGAAAGAGGGCCTACCAAAAGACTTTGGAAAAGTGGGCATCTCTGTTTCTAGAGCGAACAATGAAATCGTTTTTGCCGTCATCGAAGCTGAAGGCACCAAAGGCGGAGTTTACAAATCAACGGACGCCGGCAAAAAATGGACGCAAGTCAACAAAGACCGTATCAACATCGCTCGTTCATGGTACTATATGGAAATCTTCGCCGATACGCAGAATGAGAATATTGTTTATGTTTTAAATGCTCCTGTAACAAAATCTATTGATGGCGGAAAAAGCTTTAAGCCGCTATCAACTCCTCATGGTGATAATCACCACCTATGGATTGACCCTCACAACAATCAGCGCATGATTAACTCCAATGATGGAGGTTCGAATGTTTCGAACAATGGAGGTAAAAGTTGGAGTACTCAAACGAATCAAAATACAGCGCAATTCTATCGAGTCATTACCGATAATTTGGTGCCCTACAATGTCTATGGCGGGCAACAGGATAACTCTACGGTTGCTATTGCAAGTCGCACCAATGATGCAGGTATCGATTGGAAAGATTGGTATGCGGTAGCCGGTGGCGAGAGTGCATTTTTAGCTTTTGACCCTGATAATCCTGAAATCATTTATGGTGGCACGTATCAAGGAAATTTGGATAAATGGGATGCGAAATCTCGCGAATCAAAACCCATCAAACAATATCCTGAATTGGGATTAAGTATAGCACCTAAAGATTCGAAATACAGGTATAATTGGAACGCACCCGTCATAACATCGCCCCACGATAGAAAAACGATTTAACCACGCCGGAAACGTAGTTTTCAAATCTACGGACGATGGTCAAAGTTGGGTAGTTGTGAGTCCCGATTTAACGAAAAACGAAACTGAAAAGCATGGGCCAGGTGGCGCACCTTATACCAACGAGGCAGCAGGTGGAGAAAACTACAACACTATAAGCTATATGGTTGAGTCACTACATGAAGAAGGGGTTATATGGACAGGAAGTGATGACGGACTTGTACATGTAACCAAAGATGGGGGTCAAAATTGGGCGAATGTAACACCGTCAAATGTTCCTGACGGAATCGTGAATAGCATTGAGGTTTCACCGCACGATACTGCAACTGCTTACGTAGTAGTAATGCGTTATAAGTCGATGGATTTGAATTCCCATATTTTCAAAACTTCCAACTACGGCCAAACTTGGACACGCATCGTTAACGGAATTACAGGCGAGCACACCTTTACCAGAGTGGTACGTGCTGACCCTAAACGAAAAGGCCTGCTTTATGCAGGAACTGAAACCGGACTCTTTATTTCTTTAGACGATGGTCGAAACTGGCAAGCTTTTCAATTGAACCTGCCCATTGTTCCCATCAACGATTTGGTAATTCAAGATAATGATTTGGTGGCTGCTACCGCAGGTCGTTCTTTTTGGATATTAGATGATTTAGGAGCCATTCAGAATATAGATGCTCCGAAGGCACCGGTACGTATTTTTCAACCCAAAGACACATATCTCATTTTTGGCAGCAGTTCTGATAAACCAAGACCGGGATTGGGCGACAACCCAAAAAGCGGTGTAACCATTGATTACTATTTAGATAAGCCAAGCGATAGTACCGATTTGTTCTTAGAGGTCTTCCAAGGCAACAAGCTGCTTAGAAGTTATAGTAATGAAAAGCCAAAAGACTTTAAAACATGGCCTGGAGGTCCGTCTAAACCACAAGTGCTTCCTTCTAAAAAAGGCTACAATCGCTTTACATGGAATTTTCGAAAAGAAGATTTACCATCGATAGAAAAGGTCTTTGTTTTTGGTGGTCATTCTGGTTCTACTGTAGGGCCAGGAGAATACACCCTTAAACTGACTTTAGACAAATTGACTTCAGAAACCCGAGTGAATGTACTTGCAAATCCAAAAATAAACGCAGAACTGGGAGATTATGCAGCACAGCAAGAGTTGTTAGATGCCATTGAAACTGCACTCAGGAATATGCATCAATCAGTAAACGAAATGCGTTCTGCCAAAACGCAACTCAATTCGTATAAAACATTATTAGAAGATAATGCTGATGCCGCGGCACTAATTGAAAAGGGCGATGCCTTACTAAAGCGAATTACTTCTTGGGAAGAAAATTTGATTCAGCCTAAACAAAAGACTTTTCAAGATGTGATTAATTATAACAACAAACTAAATGCCCAATTGATACATCTAAAAGGGTACGTAGATGTTGCAGAACCTAAAGTGACTAAAGGTGCTCAGGAACGTTGGGGCGATTTACAAAAAGATTGGCAGGTATATGAACAAGAGCGTAAGGCTATTATTGATGAGGAAATGAATGCGTATAACACAATGTATAAGACTTTAGGACTGCCAGCTGTAATAATGTCGAATGAATAAAACCTATTAGAACCGCTACTTCAATGACCTTTATCGCAGACCACACCTTCAAAAATCAAAACTATACTCAAACCCGGTTACCTAAAGGTGAATATGAAAATTGCGTTTTCGAGGCTTGTAATTTTGAACAAGGGTACTGGACAACCAAAATTTTATGGAATGTGAGTTTATCGATTGCAACCTCAGCAATGCCAATCTTGCACATACTATTTTTAAAGAAGTTACTTTTTCACATTGTAAAATGATGGGACTCAAATTCAAGGATTGTAATGATTTCTTAATGGATTTTAGTTTTCATAATTGTACTTTGAATTTCTCATCGTTTTATGGCCTCACCCTTAAAAACCGACAATTCTTAGATTGTAAACTTATTGAGGTTGAATTTACAGAAGCAAACCTCACCGAAGCTAATTTTGATGCCAGCGATTTGAATAGAGCCATTTTCTTTGAAACGAATTTGGAAAAAGCCGATTTCTCAAATGCTAAGAACTTTATAATAGAACTTGAAAAAAATAGCTTTAAGGGTGCCAAATTTTCTAAAAAAGGTTTATTGGGCCTTTTAAGCGAATACGAACTTGTCATTAGATAAGTTGAGTCGCCAATCGAGCATTATTACGATTAATATTACCCAATACCTGACTTATTTCGGCTGACCATAAGAATTCATTTACAAAAGTTAAATGACAGCAAACTTTTAACATAAATCGGCAAGAAATATTTTATGTATTAGCCCCGTTTTAAAATGGTTTATAAGTAACTTTACATCCCCCGTTTTTCAACATTGTTGCAAAACGAAACACCACAAAAACATACCTATGTTCACATTAGTCTATAAATCTGAAGCAGCCGAAAGTCTAAACGACGCTGAAATCGAAAAAATGCTTCAAAAAACCAAAATCCGTAATAAAAAAATGCATATAACCGGATGTTTGGTGTATCATGAGGGCTATTTTGTGCACTTATTAGAAGGAGAAGAAGACGCTGTTAAGTCGCTTTTCGATAAAATTAAAATTGATGAGCGTCATCGCAAAATTTCAGTTTTAAGTATGGAAGAATCGGTACTTCGTATGTTTCGGGATTGGAATACGATATACTCAAAAAGAAAAGACAGCAATTTGCAAGAGCAAGCCAGAAAAAGACAATTATTTGGTGATATATTTCACTCTTCAAACGCCGTAATTTCGCCGGGCAATTCAAAGTTAGCCCTATGGATGCAAGTTAACGAACTATTAAATACGAATTTTGCCCGTTTATTATAGGTGCTGAGCTATATTTTGTTATCGCTTAGGACCAAAGTCGATGCTATCCCAAAGAAAATTACTAACATAATGTAATTTTATTGTAGCCGTTTTCAAACGGATATTTTGTATCTTGGTTTTCCTATAAGTCAAAAATGATACGATTAATAGCGCTATTCTTTTTAACATCTACATACCTTGTCGGACAGAATACACTTTCTTTTGAAGATGGTGCCATATCGCCCAACGTCAACCTATCTAAAGTCGCTTGGATGGAAGGTCATTGGAAAGGGGAAGCTTTCGGGGGTATTACCGAAGAAATTTGGAGTCCGCCATCAGGTGGGGCAATGATGTTTTCCTTTAAACATATTGCAGATGGCAAGGTTACTTTCTACGAATTTGGTCATATCCAACAAATAGAGGACACGCTCGTTTTTCAACTGAAACATTTTGGTAGCGACTTAAACGGCTGGGAAGAGAAAGACGAAATGGTTTCGGCCAAACTGGTCAAAGTGGAAGGGAATCGGCTCTACTTTGATGATTTTACTTTTGAGAAAATTAGCGATAACGAGATTAACATTTATGTAGTCATCACTGAGAACGAAAAAGAGGAAGAAGTAAAATTCAATTACAAAAGAGTTGACATATGAAGAAAACCTGCGAAGAATGTGGCAATGAACTTATGGGCCGTATCGATAAAAAATTCTGTTCAGACGGTTGTCGAAATGCGTTTCATAATAAAGTAAACCCTGCCAGCAGAAACTTAGTGCGTAACATCAATAATCGCCTGCGCAAAAACTATCGGATCTTGGGTGGTTTTAAGTTGAAAGAAGGCAAAACACGCACCACCAAAACGCGCTTGCTTGATAAAAATTTTGACTTTGACTTTATCACCAACCTTTACACCACCAAAAAGGGTACTACCTACTATTTCGTTTACGACTTAGGATATCTGCCCCTAGATAATGATTATTATATGATTGTGAAAAGGGAATAGAGCTCCCTAGTCCCCAAAGGGGAAACTGTTAATGGTTCTTTAATTCTATTAAATCGATAAAAGAAACGCTCCCTTTCCGGAGCATTTCTTTTATGCAATATATTGTTCCTCTTTGGGAGGCTTGCGTACTTTTTACTTCCAATTTGCCCCATTTAACTTAAGTGCCGCGACCACGATATCCTTTCTAGAAATCTGTCCTATTAGAAGTCCGTCTTTCATTACCGGCAATCTTCTTCTGTTGTGTTTAGAAAAAACACCCGCCACATCGAATATGCTCATTTCATGCGGAACCGTCTCGACATTTTTCGTCATATACTTTTCCACACTTTTGTCCAAAATAGGTTGATTAAAATAGCGGCTTTCAGAAATCTGCTTCATACAATCGGCCTCAGAAATGATGCCGACTAGAAATCCGTTATCATCCAATACCGGGCCACCAGAAATATTATATTTGGTAAATTGCTCCATAACTTCAAGTATGGACTGTTTTGGCGAAAAAGTGACTAATTTCTTGGTCATGTAGTCGGTTACCAATATGGGCGCTTGATACTCTTTTTTAGCCAATGTTTTGGCGCGTCTACCTTGAAAGCTCTTAATTCCCATAATTTATTGATTTTAGGTTAATCTTAAATATAGTGATTTTCAGAGGATTATCCCTATATTTTAGATGAAACGCCAAATCCCCTTCAAATTTTATACTTTTAGACCACTATAATGCCTTATGAAACGTTTTCCTTCTAGCACTACCCTTTTAATTCTGATTGTAGCCTTGTACTGGGTTTTTAGGGTGATGATGCCATCTTATGACGGCACGTCCAAAGCATCAGAATCCTCGTTTTCAACAGATCGCGCATTAACCCATGTAAAACAAATCTCGCAAAAACCTCATGCTGTAGGTTTTCCTGCCCATGCTGAAGTAAGGGCATATGTTGTTGCCGAACTGCAGAAAATGGGTTTGGAAACTACGCTACAAGTGGGCTACACCCCAGGAGATTGGGGCAACCTCAGTAAAGCAACCAACATTCTAGCTCGAATCAACGGTTCTGAAACCGGAAAAGCCTTGCTCCTATTATCGCATTACGATAGCAACCCCCATTCGGCATTAGGTGCTAGCGATGCTGGTTCTGGAGTTGCGACGATACTTGAGGGTATACGTGCTTTTTTGGCCGACAATAAAGCGCACAAAAACGATATTATTATTCTTATTTCCGATGCCGAAGAATTAGGTCTTAATGGAGCCGACTTATTCGTAAAACAACACGCATGGACTAAAGAGGTAGGGCTGGTTCTTAATTTCGAGGCACGTGGCAGTGGCGGGCCCAGCTACTTGCTTATTGAGACCAATAGGGGTAACGCAAGGCTAATTGAAGAATATACCAAAGCCAATCCAGATTATACTGTTGCGAATTCACTGGTTTACAGTATTTATAAAATGCTGCCCAACGATACCGATTTGACCGTTTTTCGGGAGGATGCCGACATTGAAGGTTTCAACTTTGCGTTTATAGACGACCATTATGATTACCATACTGTACGCGATAGTTACGAGCGATTGGACAAGAACAGTTTAACCCACCAAGGCAGTTACCTCATGCCTTTACTGAATCATTTTGGTAGCGCTGACCTAGATAGCCTTAAAAGCCCCAATGACCGTGTATATTTCAGCGTTCCATTTTTTCGCTTGGTCTCCTACCCTTTTGAGTGGATTTGGCCTATGTTCGGCCTTGCTACATTGTGTTTTGTGTTATTGTTGATCTATGGGTATCGCAGAAATATTCTCAAAGCAAAACAAATGGCACTGGGCTTTCTACCAGCACTTATAACGTTGGTCGTAAATGGTGCCATCGGTTATTTTAGTTGGTTGGTCTTAAAAATTCTGTATCCACAGTATAAAGATATGCTTCATGAGTTTACCTATAACGGCCATATTTATATCGCAGCATTTGTACTATTGGCAATCGGTATTTGCTTTTGGGTATACAACAAGTTTCCGCAAATACGTACACCAAACCTGTTAGTTGCTCCTACTGTTATTTGGTTGATTGTTTGTGCAGCCGCAGGCGATTCGCTAAAAGGTGCCAGTTTCTTTATTGTTCCTGTATTCGCAATATTGGCCGCATTGATGATTGCTATTAATCAACGTAGGCCAAATGGGTACTTATTGGTTTTCCTATGTATTCCTGCACTATGGTTATACGGGCCTTTTATTAAGATGTTTCCTGTTGGTTTGGGCCTTAAAATGATGATTGCAAGTACAATTTTAGTAACGCTGACCTTTATGCTATTGCTTCCTATTTTTGGTTTTTATAAGAAGAAGCACCGTTTGGCGCACCTCTGTTTTTTGCTCTTTGCCGGCGCAATGCTATATGCACATTTTAATGCAGGTTTTGATAAGGAAAACGCCAAGCCCAGTAGTTTGTTATATGTATTGGATGCCGATAAAAATATCGCCAATTGGGCAACCTACGACCAAGAATTAATCGATTGGAACCAGCAATTTTTAGGAGAAGATAAGTACCAACCTATAAAACTGGCCGAGCAAACCATTAGTAGTAAGTACAATTCAGGATTTACTTTTGTATCGAAAGCCCCTATGAAGTCAATAACCTTGCCGATAATTCAAAAAAGTTTTGATACCATAGTAGGAAACGACCGCATACTGGATATTTGCATAAAACCACAGCGAAATGTTAATCGATTGGATATTTTTACCAACCCGATTTCGGTAAAAAAAGCCATTGCCAATGGTGCAGAGCTTAGCACTTATTTTCTCGAAAATCGTAGAAAAGGAAAGCTACTCACCCACTATATTACCGACAACGCCTATACCGAACTGCAACTTCGTATTCCCAAAGATTCGGTTTTGGAACTCACGATTTACGAATCTTCGAATGACCTATTGACCAATAATGCTTTTAGTGTACCGCAACGCCCAGAGCATAGTATTCCCATGCCTTTTATATTGAATGATGCCATTCTTGTAACCAAAACCGTTCGTTTTGACTAAACAAATTGGTGTTCTTGGTTGTGGTTGGTTGGGACTTCCGTTGGCCGTTGCACTACTAGGAAATGGTTATTCTGTAAAAGGAAGCACTACTTCCGAAGAGAAGTTGGCTGAATTACAAGCAAAACATATTCGACCTTATCTAATTTCTCTCTCCGAAAATAGTATTTCTGGAGATATCGAAGGTTTTCTTAGGAATGTTGAGCTGCTCATTATCAATATTCCACCTAAATTAAGAGGAAATCAACGCGAAAACTTCGTCAAAAAGATGCACTTACTTCATACCGAAATAGTGCAATCTGCCATAAAACAAGTACTCTTTGTATGCAGTACCTCCGTTTATGGTGATATTCAGGGAGAAGTGACCGAAACCACCACTCCATTACCTTCGACAGAGTCCGGCAGACAACTATTAGCTGCAGAAGCCATTTTTAGAACTAGCAAGGCCCTGCAAACGACAATTGTTCGTTTTGGTGGTCTTATAGGAAGTGATAGACATCCTGTCAAAATGCTCTCCGGGAGAAAAAGTCTTGCGAAGGGTAACCACCCGATCAATCTTATTCATCGGCTAGATTGTATTCAAATTATCGAATTTATATTAAAAGAAAATTGGTGGGGCAAAATAGTAAACGGCGTCTATCCATATCATCCAACAAAACAAGCATATTACACTTCCGAAGCAGTAAAGAATAACATTCAACCTCCTGAATATCAAGAAAATAATAATGCTTTAGGTAAGAAAGTGGTGCCAAAATCGCTGTTAGATGTTAAAATATTCCGCTTTACCACTCCTATTTGTAAGTAATTCACCACATAAATCCCAGCTTTCACAACAAAAACAGCCCAGTTGTGTTAACAAAAGGTGCATTTCATCGACTAAAACGTAACTTTGTTTTAGTTTAAAATTTTTTCTTATGAAAAATTTCAGTTTAAAAAAGCGTATTATTTTAGATTTAGAGGGCTTGATTTCAGAGAGTTGTCCCGAGCAAAAATGTTCGCCAAAATTTGAAGATTTGCATATTGCGCTTGTAAAAAAGCACTACAATGCAACAAACGTATCTATCGACTACCACAGAAGAAGGGTTGAGATGGATATCGTGATGGACGATAGGGCGTATGACCCTAAAACGGTCAATACCTATCTGCCAACGTTACGCGCTAACCTATGGTTCCGAAATCTTTCCGATTTTTTAAAATCGTGTTTGGATAAAGATAACCGAAGCCTTGCATTCTATGCTAGTCTTTTAAAATCTTATCGGAATAGCGATATGATAGCGATTGCCTAAAATCAACAAACAAACCTAAATAGAAGAAGATACCAGCGATGGTATCTTTTTTTTGCCTTTTAATGACCAAAAGTTTAAGGTTTTTCTTAACAACTAGCTACGATATATTTTAATAGATTAGCGCACCAAAATAAACCAATATGAAACGTATCGCATTAGCTCTTTTATTTCTAATATGTTTTGCCGCGCAAGCCCAAAACCAAACCGCACTTCAAAAACACTACGAGGCATTTTATAAAGAAATGCGACTTCAAGGTGATGTAAACGGGGTTATTAATGCACTAACACATTTAAATGTTATTAGCCCTCTAAAAGCGCGAAAAGATACTTTGGCCTATGTATATGCAAATAACAACCAACACTTACAGGCATTGAATACGATAGGCATAGACAAAAACGAGGCAGACTCCGATTTGGCCGTGCAGGTAAAAGCGACTTCTTTAAAAGCTATGGGCGAGGCCAAAAGAGCCTTAGAACAATTCGAAATTTTGAACACCCGAACACCCAATGTGTATCTTGCATACGAACTGGCCGATTTAAAAATACAGACCGGAGACAACGCCGGCGCGGCCGAAAACATTGAGTATGGCATAACCAACGCCAAAGAAGATGAAAAATATGCTTTTTATGAAAGACAACAACCGTATGAAGCGTCATTAAAAGCTGCATTCATTCACCTGAAGGCTTTGGTTGCATTCAATAAAGACAAGAATAATCTCGACGGAGCCATTAAACTGATCGACGAGGCATTGGCGCTGGATCCTAGTTTTAATTTGGCAAGCTTAAGTAAGCAAGCTTTGGAGTCAAGAAAAAATCCACCGGCTGCTGCTGAGAAGAAAGATTAAGTTTAGAAATGCGTTTTTGATGCTACAACCTTAAAAACCTAGGGAAGTATTTGTAACTGGTATCACTATTTAGATTTATCTCATTGGTCATTTTTGAGACTACTCTTCTAATAGCAATTCGGTATCCAAAGTGTTGTTGGCAATAATATTGAATTGATTTCTGAAAGCATTATATGCGTTGACCATTTCCAAGGTCGATTTTTGAACATCGAGACGGTAATGTAAATCTCCTTTTGTCTTTAGCAAAAAGGTCTTGAACATACTAAGTCTGCTCTTTATTTGGGGTATATCTAATTTTTCTGGATACTTAGAATCTGAAAGTTTTTGTTGTTTCTCTACCAAATCATCTAGAACAAGACTTAGATCTTCAATATTTTCAACAGAATATAGAGCGTCAAAACTAGTTTCGAGAGTGGCAAACTCTTTCCATTTCGCAAGATCTGGTTTTGTTTTTGAATGCATTGCCAATTTTTTTGGCCATTCCTTTTGGTTGATTTCGAAGGTCGATACGGTCTCAGCTAAGTTCTCTTGCTCTTTTGGTTTACAGGAAAATACAAGCAACGCCAATACCGCCAAAAAGTATAATCTTTGCATAAGACGAATGTAGTGATTTTTGAATCGGTTATATTTACGTAAATATTCATTTAACTCCATTTTAAATGTCGAAAACTATCTTGATTATCGGCGCTTGCGGCCAAATAGGAACTGAACTGACTTATACCTTACGGGAGAAATTAGGCCCTGAAAACGTGGTCGCAAGCGATATACGAGAGGGCGATGAAACCTTAATGAATTCTGGCCCTTTCGAAATATTAGATGCCACCGACTATGACGCCATGGAAGAAATCATCGCTTATTGGGAAATAGATGAGGTATATCTAATGGCGGCGATGTTGAGTGCAACAGGAGAAAAATTTCCCATGCGTGCTTGGAACCTGAATATGAACTCTTTGTTTAACGTGCTCAAATTAGGCAAGGAAAAGAAAATAGAAAAAATATTTTGGCCTTCTAGCATTGCTGTGTTCGGACCAAATACACCAAGAGAGCATACGCCCCAGAATACTATTATGGAACCTAGCACGGTTTACGGTATTAGCAAGCAATCTGGCGAACGCTGGTGCGAATATTACCACAACAAATTCGATGTTGATGTTCGAAGTATTAGATATCCCGGACTTATTAGTTGGAAAACCATGCCCGGCGGCGGTACAACCGACTATGCGGTTGAAATTTATCATAAGGCATTAGCCGAGAAAGAATATACTTGTTTTTTAAGTGCAGATACTAACCTACCTATGATGTTTATGGATGATGCCATTCGTGCCACGTTGGAATTGATGGAAAGCGATTCGAAAAATATTAAAGTACGCTCTTCGTACAATTTAGCGGCCATGAGTTTTACACCATCGGAAGTTGCTAAGAGTATCGCAAAACATATTCCGGAATTCAAGATAAGCTACGAACCTGATTCGCGCCAGGCAATTGCCGATTCTTGGCCTTCAAGTGTAGATGATTCGACCGCACGTAAAGATTGGGGTTGGAAAGCGGATTTCGATTTAGAGAAAACCACCTCCAAAATGTTGAAAAATTTAAACGCTTAGTCGAATTTACTTGAGTGGTTTCTTTTTGATCATTCCACCTTTAATATCTTTTACAACATCCATAACCACAAAAGCTGTTTTATCGATTTTATCCAGTTCGGTGCTTAGTTTGGCGATTTCCAATCTAGTCAGTACCGTAAAAATAATTTCAATCGGCTTTGTATTTTGGCGATAGCCCCCTTTGCCTTGGTAGATAGTACAGGCTCTGCCCATTTTTTCAATCAACATTTTTCTAATGGCTTCACTATGCTCAGAAATAATGGTGATGCCCATATATTCTTCAACGCCATCAACCACATAGTCAACCGTTTTCGCAGCGACCAAATACGTTAGAATCGCATACAGGGCAATCTCTACGGTTAATAAGTAAGCTCCTACCGAGAAAATAATAATATTGATAAATAGTAGAATATCGCCGACGGTCATGTGCCACTTGCGACTCAGATAAATTGCCAGCACTTCGGTGCCATCAATGACGCCACCGCCGCGCATAGCCATACCGATTCCTAAACCCAAAAAGAAACCTCCAAAAAAGGCAATTAATAACTTATCATGCGTAATTATGGGAAATTGCATAAAATGCACCACAATTGCCAACATCAAAATGGCTATGATGCTCTTAATCGCAAATTTCTTGCCAATGGTTTTTGCGCCCAATATCAGAAAGGGAATATTAACGGTAATCAAAAACACTCCCAACGGAATATCATAAAAAACCCTAAGAAGCAGCGAAACTCCTGTTGCTCCACCATCTATAAATTCATTGGGTAATAAAAAACCTCGCAACCCAAAACTTGCTGAAAAAATTCCGATGGCAATGAAAAGCGTTTCGCGAAGCGCATGAACGAACTCCACTTGCCCTTTTCTAACTTCATTTACTAATCTCTTTTTAGATATTTCTTTTACCTCACCAGCCGCTTTTAATTTGCTTTTGGCACGCTCAACAAGTATGTATTGTAATAAAGGATTCATACGCGGAAGTTAGCAAAAAAATAGCTGTAAAAACAAAGGCAATTATGCGCAATTTATTGACTCTTCAGATAAAAAAGAGCGGGCAATTTATCACGGAATACTGGTTGTTCTACCATACATTATGCTACCGAACTATCTTGGGTTTGGTTGAATGTTTGTCGTTAAAAAAGTACGCTTTTGAAATAAATTCAAAATGCCCAAGGCTGCCAACCATCATTAGTCATCATCTTCCTCACCATCGACCATGTCTTGAGGGTCGGGAGCAACTACTGCTTCAGGGTCGTCGTCGTCAAAATCTTCATAATCAGTTTCATCATAATTCTCCATAGTATATTCTAGCTTCTCACTGATCTTTACCAAATATTTTGTGTCTTCGGCTAGTACCTCAACGGCTTCAACGCGTTCACCTTGTGCATTGCGAAACGAAATTATATCGCCATCTTCATACCCATCTGGATATCTTTCCACAGTTAGTTTAAGTACTTCAGGAGTCAATTTTTTAAAATCGACGATTACTTTTTTTAAATGTGCATGCTTGTCCATTAGTGCAGGTTTAACTTTTTTTGTACGTATAATTCTTGATGTATGCTATTGGTAAAAAAGCAAATTTAATGTTTCGGTTTAAGATCGTAAAAGAAGTGTAAATTTTTTAAAAAACAATACTTTTAAAAAAAATCAATACAACGTATTTCATTAGGAATTACGATTTAAAAAGCAGAATTCAAAATGTTGATTACAAACGGTTTAATGCTTATTTTTAAGATTAAATAGATTTTATGAACTCAAACAAAAGATCACTTTTAGCTTTTCTTTCCATTTTTATGTGCGTTTTTACAATTGTAAATGCCCAAATTGAAGACGGAGTCTATTTTTTTGACTCTGAAAATGAAAGCCATGAGTTAAAAATCGATAACGAATATTTTATTTATACGACTTACGAAAAAAGTCCATCGAAATTTATAAGAACCTTGGGCGGTTTTGCTCAAGTGGAGAAAACAAGCTCTGGGGAAAATTTAATGGTGCTATTGGAATTCAACTCAGCATATGAAAAAGATTCCGTTGGGCAATTGAGCATTCCTATGAGAATAGAGGGGGAAAAGCTTTATTTAAACTGGTTTGATAAACTCGAGTTCGAACTTGCAGCGGAAAACACTCAAGATTTGGATGGGCAATGGCTATTCGCCACCCGAGGTCCTGATGAAGGGCAAGATAGACGCGGTGAAGCCAACACTAGAAAAACTTTGAAATTTTTAGTAGATGGGCGTTTTCAATGGATTGCTTATGATACAGACGGAATGCAATTCAAAGGAACTGGCGGCGGAAGCTACACTTCTATGGACAGTCTTTACACCGAGAATATCGAATTTTTCTCAAAAGATGATTCGCGCGTAGGCGCTAGTCTAGAATTTAATTACGAGATTAAAGGAGAGGATTGGCATAATACTGGAAATAATAGCAAAGGCAAGCCAATGTATGAGATTTGGGGGAGAAGGGATACAAGTGATCAGTAGGCAGTTGCAGTTCGCAGTAAAATACATCCCTAACTTTAACCCTTTGTACTTGAATTTGATGCTTGAACTTGAACTTATAATAGCCCCGGCAACCCAGATGCTTCGGAGGAACTACATCTAAAGTTTGGAACCCCGACGCTTCGGGTCTATTCTATCTATTGAACTACAGGAGCGTTAAAAATGGTGGATAAAAATAGAATTTTTGCAGGAGTTTTATTGCATTTTTAAATAATCTAAGCTTCTCTTCAGTGCAATTTCGGGTTGTTGCACCAAATCCTGTTCTACAAAAAAGTGTTTGACACCATTGTCCTGTGCAGTTCTAACAATTGTATCTAAATCGAGTTCGCCATCACCAGCGGTGGTCATTTTAGGAAAGAAGGCTATCCATTGATTTGCATCTGAACCATCACCTTCAAAATACGTTATAGGTTTCATGTCTTTCAAATGCATCAAATGATAACGACCCGAGTACTTTTTTAAGTAGTCAACAGGGTTCGCACGACCTGCTGTTGTCCAAAAGACATCCAATTCTAGGAAAACCAATTCAGGGTCTGTGGCAGCTATCATCATATCGAAAGGTATGTGACCGTCTACCTCTCGCAAACCGTAACCGTGATTGTGGTAAGCGAACTTTAAACCCAATTTTCTGGCATTCTCTCCGATGGTATTAAAGGTATCTGCCATTTTCTTGTAATCATCCAATGTTTTTCTACGCTCATCAGGAATGGCGGGCAGGGTTACATAGTCAAAGCCTAGAATTTCCTTTGCAGTAGCAAAAGCTTCTATATGATTTTCCAGCGTATCCAAATCGGTGTGTACCGATGGCACAGTCATTTGATGTTGTTTGAGAATCGCTTTTAATTCGTTCGCCGAACGGCCAAAAAAGCCACTCGCGGAAAAACCTAGCATCGGCTCAAGGGCTTTCCAACCTACTTTATTACTTTCTGCGCTAAACTCAAAAGGACCATAGAGTTCTAATTCCGAATAACCCATTTTACTCAACATGGCAATACCGCCTTCAAAATCTTTTTCTAATAGTTTAGGTAATGAAAATAGCTGTATTCCGATGGTATTCATACGTTCTATTGTTTTTTTGGCGAGTAACTGACCTAACTACTTGGTTTGTTCACAAATCCCCAAGAGCAGCTACTGTTGCCCTCTGTTTAATAAAGTCTTTTTTGAGCATAAAATACTATTTACTCAACAATCTCAACAACCATCTCTACCTCAACCGCCATGTTACCGGGTAATGACCCCATACCGACCGCTGCACGAGCGTGCTTTCCCTTATCACCAAAAACGGTGACCATTAAGTCAGAATAGCCATTAATTACTTTAGAGTGGTCCGTAAAGTCAGGCGTGGCATTGACCATGCCTTTTACCTTTACGATTCTTTTTACTTTGTTGAGATTTCCCAATTCGGCTTTAAGAACCGCCAATTGGTTAATTGCCGCCCAACGGGCAGCTTCATAGCCCTTATCGATTGTTAAATCGGCACCTAGTTTGCCCACTACGTTCATACCATCGTCTTTCTTAGGGCCTTTACCTGCTAAAAACAATAGATTACCAGACCGTACAGCATGTACATAACTTGCTACTGGCGTGCCAGGTATTTTTAGAACAATTCCCAATTCAGAAAGTTTTGACTCGGGATTGTAGTCTTTATTGATTTGAGTTTTGGTCGCTGCAACTTGTTTTTGGGCTGCTTCCGTTTTTTCAGTTACCGTATTACATGCAAAAGAACTCAGTACTATGAATACCCATAATCGATTTTTCATTTCAATCTGTATTTAACTATAAAGGTCATTATTTAGTTACCTAATGAATACGAAGTGGAATATAAACGAATGTCGGGTTGAGCGCAGTCGAAACCTACGTTCTGAAAGCGAATAGTTCTCGACTGCGCTCGAACGGACATTTCAATTGATTTTAAAGTGTTGTAATACAGACAACCATATTCCAAATGAGATATGTATTTAACTATCGACCTCTATTTAATTAATTGCAATAAATCAGTTTGTGCAACTAATTCGTGCCATTCATATCTGTACTAGACACGAATGGCACGAATATCCACAAATTTTACTGAAAAACATAAAACCAATATGTTCAAAAGAGATCTTGCACCTAGGCTAAACGATTTAATCGAATTAACATCCTGTTTGTCTAGGTACGATTGGTTAGGCATTACTCTTCTTTCTTAAAATCGCCTGCATTTACGACCGTCCATTTTTCGAAGGGTTGTACATACTTTTTAATTGCTGCATTCACATCGGCGAGAGTCAACTTGCTCACTTGGGCCTCCAACGACTTGTGAAAACTCATATCGCGATCGTAAAAGATATTATTGTTGATCAAACTAGACAACTCATTATCCTTAGCGCGCGACACATTCTGCGCCTGTACCCATCCATTAACGGCATTCTTCAATTCTTCTTCTGTAATACCATCTTTAATAAATCGAGCGATTTCTTCTCTAAAGCCCAACTGCACTTTGTCATAGTTCATAGGTGCATAAATGGCATATAAATACATTCCGGAATTCTTATCCGTTTTACTGCCATCACCATTAAAACCAGCACCTGCACCATAGCTGACACCATCTTTTTGTCGTAAACGATCTGCTATCCTCGAATTTAGAAAACCGCCTCCAAGAATGGTCGCAGCGATATTCAATGCTGGGTAATCCACATCATATTGACTCATCTGTACCCCTAAAGTACCAAAGGTCATTGCATTTTGCTTATCTGGTGTGATTATATCCTCATTTACAGCTTGGTTGGCACTGTATGGGTCTGCAATTTGCTGATACGAATTCTTACTCTTAAAATCTCCAAATTCTTTTTCGATAAACGCTTTTACTTCATCAGATTTCACATTACCAATACCTACTAAGATAGACTTGCCCAATCCGTAAAAATCCCCATAGAACTGTTTAAGGTCTTCTAATGTTACACTTTTAATAGCAGCGACACGCTCCTCAATAGTCATCGCATAATTCGGATGTCCTTTCGGATAGTTATTATTAATTAGCGACACTCTATTGGAAGCAATGTATTGCGGCTCATTCTTATAACTTTCTATCTGCGCCAACTCTTCTGTCTTTAGTTTTTCAAGCTCCGCCGCATCAAATAAAGGGTTCTTCATAATATCTGCCATTAAAACCAATGCCGGCATCAAAAATTCATCGGTCGAACTTATATTGGCATAGATATTACCATTCGAACCTCTAAAAGAAAGCGATGTTTTTAACTTGGCCAACTCATCTTCAATCTGCTGGCGCGTTTTCGTAATCGTACCCTTATTTAACATATTAGCTGTGAAGGAAGGGATTACTCCTTTATTCATCAATGATTTAGCATCTCCGTTACGACCACTAAAGCTTACAGAAACCGTATTACCGCGATTACTTTTTTCAATAAAACCATAGTTGACCCCATTCGCTAATTTACCGCTGTTCAAACGGCTTTGAATAGCATCGTAATCAACATCAAAAGCCTCCCCTGTGCCCATGGCTTCTTTTCCTTTGTAATCGGCAACTAGTTTTCCGATATCCTCGGTATGCCCTATTAAAATACGCTTCGGATCCTTGGTCGGGTAGAACCTGCCCATCGTTCGATTTGTTGGAATGAGATACTTCATCATTGCGGCATTTGCCTGCTCTACTGTTGTATTCTCGATAGCATCTCTGAAAAGGAATGCCAAACGCCAATCACCTGAGCCTATGAATTCGCTCATAAACGTTCCTAAAAAGGCTGAGTTGCGCATCACTTGATCCATTTCTTTAGCTACATTAGACTTGGCACGATCTAATTCCTCTTGCGTTATCGGATTGTCTTTTAAACCGTCTAAAGTTTCTCGTAAGACTTTATACACTTCGTCTGCATCTTTATCAGAAGGCACATCTGCATTGATGTACATGAACCCGGGTTCTTTCGTTTGCGGTATATATGCCCATAGGGAAGAAGCTTTTTGGGTTTCTACCAAAGCTTTGTATAGTCTACCTGAAGGTTCGTCGGAAAGTATCTCCTGTACTAGAGATATCGGCGCATAATCTGCATCTGAGACCGAAGGAGTATGGTATAAGGCAGAAACCAATTGCAAATCGCCTGTTCGGCTAACACTGACCATTTTTTCACCATCTTGTGCTGGTTCTTCAGTATAAGAATCTCGCATGGGTGTAGTTGGCTTCGCAATTTTACCAAACTTTTCCTCGATTAGTTTCAAAGTTTTTTCTTCTTCGAATTTCCCGGTAACCATTAAAACAGCATTATCAGGACGGTAGAATTTCTTATAAAATGCTTTTAAGTTTTCGATTGGCACTCTTTCGATGTCTGAACGGTTACCAATAGTAGAACTTCCGTAGTTGTGCCATACGTAAGCGGCATCAATCGTTTTCTCCATCAATACACCAGTTGGGTCGTTCTCCCCACTCTCAAACTCATTTCGTACTACACTGAACTCGGAGTCTAAATCTTTCTTGGCGATAAAAGAATTTACCATTCTGTCGGCTTCTAAATCTAAAGCCCAATCCAAATTTTCTTCGGTCGCGTTAAACGTCTCAAAATAGTTTGTACGGTCATAATATGTAGTACCGTTTGGTCGCGCTCCATGAGAACTTAATTCTTTAGGAATATCGGGGTGGTTTGGCGTTCCTTTAAAAACCATGTGCTCTAACAAGTGCGCCATACCTTTTTCGCCATATCCTTCGTGGCGAGAACCTACTAAATAGGTAATGTTAACTGTAATAGTCTGCGCAGAATTGTCGGGGAAAAGCAACACTTTAAGGCCATTGTCCATTTTATATTCGGTAATTCCTTCAACCGAGGCGGTTTTCGTCATTTGACCGATCAGGCTGACGCTAAAAACAAGTGCTGCAAAACAGCTAAGTAAAAATTTAGATTTCATATTGTGTTGATTTTTGGTGTAAGACCAATATTACAAAAAATGATTCTTAAAATAAGGTTAAAAAGGTGTGGTTTTACCTATTTCAAACCTCTAATCTTGCCCTATAGGCAATAAGAATATTCACTTACGACCCTTATTTAGCAAAAGAGTGCATTTCTATTTAGAAATCTTAATAATAGTTTCTGAAGAAAATCGTGTACTGAAGAATAGAAATTCCAAAGCGATAAGTATCGTGTAGTATATAGTTCCAAAACCAATTGCGAGATGTGGTCTGTCAAAAAATATATCGGTATGAAGTTTTTTTAAATCGTTATAGCCTGAAAAGGCCAAAAATTCTTGGCTTAGACCCCATTCCAATAAGTATTCTTGTTTGACCATGAATACTATGAGCAATGAAAAAATATTATGGCTAGAAGGGCTGACTTCGCAGTGTTTGCTTTTCGAATTGCTGGTGACACATCTGTAAGAGCAAAAGGCATACGGTTCAGAACTACGAACAAATATGTAATTAGGATAAGGTTATCCTGCACGGCTCTATTTAATAGAAACGCGAATAGACCATAAATCGGAAATAGAATAAAGAGTGAAATTTTCTTTGGCGCTCCGGCCATAAGTACTCCGGAATGTACCATAATACACTCAAAAACCATCAATATCGCCAAAGTGTGTATTCTTTTAGCATCAACTATTTCTGGAGCGCTCCACAGTATTTAAAATTGAGATGCAATCAGCACATTCATCAAAATACCGGCGAACTCGAATGGTCTATTAAATTTTTCAATGATATTCATTAAAGCTTGTATATCGTTCATAAAGCTGCATATCCAAAGCAATTCCATCTGGTGGGGTATGTGATTTCAATAATTTTTTTTGCCATCGATATCCGCACTTTTCAGCAACTTTTATACTGGCCGTATTGGTTTCATGCGCAATAATTTGAAGTGTTGCTAATCCCAATTCGTTAAATGCATACATTGTAAGTTCTTGCACTGTTTTAGAAATCCAACCTCGACCTTCAAATGTCTTTCCGATGCAGTAGGCGAATTCGCCACTACCCTTTTCCCAATCCAATTCTTTCAAGATGATGAGCCCGGCTACGTGGTTGGTTTCATTATCACGAATTGCCCAAGTAAACTCTGTTCTAGAGGCATTTTCTTTTTGTTTTCGTCGAATGTATTCAGTGGATGCTTGCGTTGTCAAATTTTGTGCTAAGGTTTGCGGGAAATCTCTTTGAAATCGAGATGAATTCTGTACCATTAGTACCGATAAATCAAATGCATCGATGGTCAGTAAATTGTCAATAATAAATTTTTCAGTTCCCATCACCCCCGACTGTTAAAGATTAAACCGCGATATGGTCAATTAAAACTTCTTTCTTTTTCCCCTGTTTCTTTACGGGACCATAATGCAAGACCAAAGGTAAGCACACCAAGACGACCAATAAACATTAAAATGATAATCGCAGTTTTTCCTACGAAACTTAAGTCACTGGTACTACCGGTACTTAAACCTACCGTACCAAGGGCTGAAGCTACCTCAAAAAGCAAGCGTTCGAATTCAAATTTTTCAGTAAAGGTTGAAATAAATGTTCCTAAAGCAATTAGGCTAGTATAGAAAATAAAGGAAGATGTGGCGATATACAGATGTTCATAAGGAATAGCTCTTCCCAAAAATGTAATTCGCTTACTATTTCGCAATCGACTTTTCATTATGGAAAAAACAGCTGTTAGGGTAGTGATTTTCATTCCACCGGCGGTACCTGATGGCGATGCTCCAATGTACATTAAAAAATAGTCACCAATAGCATGGGCAATAAAAAGTCTCCACAATCTACGGTATTGAAACCTACTGTGGTCATGGCGCTCATACTTTGAAAGAAAGCAGTTAAAACCCTTTCTCGACCTGTTAAGCTACTTATTTCTGGCTCGAAAGCATACAAGAAAACGAACCCAAGTAGTGGAAGGATCAAGAAACCATAAAAAACGATTTTGGTCGTAAAGCTAAATTTGCGCGCTTTCTTTCTAAAAAACATCACAAACTCGGTAACGACGATAAAACAAAGCGAACCTGCTATTGCAAGGATAGAGATGATTGTATTTACCAATACACTATCCGAATATTCAGTCAATTTAGAATTAAACAAGCTATAACCAGCGGTGCAAAAAGCACTAATGCTGTGAAAAATAGAAAACCAAAGTGCTTCCCCGAATGCCATACCCTGTTTATTAAACGCAATAAAGAATAATAGAGCGCCTAAAACCTCCATTACTAGAGTAAAAATAACCACAGATTTTAAAAAATCCTTGATTTTTATGGTGATGAAAAGGGTGAACTCTGTCTTGAGTAAACTTTGATGCCGATGAGTAATCTTACTAGTATTCGACAAAATCATAAATGTCGTAAATGTCAAATACCCTATTCCACCTAATTGAAACAGAATCATAACTACAAATTGACCACGCCCTGTGTACGAATCAAAAATAGAAATCGTAACCAAGCCTGTCGTAGAGACTGCTGAAGTAGCAATAAAAAGATTATCTAAAAGGGATACCGACGTTTTCTGCAACCATGGTATTGATAATAGTAACGCCAATAAAAACATAGCTTAAAAAGCTATAAAAAAGATTTTGCTGAGGACTAAGCCCCAATTTAAAACGAAGGTATTTTCCTGAGATAACCTTTAATAAGCTCACGTACATTAATTTTTAGGCGTATTCTTTCACCGCATCAATAAATGCTTTCGCATTGTCTAAGGGAATATTTGGCAATATACCATGACCCAAATTTACTACGTATTTGTCTTTACCGAACTCATTGATCATTTGCGTGACCATTTTCTTGATTTCTGAAGGTGGAGAGAAAAGTCTAGTTGGGTCAAAATTACCCTGTAGCGTAATGTTTCCGCCACTCAAATACCTCGCGTTACGTGCGGAGCAAGTCCAATCTACCCCTAAAGCCGCGGCGCCCGATTTAGCCATATCGCCCAATGCGAACCAACAGCCTTTTCCGAAAACGATTACAGGAGCATCGTCTTTTAATGCATCTATAATTTGCTGTATGTATTGAAAAGAAAATTCCTGATAATCGATCGGGGAAAGCATACCGCCCCAAGAATCGAAAACCTGAACTGCATCAACACCTGCAGCCGCCTTAGCTTTCAAATACGCAATACTGGTATCGGTGATTTTTTGCAATAATTGATGTGCCGCTATAGGATTTGTAAAACAGAACTTCTTAGCCTTGTCAAAATTTTTACTTCCTTGACCTTGCACACAGTAACACAAAATTGTCCATGGTGAACCGGCAAAACCAATTAAGGGGGTTTCATTATTCAACTTTTCTTTTGTGGCCTTTATCGCTTGCATCACATAATCCAAGGTTTCATGTACATCGGGGACAATTACCCTATCGACATCAGCTTGCGAGCGAATAGGATTTGGCAAATACGGGCCAAAATTAGGCTTCATCTCTACTTCGATATTCATTGCTTGCGGTATCACTAAAATATCGCAAAACAGAATAGCGGCATCCATACCATATCTACGAATAGGTTGTACCGTAATCTCAGATGCAAGTTCGGGTGTCTGACAGCGGGTAAAGAAGTCGTACTTCTTTTTGATTTCCATAAACTCGGGCAGATACCGACCCGCTTGGCGCATCATCCAAACTGGGGGTCTTTCTACGGTTTCTCCTCTTAAAGCTCTTAGAAATAGGTCGTTTTTCAACTTCATATTTTATTGTGGTTCGTTTTTGTGTAGCTCTTTTCGCGACATGGCAATATGTAGAAATCTGCTAACTATTTTCATCAGATTGCTTCGCTGTGTTTGCAAAGACCTTTGATTTTAAATTTCTTCATTTTTTAACACTTACCAGCTTTATGACACTATCTACCGAAGGCATATCAGCTACATGTACTATTTCAAAATGCTTTCTAGCCTCCTTGGCCGTAGTCTCGCCTATGCAATACGCCATTCTCTTTCCTGCACTATTTTTCAATAAAAAACTCTCGACAGTAGACGGACTAAAAAACAACACTCGTTTTACACCATCGGGCACTTTTACTGGCGAGAGTTTGGTCTCATAAGCTTCTACCGCATTCACTGCAATATTATTTTTTCGTAGAATATCCGGCAATTCATCCAAACGGATGCTGCTACAAAAGTAAGTGACTTCCAAACCTTCCATATAGTCTACCAAATATTCGGCAAGAGCTTTTGCATTTTTTGCTACATGGGCTACCTTCCCTATCGTAGATTCTATTAATTTTTTGGTGCGACGGCCTACACAGTAAATATTGGTAAACTTCAAAGTACTCGGGTCAATACTCCCAGAAAGTGCTTCAACTGCATTTTTACTTGTAATGACCACGTTCTGAATCTCGTTCTTTAATGCCGCAGCGGGAATACGATTCGGGTAGATTTTCACAAAATCAGCTGAATCGATTTTCATTCGCTTATCAAATAATTGAACTTGTTCAGCAGTCAATTTTTTGGTCGAATAAACGGTCGGGCGTTGTTCTAACTCCCCCAATTCGTTCATCACCCTTTTTCCTCCACGGTTTAAGATATGATCAGCACAACTTTGGGGAAGTCCTTCGTGCTTGCCCATAGGAGCCGATTTTTCGATTTCTAGCTTTTTAGTTCCTTCCAGGCTTAGCAAAACACCTTTTAAGGTAATCTCGTCTTCTTTTATCGAAGCCAATGCGCCAATGGGTGCAGAACATCCGCCTTCTAGAATTCTCAGGAATTCACGTTCCAGAGTCGTGCAAATTTGTGTTGGTCTGTGATTCAGCTCTTCGCATGCAGCGCGCACAAAATCATCATTTTCCATCGCCGCAATCATTACAGCTCCTTGTCCTGGTGCGGGTAGCATCCAAGTTAAACCAATAGTATTTTCAGGTTCTAAACCAATACGTTCCAATCCTGCGGCCGCGAATATGGCACCATTCCATTCGCTTTGCTCTAGTTTTTCGTGTCTGCTATTTACATTGCCACGAAGGCCCACCACCGTATGTGTCGGGTAGCGGTTGAGCCATTGTGCTTTTCTTCTAAGGCTTCCTGTAGCGATGGTTGCTTCCTTTTGGGCTAGAAACTCTTGGTTGCCTTTGTAAGCCAAAATATCGTAGAAGTTACCTCGTTCCAAAACGGCTGCCTGTACAATACCGTCCGGTAGTTTAGTTGGCACATCCTTTAGGGAGTGTACAGCGATATCTATTTCGCCATTTAGCATTGCCACATCCAAGGTTTTGGTAAAAATCCCAGTGACTCCCATTTCATATAAAGGTTTGTCTAAAACCAAGTCACCTGTGGATTTTACCGGAACTAAAACGGCCTTATTGCCCAGTGCCTCTAGTTGGTCTTTAACCGTATTGGCCTGCCACAAGGCCAATTCACTATCTCGCGTACCTATGCGAATAACCTTATCTATCATTGTTTAGGATCTACTTCTAATTGAAATACTTTTTGAATGAGTTGCAGGCTGGTATCGGAATCAACTTCATCATCCTTTAAATGATTGGCAAACTGCTTTGTGATTTTTTGGATGATACGGTCTGAGATAACATCGGCATGGTCTGCATTAAAGTCCGATAGTTTTTTAGATTGATAATCAAGCTCTTCCTCTTTTATTGTCTTCAATTTGTTTTTGAGGGCTTTGATTACCGGAGCGAATTTTCGGGACTCGAGCCATTGTATAAAATCGGCCTTCACCTCATCAATGATACGCTCTGCCTGAGGGATGAATTTCTTGCGACGCGCCAAAGTGCTGTCTGTAATGCGAGAAAGATCATCTAAATGAATTACCGAAACATTATCCAATTCAGCCACGCCATCACCTACATTTTTAGGAATGGAAAGATCTAGGATTAGCAAAGGCTTTTTGGTGTGAATCAGTTCTTTTGAAACTGTAGGTGACTGTGCGCCCGTAGCTACTATAAGCACATCAGCTCCGCGGATTTCGGTTTGCAAATCCCCGTAATCTTTAACCAGCAAATTGAATTTTACTGCTATCTTTTCGGCCTTTCCTTTTGTTCGGTTAATGAGCGTAATATGTTCGTTTTTCGTATGTTTTATGAGATTTTCACAAGTATTTCTGCCAATTTTTCCTGTCCCGAAAAGTAAAATATTCTTATTTGAAATATCCGGTACATTTTTTATGATGTACTGAACCGACGCAAAAGCAACTGATGTTGCGCCCGAAGAAATTCCAGTTTCGTTTTTTATACGCTTGCTCGCTTGAATTATAGAATTACAAAGTCGCTCGATAAACGGATTCGCGATACCCTGTTTCTTAGACCTATTAAAGCTTGAACGCAACTGACTTATAATTTCAAAATCGCCTAAAATCTGACTATCCAACCCCGTGCCTACTCGAAACAAATGCCCAATAGCATCTGTATTCTTGTATATATAGGCGACCTCTTGAAATTCCTCTACTGAGCCGAGCGTATTATCACAAAGTATTTTGATAAGTTGAAAGGGGTGTTGCGCAAAACCGTGCAATTCGGTGCGATTACAGGTCGAAGTTGCCAACAGACCATCGATGCCCTGTTCTTTGGCCTGTGTCAAAAGACGGCGCATAGTGGTTTCGCTTAAACTGAATTTACCGCGAACTGCAGCATCTGCCTTTTTGTAGTTAAGACCTATGGTGTAAAATGAACTGTGTCTTGAAATGTGATAGTCTTTCATGCAGTTTTGGAACGACAGCAAAAATAAGCGCGTCTACACTTAAAAAATAACGCTAGCGGAACAATTAGTATCGATTCAAGTTTTTTTAGATGTATTTCACCTTAATTCAGGTGAATTGCACTAAATTTATAGGCTTAACAAGCATTTTATTTGTTTTTATTTAGAACCTTTCTAAATAAAATGGTTTTAAATCGTACTCATGGAAGTAAAAAATGTCGCTAGCGGTTCGTTCGAGGAAGTTCTTATAGAAGATGGATTTTATGTACTCAAAATTCAAAACGATACTACTGAAATACAGAAGGTTAGCAGAGAAATCAACAGCACTTTTATTCAGTTTCATTTTTGCTTAAAGGGCAATGCCAAGTTTATCTTTAATGATGGCAGGTATGCGTTAGAGGTATCTGAAGAGAATTCACTTTTACTTTACAATACGCAAGTAGATTTGCCTCTGAATTTAGAGTTAGATTCCAATTCTTGGTTGGTCTCGGTAGTAATGACTATTCGAAAATTTCATTCCTTATTTTCCAAAGAGGCCGATTATATTCCTTTTTTAAGTTCAGAAAACAAGGACAAAAAATACTACACCCAGGAAGGTGTGAGTCCGGCTATTGCAGTTATCCTAAGCCAAATGATGAACTACAACCTGCACCCTTCTATTAAGGAACTTTACATTAAAGGAAAGGTTTATGAACTCATTTCACTTTACTTTAATAAAAGCTCGGACGCCGACATAGAGCAGTGCCCGTTTCTTGTAGATGAAGATAATGTAAAGCGTATTCGCAAGGCAAAAGAAATCATGATTTCCCGAATGGCAGAACCTCCAACTTTGGCAGAACTTTCAGAAGAAATCGGGCTATCACTTAAAAAATTGAAAGAAGGTTTTAAGCAAATTTATGGCGATTCGGTCTTTAGTTTTCTCTTTGATTATAAGATGGAATACGCCAGAAAAATGCTAGAAACTGGTCAACACAACGTCAACGAAGTCGGACTAAAAGTGGGCTACAGTACAGCGAGCCATTTTATCGCAGCTTTTAAGAAGAAATACGGCACTACGCCTAAGAAATACCTAATGGGTTCGGGGTAAAACCATTACAAACCTTCAACAAAAATAGACTTACCGGTTTGTTACCCCTATTGAAACGCCTTGTTTTACGTTAAACGTAGAAGTAATCAAGCGCCCTCTTACAAACCACTTGGTCGGTGAACCCTAAATAGGCCTTGCTACCATTATTCCCGTATTCTTTTTGATTTTTTTTAAGTAATCGGCCAAAGGCTGGTCTGAAACCTCTACTTTGTTGGAGCCTGTAGAAGCATGTAAGAGGTGTATTCGGCCGTCTTTTTCACGTGTGGCTATTCCGGTATGAGTAATATCCAAACCATTGATTGAAGTTGTTAAAGCGATAATGTCACCTGTCTGAATTAAATGTTCATTTGCTTCTATTTCATCTTGCGCCAAAATACAAATGGCTTGCCTGTTCAAATAGTTTTCAGAGGCTTTTATTTTTTCGTAATTCGCCTCATCTTTCAAGAATGGATACAGGTCGCGATGGGTACTCATAAAATCTATTTTCTTTGTGATTTCTTTGCCTCCTATGTCATGTGTGACATCTTTCAACAAACCTTTCTTTTCGTTGTCGGCAATCCATTCCGAGAAGTAATGCAGGCGCGATGCGTAGCCATCTAATTTCCCGTCTTTATATCGAATCTTTTCTAAAGCAGCTGTAAATTCATTAAATTTTGACTCTCCATTTCTGAGCATCAAACCAAATGCTAAAACATTTTCTACGTAGGTAGTGCAATCCAATCCTTGCAAATTAACCACCAGTGTTTCGGTCTCACCAATTTCCAAGGTTTTTGCAACATATGGTTTGCCGAGAAACGTTTTTCCGATGGCAACCACAGTTTTGCCAAAATCACTTTCCAATAAGCCATCAATTTGGATGGTTTTGTCTTCCACGGCTTGCTTATCGACAGGAGAGCAGGTGATTTGTTGGGCGGAACTAACTGCCGCAACAAACAAAAAGACAGAAAAAAGGCAAATTACTTTCATAGGAAAAAATTATTAAAAGAAAGAAATCAATTCTTCTGATATGAATGGTGATTTTGATCCTGCTGATAAAAACCTTCTTCCAATGACTTCGGAATATGTTTCATTATTTAAAAAGAACAGCGAAGAAGAATAGGTCGAATCATTAATTTTAATTTCTGGATACAAGTCAAGTAATTCCTGAGGAATGGTTCCAACTACAGGTTGATTTGCGTTAGGAGAATTAATTGTCCATATCGTTTCCACTAAATCTTCATTTCTCGTGCCTTCACTCACAGCCCCTGAGTTAATTCTTCTTTTAAAATCAAAAGAAGTAGTTAATATAAAAGTAGCCATAGATGAATTGGAAATTGTTATACTAGGGTTCTCAGGAGTATTAATTGCAGTAGGTTTTTCACCAAACTTTTTGAAAGAATAATAGAAGTCCTCAGCACTAAAACTTACCGTGGTATAGTATCTTTGAAATCTATTAAGATAGCCTAAGCCTGGGGGATAGCTATTGTCAAAGGGATATGTCAAGTTTAAATAAAACCCGCCGCCAAGGTTATATGGCACATCACCTTCACCACCTTCAAATCCAAATACTGCCGAAAAATATGGGTACTGAGATGGCACGTTCACGTTGACATAACTATCAAATTCGTTGAATTGGTTATAGTCTAGATTTAGAATGGAGCCAGCTTCTTGTTTTTCAAAGGTGACATATCTGGAGACACCATCCGGACCAATTGAACTTATCATATTCTCATCAGCACCTGTGTAACGCCGAATTGATGTGTATGTAGTAGTGCCTACACCACTTCCGCCCCCTCCTCCATCTCCGCCAAAATCATTTGAGATAGCTATCTGAGAGCCTAAGACAATGGGAATATTCGTAATAGTGACATCATAGCTACCATCTTCTTCTCCTCTTAAGGCACTATTGTTTATTGGTTCTAAAACAGAGTTTAAATTCCAAACACTTCCTTTTTCTATTTCGGGATAAGTTCCAAATACGTATATAGCATCTACCGCTTCTCCATTATACGAGAATATAGTTATTGCCATGTTGTCTGTCACTAAAGTAGATTCCGCTTCAATTTCGAGCGCATCTCCGTTTTTCATAAGCCTTAAAATCAATTAGTTCTCCACAATCATTTTGTACTATAATCCAATTATCAGTGTCCGCTGTATTTGAATCCACATTAAGGCTAAATACGAGTTCTGAGATATCTTCAGGTTCATTTTCAATAGTTGAATCATCTGAACAATTCAAAATTAAAATACTAAGTAGTACCGATACTATCGCGCCTAGGAACTTCATTGTACATTCTATTTATTTAGGAAACAAATAGGTTAAAGGTAATATTTTCTAATGGGTATCATATAAATAACGGAACAGCACATGGAATATTTCAATCAAAAAAATTGATTTCTTTCGTAACAAAAATGTTTTTCAAGCTACAAATAATAACACACTTAACTGATAGTGCTTTTCCAACTCAGTTTTTTTACCGAAATTAGAAAACTATTAAAATCTCATTCTCGCTATGGCGTGGATGATAAAACTAAAAACCCACCATACTATGGCAGATGAATTTGATTTATTAGAAACCGAGTCGAACTCCAAACAAGCGAAAGTAGATGTAAACTGGGGCAAGGCGGTTGACCAAATGAAATCTAAACTTGCACAAGAAGATGACCCGGAAGTGCGTCAAAAAATATTAAACGCAACTCTTGATGATGTTGTTGATATGGCCGAAAAAGACCGTACTACATTGCTAGATGCTATAAAAGACCTGACCGATTACCAAGATGAGGTCGGTATTATCTTCGAAAAATTCTCTACCCTTAATGCAGCAGAACAAAAAGTCATCGACGATGCGCAAAAAGATTTAGAGCGCGCCAAAATCGCTTTGGAAGACGCAGAAAAAGTAAAAGACAGTTGGTGGAACAACCTCTGGGGACGCAAATCAAAAATCAAAAGCCGCCAGTCAGAATTGGATGCAGCCCAGAAAACGCGCGATGGTGCCGATATGAAAGCCAAAGCCATGTTTCAAGAACGTATCGAGACTGCCGATGTGCAAACCTTGCTAAACGAGCTTTCCTATAAAAGCCAAGCTGCAGTTGGGAGATTAAAAAATCGGGAAGTTGAAATCAAAGAGGTAGAAGAAAAATTGAAGATAGCCATTGTAGAAGCCAGCAAGAATCACACAAAGTCTTTGGAGAGAAAGAAGGAGACCGAAGACAAACTGGAAGAGCAATATGCTTTACTAAAGCAAGCCAGACAAGCTTTAGAGGAAATCTCGGACAAACAATCAGCTGCCTATTCAGAGGCTATCGGAAAAGTGACCACTATAGAGCAAAAAGTAGAAGAATTGGAAGGCTTGAAAAACGCTTACACCACGCTTGCCGCGAGTAAAGACAGTTTTGTACACAAGCACAATTTAACCATAAAAGTGCTTACCTCTCTTCGCAGCAACTTACAAACACACCGCGCAAAACTAAAAAGCGATACCGATGAGCGTCTAAAATATTACGATGGCTATGTAGTCGCGTTGAAAGCACGTACCGATCAGGAATTCGCGGCGATATTGGAACATTTGGGTGTGAAGACAGATGAGCATATCGGGTCGACCTTGGCATCTATGCATACGGCGAGTGCCAAAGCGCGTCAAGAAATGATGGACAATATTCCTGTGCACGAAAAAGTAATGCAAGGTGTGTATTCTAGCTACGCCGAATCACTTCAGGAAATTCGTGTAAAAGATGCCGACATTCAGAAAAACTTCGCCGACCGGTATGGTATTGACATGAAGGAAATTTTCGAGGAATTTTATGCTACGGACGGCAATGCACCATCCAATGATGGAGGCGGTGATGATGCTCCTGCAGCCCTTAAACCTTCGGTTGAGGATGACTTGTTGAGTTAAAATGCAAGCCCCCTATAACCTCCCGCCTAAAGACATGAAGAATAGAGATTTAACGTAAAGTGAGGTTCAAATAGCTAGAAAATTCATTTTACCAAAAAACCATCCCCCTCCTTGGGAGGGGCTAGGGGAGGTCATTTCGTAAAGAATTTCCACATTTTAAATCATCAAAATATCAAACTTCTAAACAACGTACTTAAATGTCGATCAATCAAATAGCCACACCTTTAGATAGTGCCGTTCTTGAAACCAAGGAGCAGTATCGCGTGTACTTTAAGATTGTAACCCATGTATTTAATGAACTGGTCAAATCAATATCACAAAAGAATCTTTGCAGCCCTCTTGAATCAAACTTTATAGAACAGTACTGCGAGTTGTTGACGTATTCGTTGGAGGCCTTTCGCATCAAATACCTGTACGATGCTGATGAAAAAATGCGCATTGACCTCACCGAATCGGGCTACCCTAATTATTTAGAGTTTCGTTACCTATTCAACGACCTAGAACTAAAACAGGATCATATTGACAAACTACCTAAAGCCGATGCGCTAAAGGCCGAGTTTCTCGAGACCTTGCTAAAAACAAAGCAGCCTATTTCAGACCGCAAACTAGGTCAGGCGGCATCTATTATCTATTATTCTTCAGTACAGCCTGATTTCATTTTCAAAAAATTCGTGCAAGGCAAAATCCTGCATACGGTTGGCGATAAAGCCGGCGAACATGTTGTGAGCTGGTCTTTTTACGATGTTACCGCCAATAGGCCATTTATCTGTTTTATGTATTTTGATCTCTACAAACAAGAACTGGAAGAGTACAGACAAAAAATTTATGAGGTCTTGGAAGAAACGGCAGACCGTAATATTAGTTTGGATATGATGGCCTACGCTATCGACAAAAAACTACCGAAGTTATGGCCTAAAAAGTTTAAAAAAATAGATCTTGGGCCATTGCATAATGTCTTTGCCAAAGATGAGCTCATCGTAACGCACACTATTTTAGAAGCTATCGGAAAAAAATCATTAGACCTATCTGCATTCGCACTATCGCTGCGTATTGATGAAACCGTTTCGACGGATAATTTCGCTGAAGGGGGATTCTTTAGCAAGCAATACCTTCAGGTCTGGTCGCCTACCAAGACAAATACCTATTTAATGGCACCGCATAGGGTGATACAGGTCTTTTACGACAACATCCCCGAAGCCCTACATTTATTAACGAAAGAACCCATAGAGGTTCCCGCAGTAAAACTAGATTAATGGAACACAATAGCACCTTTCCAATAAAACTAAACGAGCTTGAAGCGCTACGCAACGAAGCCACCTCCTATCTAAAAGGTGTGCAATGGGAGCAAGGCAGCAAAGCCAAAAGCCGTGACAAAAATCAAAAAGCTAGTTCTATACTGCTATATCTTTCAAAAGCAAATGGCACTGCGGGGAGTGAAGTAACCTCCGTGTCAAAAACAATTTTATCACTAAAAAAAAGACTTCTACCAGACTCGGTCGCTATTCCTGTGCATTTAAATCAAGCCTTGTATTCGTTACAAGAGGGACTAACTTTGGGAATTTGGTTGAAAGACAGCTATTACGATGCTTCTGGACTCTCTTCTTTGAACGAACGCAAATCTACTTTAGACACTGCCCAGCGGCGAGAATACGATTCCAAGTTGCAAACAGCGACTGCTTTTATGTTGTTCGGTATCGCCTATCGCATTTTACACGACCTAAAACCAACGGTATCCGATGACCTGAGCGTCATGAAAAATAAATTTGCAGGCATTCCTGAAGTGTCGCTAATGTCTCCTTTAAAGGGAATCTCTTGTATGCTCTTCTATTTTGATAAGTATTTGGACCATCCCGAAATTATCACCTCAGATGCCGAGGTTCTGAATTTTACGGTTGTTTTCTTTGAAGCATTGATTTCCGAAATTCAAATGCGTATCGGTAGTTTGGATTATACCGAAACCATTACCGATCGCACCTACAAACTCGAAAAGAGCGAATTTGCCGTTTCAGGTTGGGAAAACGCATTGGAAGGCACCGCTAAAAGTGTTGAATTCAACAACATACAGTTTGAGGAAATCGTTGGTAACCGCGATGCCAAGCATTTTGCCAGACGATTGACCGAGCGTATGCTCAGCTATGATTTTACCGCTAAGAAGAACCCTTTTCAAGAACTGGGAGGTTTTATGCCCGTATTTATGGGCTACGGTATTCCAGGTACAGGAAAAAGCATGTTGATTGCAGCAATCGCAACACGCTTAAAAAAACATTGCGATGAGTTGGAGATTCCGTTTTTATTCCACCCAATGCCAGACACGTTGATTTCGACTTTTCAGGGGGGCTCAGCAGAGAAAATGGTACAATGGATGAAACCGCTGCAAGACCCGAACAAGCTTATTTTCGCTCCGATTGATGATGCCGAAAACAATTTGCAGGAACGTACCGCACAAGGTGTTTCGGCCGGTGTAAAAGAAGTTATCGGTGTGTTTTTGCGTTATACTGAAGGGGCTTACGCTATTAATTATGGCAACAGCTCAATCGGACTTTTCACCAACTTGCCCGAAATGCTCGACAAGGCCGTCATTTCTAGAGTTCAGGGGCGGTTCAAAATCGACGGGGCACGCACCATCCCCGATTTCATTGATCAAGATCATTTGTGGTGGCGAAAATTAGATGATAAAATGCCCGATTTCGTGAATATGAAAAATCCCGAAAACTATACTTTTTTAAGTGAGCAGGGACTAGCGAAAAATCTTGGGGAAATTTTAAATCAAAGTGACAAACCTACGGAAGCCAAAGTATTAGAAATCTATGAAAAAACGGAATCGAAACACAAAACTGATTCGCACATGTTCTATGCCCAACTATATCAAAACATTCAGGAAGCTTTTCCTTTTTTCTCTTCAAGAGATATTCGAAATATTCAAAGTGCCATATCGTTACGCTTGACCGATTTTGACTTACCAGAAGATTGGTTTACAGATGCGTCGTTGTACTTTAAAAAGGACTATGATACCAAATTCAATATGCTACAAGAGCTTATGAAACAGAACATGAGAGGGCTTAACTTCTCTGATATTCGAAGGCAAGAAGTGGTGCGCTATCTCGATAACGTGGCGACCATTGCCGATACAGATTTCAAACGTAAGGTAGATGGCAGGGTTCATGATCTACAAGTGAGCATGGAGGCCAATCGCCAATTTGACAAAGCTTCAAAACGCTAATGGAAAAATTACGAAAAGCTGGTTTGATCGGCGGAGCTTTGGTTCCTCTAGCAGGTTCGTTGGTAAAGCGGTATAACGAGTGCTTGTCTTTACTGGGTGTAAAACCGACAAAACTAAAACAGTTTTCGGTAGACGGCATGGGCTGGAGCCCCGAAGTGGCTCAGGAAAAAAAAGATAATCGCTACCTAAATACAGGCGAAGCAAATGTAAATGCCATACTATTAAGTCCCAATCAAAAAGACAAACCCGTTCATATGCCATCGCATAGTTTCGATAGGGATGTCATGACCGCGGTTTTTGCAGCCTACCCGAGGGAAATTAGGGATATTACCAAAGATTCTGCCCTAATCGTTCATTTAGATCAAAACATAGATACCTTTTTCGAACCCTTTGACTTGTTGCGCTACGACAAAATTACCGTGCGTTTTACTTTACTGAATAAACTACTTGAAAAACAACAAGAGCAACGCGCCTTGATTCAATGGTTTAATCGAAAAAACAATTTTATCGATAAAAAGGTGCATCAAAAATTGTTAGAATCTGCCACAAAATACGGAGATCTTCGACATCGAAAATTACAGCTTGAACCCATCTCACTTAAAATAAATTCCTTTTACACCAGGGCCTTCGGTGGTGTTTTTGTTCTAAAGGATTTTATCGAAACCATACTTGTGTTCGAAGACGAGAGTTGGTTTAAAAAAGCCATCTATGACACCTCACATGAGGTAACCATATTCCACTTATCCCACGATGAACTGCTAAAGACCATGGAACGTCACCTAATTGTTGAAGGAAATATAAAAGATGTTTTGCGCACATCTCGTTACATTAGAATCAAAAAACACATTTTTACCGAGAACTTAAAAGACGTAAATCATTCCCTAAAAGAAATATTGAGCAATGAAATGCTCTTTAGAAAATATTTAGACCGCCTTCCTATGAACGCTAAGAAAAAGGTTGCCAGTGCCGAAATATACCTGCAGCGTTTGGTAGTCGATAATAACATTAAATTCGAGGAAACAGTAGCTATTGAATATCGAAAATCATTATTTCAACCACATTCTTCGCTTCAAGAAGAACAAACAAACTTGATTTGGAGGCTTTTAGCCAAAATAATGCCTAAAGATCCGGTACATTTATACTGGTACGACAAAGAAGCTTTTTATAAAGCCTATGAAACTTGGGACCCCGGTTATCAAGAATGGGTTATCGAAAATATTTTAATGAACAATAACAACCAACCGTTATGACCTTAGAAATCATTGTATTTGTATTGGCCGTCCTTTTTGGGATAGTCTGGTATTGGAGAGAATCGAAAAATAACAAATTCTATCGGCTGGCCAACAAAATAACGCATTCCAAAGACCTTCAAATGAAGGCTGATAATAAAAAGGGCTTTCTACACGAACAGAATTTTCTTTTGCGTTTGGTGTGGATTACCTTCTTTTTTGTCATTGCTGCCGGTATCGTAACATTCTTGATTCCGATCAATCTCTTTTTCTTCCAGCTTTTCGCATCTGCCATAGTAGGAACCCTTATCGGCACCTATATCGCATCGGTATTTATTTTCACCAAAGAAAGTACAAGTAAAGAAAATCTTGAAGAATTATACGATAAAGGCAAAGATCTCATTGAAGATATGCGAGATGGAGATACTGATAAAACTGTAAAGGAGGCAGTACCTGCAGCGTCAACACCTGAAAAAATTGATAAACAACCGGAGCAACCTAAGTCTGCTCGAGACCGATTTAAGGATAAGGGAATGATAAAGTGAGTTTAAAATACGAGGTGCGAGGTGCGAGGTGAAAAGAATAAAATAGTGTAATACGGGACATTTATGTACTGAACAAAAAAAACCAGCATGATCAATTATCTATATTGGGGATTATTTTTAGCAGGTATATTGCTATTGTATTTTGCTTTGCGTGCGTACAACAATACAAACTCATTACTACAAGAAGGAATTAAGACCACTGCGGTAGTAGTAAAAATGGTATCAAGTTCTAGTAGCGATGGCACCACATATAGGCCAATTTTTGAATTTACGGACCGTGGCAATACAGTACGCACTTATAAAAGCTCGGTAAGTTCTAGCCCGCCCTCTTATAAAGTGGGAGACAAAGTCAAAATAGTCTACAACCCAAAGGAAGATGATGAGGTAAAGACAATCACTTTTTGGGGCTTGTACCGATGGACGATTATTCTATTATGTATCGCCTCACCTTTATTAATTATCGGCGGTGGGTATTTATGGTATAGTAGCATCTAATTTTATGGTTGGTCATATGACCACGGTTATTGCGTAACAAATCAGAAGAACTGGGTACTTATAAATAGGTACCGACCTCATAATTCGAACAACAATGATAAAAGCATACTGGAAAAAAGGAAAAACACAAAAAAGAATCGTAATCATAGGAACGATTATTCTGTTACTGCTTTTGTTTTTCTTAAGAGATGATTACCAGCCTGCCTTGCTGTTTTTAAGAAAATATGTATTCGTAATTCTATTGAGTATCCTTTTTCTTTGGTTGACCTTGACCAAGTTCAGAAGTGCGGTTGGTGCAGGCAAAAGAGTGCTGATTTTGATGGGAATAGCAGCATTCTTTGCTACTATCTGGTTCTTTGGTTGGAAGCTGAATCTCTACCAATACATGCAAACCTATAATGTATTCAATCATCTGCAACTAGAAGAGCTGAATGAATTGCCGTTAACTCAAAACGAGCGTATTCAACCCTTTAATAACATAGTAACTATGGCATACGAATCGGTCGGGGAAACGCAAGAAGTATCCCTACCGCAATTGGTTCGTTTGGATAGCACTAACCAGTGGACGATGGCCGTGCAACCTGCCAAAGAATATACTTGGCAACGAATGAACGATAATAGTGAAGAGATATTCACTGTTGAAAGCACCTCCCCGTTTCCAAGGTTTTCGAACGAGAATCGTATTCCTGTTACTTTTTCGATAGGGGAATCATTGGCATTTAGTCGCAATACCTATAACGCTGTTGTGCAACGTTTTAATATTTTTCAATTGTTCACCCTAGAGCCTAGCGACGTATTTTATATGAAAAATGATGATGGCAATTGGGTACAAGTCGTCAACCTCATCCGATGGAAAGGCTTTTTCTTCCCATACCCTACGTATGGCGGAGTAATGGTCATAGAATCTGGCGAACATGACCTTAACGATTATATAGAACGGGTTACTATTGGGAAAGGAACCTATATTCCACAGGACGAAATCAAAAACCATCCCTACCTCAAAGGTCAAAATACATTGGCAGAGAAAATATCTCGCATTCAGGCACAGTCCTTACAGTTTTTAGGTGGCTTTACAGACCCCTTGCCCTGGAATATGAAAACAGCGGTCAAAATTCCTGATTTGCCAGAAGACCAGAACCAACAGCCTTACGTGACCGATTTTGATTTTGAAGGCATGAAAACAGATGCCTCAAACGGACTACACCATTGGTTTGGCCTTGAACCAATCGGAGACGAGCGTACCAGTTTGGCGTTTAGTGTCATGATCCCCGCAGACGGTACCGATAAATTATACTATTACAATCACGCTGCGAAAAAAGAAGGCTATGCAGGGGTTTCCGCAATGCCTTTGAAGGTAATCGAGTCTAAAAAAGAGTACGACTGGTCGGTCAACAAACCAGTTGAATTCAGACCGTTTATCAAAAATATAGCAGGTAAAAAAAGACTTTTTGTACTGGGTACGGTGGCCGCCGTTCGCGATAGCAGTAAGCAATTCGATGGGGCGGCAACGCCAGATTTAGCCCTTGTAGATGCAGAGTATAGAGATGTAATATGGATCGATGCAAAACACCCTTCGCAATGGACGAGCACTATCTTAAACCAACTTGGGGAAACATGGCAAGCTTCTGAAAGAATACCGGATAGTGTACTTTACCCAAAGAAAAAAAACAGAGACATGTTACCGATACAACAATTAGATAGTATTGTAATCGATAAGGTTCGCACAATTAGCCCCGACTCTTTGGGGATTAATCGGAATTAAAGTCAGGCGCTAAAAAACGAGTCGAGCGGCCCCATATTTGCTATTACATAAAACAGCACAAAAGCCTTAGAGACTGTTTGGAAATATATCATTAGAATTGTTATGGCCTATTTTTGATGCAGTATGAGGCAAAATTTTTAAGCATAACATCGCTATGGTTAAAAATTTTAACGAAATAATGCGCATTAAGAGGTCATACCTGCCCGTACCGGATCGGGCGGGAGAAAATAATCGAGGTATTTTCAAACAGTCTCTTAATACCCTAGGCCATACTCCCCATAACTATTTGGTCGATAAACCGTTGCCCGTTGCCTATCTTTTAAAATAAAAGTTTCGGTAATATAGTCCATTGCCTCTTCGTCGGTATCGGTATCTTCGATACGCTGACCTTGCTGCCTGTAAAAAGGCTTAACCGTGAGCCCCTTTGCGTCCTCAAAAACAACTAGGTTCATATTAAAATTCTCATCGTAATCTTCTTGGCTCCTGGTCTTGAAATAATAACCGGTACACAATTTACCTTTGTAATTGATGCTTCTCTTTTCCAAGAACTTGATGGTGTCTTTTTCTTTGCTGTAGCTCCCCATTTCAAGAATAAGCGATTCTGCAATTAATCTTGGGGTCTTATACTCAGAAGGAAACAAATTCAACTTGTCTATCTTCTTTAATTTTCGAAACAACATCGCCCTACTGGTGACATCCTCAGCCAGTTCATTCACCATTGGCGTGGATACTACACCACCATTTTTAGCGGCTAGGCCAATATAACTCGTTCGTATATCTTTATCTTTCAACAATTGTAAACGACCGAAGAATTGTTGCATATCTTTCTCTTCTCGAAACGGATAAAGCAAAGTCATATAGTCTTCAAGAACCGCACTATTCGTACTTTGCAAACTTGCATAATAGCCGTACTCCTGAGCATTGGCTTCATTACCAAGGGCTCTCTTAAGCTGTATCTTGGCATCGTTTAGCATCTGTTTTCTGTATTTTTTATAGCTCTTGGGTTTAATATGCCCTTTCTCCTGTAGCTTTGCCAAGATTGAAAAAATGGGTGACTTGTACTCGGCAATGGCACTGTAATCCAAGATTTCGGGATACAGTTTTTCACCAAGTTCTAGACTATCACGATAAGGCTTAAATATTAAATCGATTTCATAGGTATTGCTGACCAAGGGTAAATCTTGAGATAACAATTCTAATAACAACTTCACGGAAGCCTCATCAGATTTGCACGTTATCGATTGTAGAATCTTGGTCTGCGCATTTGAATTATTATAGGAACTACCGTAGAACGATTTCAAAAAAGGAACAACACTTGGGTCTTTTAATTTACCCAACTTTTGAATCAAATAGGCTTGAAGATGTTTTTTATCGTCCGGATATTCAAATTCAGATACATAGTACTTCAACGAATCTAAGTGCTTCTCCTTGAAATCGATATAGGTATACCCCTCAAGTACAATACTATCGTTTTGTCGTAGCGCATTAAAAAATTCAGGTGCTTGATCGGCTAAAATATCCTTTCCGATGAGCGTGTCGATCAACTTAAAATTATCGAAAAACTCGGTTACGAAACGACTGGGCTTGGTTACTGTATCAACCTGAGCTTTGATTTCATAAATTAATCCGCCCTTTACTATATTTTTGATCATAATACCACGAACGCTGGCCGTATCGGTCAATGTCAATTGCAATTCGTGGTGCCCATCGGCATAACTGCTATCTCTTTCTTGAATAACGTTAAATCGCTTGTACGCATACATTTTCTTTCGCAAAGCCCATATCGAATCGATGCTCGGAGACATTCTAAAATCATGAGATTTGTTCAGTTCTACGGAAATCGTTTCATTGTTCTTATTCTGGTAAGCAGTTTTTTTCGTGTAAGAGCTATACGGTTTCGGCTTGTAACGACCAGTCATATAAGCGGTACTATTTTCAACGAATTTTCGGGGTTCTACAGTACTTACCGTACTAAAGAACATTGCAGTATCTATGACTTTCTCAAAAGCTTTTTTGGCTACGGATGGTTTAATTTTAAATGATTTGAAATAGTCGGAAGCCTTTTCATCATCTTTTGTGACCACACCTAGCAGATAATAATCGTTGCGTTGTATGGCGGTCATTAAATGCAGGTGTTTTCCCGAAATCGAATCTATGCTCGCTTTTGAAGTCAATGTATTTGAAACGAAATCATTATAATCGGGTTTCAATTTCAAATCTTGATAAAAACGTTTCTGTATTTGTTTTAGCTCAAAGCTATCTTCCTCTATAAAATTGAAATCATTTACACCGACCTTGCGAAGAAAATAGTAACTATCGCTTTTTGAATCATAGCCTTGCACAAAACGCTCACCACTTCTTAACCTATTCGGAAAACTATAATCAGATGGCATGTCTACTTGAAAATCTTCAAATCCTGAAGTCAAGGTTTGTATGCGTTTTGGAGTAGTTCTAAAAGAAATACTATTAAAAATAGTATCTGAATACTGCTGTACGTAGTCGCCATCGCCTCCCATTTTAAAAATAACAACCTCTAAGGGCGTTATATAGATATGATAGCGCTGATGATCACCGTTCTTCAATTGGTTTTTAATATCCAAGCCTTTAAAACCGTTTCTTTCGATGGGTTTCTTTTCAAGTATCTTTCCGGGAATGTTCTCAAAGAGCATTCCATCCAAATCATCTAAAGTAAATAACTGTTCTTGTTTTAAATGCGAAAAAGTAGGAATACGATTCACCATCATATAGTTGCCATTGGCCAAATCAGGTGCGATATATGTTGTAACAGGTTTGTCGGAGACCGGGTATAGTTTACCGGGCAAAGCCAATTTAAAAAAATCGTCTTCTGGGCCAGTAACGGCATACTCGTTCTCTCGTATTGTTGTTTCCAACTTTTCTTTAATCTGTTTGCCCTTTGCACTTGCTTTCGAGGTCAAGGCTTTTACGGTATACCCTTTATCGCGCAACATTTGAATAACACCTTCCTTACCTGGTAGGTGTGCTGCCCCGATTCCCGAAAAAGTCTTCGCAGTATGCATGACGGAATCTAATTTTTCGGCCATATTACGATTGCGGGTAAACAACATATTTTTCAAATAGTGCTCGCTGTACATTCCCTTGTCTATAGAATCGAGCATGTTAATGTTCCGGTCTCTGTACGCATCTTGCAGGAGTACCATAAACCCCTGTTTCTGCATTTTTTTCTGAAGCCATTCATCTGGTTTCTGTTTCATTGGGTTCATGCTGGCACGCCCTACCAAAGCGGCCGACTCTTTTAGTTCTTCTAGGGCAACCACTTGCTTATCGAACTTTTTTCCCGCTTGGTAAATGAACATATCCAAATAGGTTTCTTCCTCAAAATCTTGGGAATAGCTGTTACTACGGTATAAAATACCATTCAATAAATTATCGCTAAATGCGAGATATGCGGCCATTTGTTCCTTTGAAGGGTTTTTAACGGAGAACGAATGTTGGTAAAAACCCTTATTGTAAAAACCGACACCTTGCCCGTACCCCATAAGACCACCCATGGCGTCACTTTCTAGCCAAGTACCGGGGTCTGATTCTAGTGCGATCACCTCACTTTTATCCAAAGCTTCGAAGAACACATCGTCTAACCGAAAGGCGATACGTCGACTAACGTGCATTGTACCATAGAGGTACGAGCTTTCTTGAAGTCCGTTTCCAGAAATCTCCCAAAGCAGACTATTGGCCTCTTGAGCCGATGTGGAAAAAAAACAAAGTGAAAGTAAAGCAGAAAAGAGGTAACGCATAAATGGTAATTTGTGTGTGGTACGAAATGACTGTTTTCACAAAAATAAGACAGCATACACTGCGGTATATCCCTATAAACTGTGAAAATTCGGTTAAAGTCTACCCTATAACGAGATATATAGTGCCATATTTTTCAAACTGTGATTTTTTTTAGCAGAACAACTGACTAACTCTTACATCAGCATCAATCAGCCCATAATCAAATGCTATACTGCCATTAGAAAGTATTGCAACTTTCCCATGGATGAACGTTTTACAAGGCTTATTTTTGCAATTCAAAGTGAGCAAGGTTGCTTCTTTAACCACTGCCGAAGTAGTAGATGTAGTTCAAAAATAAAGATTGAATTAATGAAAGGAATTTTACTTGTGAACCTAGGTTCTCCCGATAGCCCGACCGCCAAAGATGTAAAGCCGTATTTAGACGAATTTTTAATGGATGAACGGGTTATTGATGTGAACCCCATACTTCGCAATATTTTAGTGCGTGGAATTATTTTGCAAACTCGACCTAAAAAATCAGCCAAAGCATACGCCAAAATTTGGTGGGACGAAGGTTCCCCGCTTGTAGTTATTTCTGATCGGTTTGCCGCCAAACTAAGAAAGCAAACGGCAATGCCTGTTGCCTTGGGCATGCGCTATGGCACTATGAAAATCAAGAATGTTTTGCAAGAACTCAAAGATAAAGGGGTCGACGAAGTATTACTGGTTCCGCTATACCCGCATTATGCGATGTCTAGCTATGAAACGGTCGTGGTAAAAACAATGGAGGAGCAAACCAAACATTTTCCTAAAATGAAGTTGACTACCCTGCCCGCGTTTTATAAAAATCCAGATTATATCAAAGCACTATCAGAAAGTATTACCGAGGGCTTAAAAGATTTCGATTACGACCACATCCTCTTTTCCTATCACGGTATTCCTGAACGCCATATTCGCAAAAGCGACCCGACCAAATTTCATTGTAAAATAGATGGAAGCTGTTGTACGATAAACTCCGTAGCGCACAACACATGCTATCGCCACCAAGTTTATGATACCACTGAAATGGTGAAGGCGTATTTAGGACTACCAGAAGAGAAAGTAAGCAGCTCTTTTCAATCTCGGTTAGCAGGTGACCCTTGGCTAAAACCCTACACCGATTATGAGTTCGAACGATTGGCAAAAGAAGGCAAGAAACGTTTGGTCGTGATTACACCGGCATTCGTATCCGATTGTCTGGAAACCTTGGAAGAAATCGCCATGGAAGGCAGAGAACAATTCGAAGAAGCGGGCGGTGAACACTACAAGCATATCGCTTGTATGAACGATAATGATACTTGGGTAGGCGTTATGGCCAGGTGGGTGAATGAGTGGGAGACTACCGGGGCCTTACCGATTTAGTAAAACAAGTATCTCGACGGAGTTGATTTTGAACGCAGTCGAAGAGTTTGATCTGACTGAAAAATCAAAAAGTATGTTATGCTAGTATGGCAAAACTAAGCTCAGAAGAGTTAGGCACACAACCGATCAGCAAATTGCTGGTCAGCCAGTCGGTACCCGCTGCTATCGGTATTCTGGTAATGAGCCTTAATATTCTGGTCGATTCTATTTTTGTTGGTAATTGGATAGGGCCTATCGCCATCGCCGCCATCAATGTTGTACTTCCTGTTTCATTTTTTATTGCCGCCTTGGGTATGGCAATAGGTATTGGGGGATCAAGTATCATCTCTAGAGCCTTAGGTGCGGACAATACACTAAAAGCGTTAAAAACTTTTGGCAATCAGATAACGACCACCGTCACCCTTACGGTAATCATGGTTGTTTTTGGATTGCTCTTCGTAGACACACTAATTCCGGCTTTTGGAGGAAAGGGGGCTATTTTCGACATGGCCAAAACCTACTACACTATTATCTTTTACGGTGTTCCTTTTTTGGCCTTGACCATGATGGGGAATACAGTCATACGCGCTGAAGGAAAGCCGAAATTTGCCATGGTCGCTATGATTATTCCTTCGGTGGGCAACCTGCTAATGGATTATATTTTTATCTATGTTTTCGATTGGGGCATGGCCGGTGCCGCCTGGGCCACTACTGGCGCGTACCTGCTATCGTTCAGCTATATTCTATATTTCTTTTTGTCTAAGAATTCGGACCTTAAAATCAATTTTGGGCACTTTAGACCGAATTTTGGCATCTTAAAAGAAATAGGTTCGTTGGGTTTTGTGACCTTGGCGCGACAGGCTGCGGCAAGTGTTACTTTTTTGATTTTAAACAATATTCTCTTTGATTTAGGTGGTGAGGCCATGGTAGCTGTTTATGCTATAATCGGTCGTATGCTGATGTTCGCGCTCTTTCCTGTTTTTGGAATTTCACAAGGTTTTATTCCTATCGCGGGCTTTAATTATGGAGCTGCAAAATATGACAGGGTAAAAGAAAGTATTTATACTTCAATCAAATATGCCTGTATTTTGGGCACTGTGGTTTTTCTGGGACTTTTTATTTTTCCAACGGAAATAGCCTCCCTATTTTTAAGCTCCAAACAAGACATGCCTGCCAATGAGCTCGCTATTAATATCTATGTGTTGGATAATATGCCCAGTGCCATGCGTTGGGTTTTCGCAGCTACGCCCATTGTGGCCATTCAATTAATCGGATCAGCGTATTTTCAAGCTATCGGGAAGGCCATTCCCGCACTCTTGCTGACTTTATTGCGACAGGGCTTCTTTTTTATTCCTTTGGTCTTGATATTACCCTCTATATATGGTGAAATCGGGGTTTGGATTTCTTTTCCCATTTCAGATGTTTTAGCTACCATAGTAACAGGCTGGTATTTGAAAAAAGAGATTGACAAAACATTGAACGGCACTTAAAATGGCATGAAATTTGCCTTTTTAGAAACCAGACCACTCGCTCACATGTCAAAAAAAATTTCTTTAATTTTTGTGCTCATTCTAATTGCATCCTGCGGAAGTATAAAAAAACATAATGCAAGCTTAGGAGCGAAGTTCAGCACAGAGGCCCTTCATGAGGATATTGATTTTACCTATAAAAAGCTACAAAAAGTACATCCCAGACTCTATCAGTATATTACTAAAGAAGATTTAGACCGTAAATTCGACAGTCTCAAAAAAAGTATCGATACACCGTTAGATGCAAAACAATTTTACGCCGCTCTAACCCCTGTGGTTTCAGAAGTACGCCAAGGTCATATTACCAGTAATTTTCCGAAAAGAAGGTTCACCAAAAAAGAGCGTAAAGCGCTTAATAAAACAGAACTGGATTTTTTTGAATTGGAAACGAAGTACATTGAAGACCGACTTTGGATTACCCGAACCGGCCCTAAAGATTCGCTACTTATCGGAAGTCAAGTGGTTGCCGTAGGAACGGAAACGATTGCGAATCTCTTTAGTAAATACCGGAAGACTTTTTCTCCAGATGGCTATAATACCACCTTTCAAAATACCTTTATCGCCAATAACTTTACAGCGGCCTATAACAAGGACAAAGGGCACAGAGACAGCATAGCACTACTTCTTATGCAGAACGACTCGGTATTCGTAAAACAGTTCAAACGTCATCTTAAAGACAGCTCAGCACTAAAACCAAAAATTGTTGACACCATGAAAGTGGTCGAAAAGAAGCGTTTATCGAAAACTGAAAAAAAAGCCGAAAAAGCAAAACGAAAAAAACGCAGAAAACGAAACAAGAAGTATGGTTTTATAGCAAGTAGGGATCAGTTTACCAGAAATTTTAAATTCATCGATTCAGCTTCCCGCATCGGTTTTATAAAGATTCGCAGCTGGGGCAATGGTAGCCATAAAGAATTTTTTGAAGAGAGTTTTACCAAGTTAGATTCTGCCAAAGCACAGCATTTGATTATAGATTTAAGAGACAACCCTGGTGGTCAATTAGATCAAATACATAACTTTTACAGCTACCTGACCGATACAGAACATCAGTTCATTAACCCTGCTGAAATTAATACGAGATTGCCTAATATCAAGAATTTTTATGGTCGCAATTCAAATGTGCTATCGGTTGCCGTACAAACTTTGGTATTGCCTTATTTAGTGGTAGATAACCTCTATAGAATAAGAAAAACCGCTGGCAAACTGCAGTATCATTTTAAAGAATCAAAAACCTCGAAACCGAATCCTCTGAATTTTAAGGGTAAAATCTACGTGTTGATCAACGGAGGCTCTTTTTCAGCTTCTGCTACACTTGCCAGTAAGTTGCATGGCACCAAGCGTGCTGTTTTCATTGGCGAGGAAACTGGCGGAGCTTATAATGGTACCGTGGCCGGTTTCTATAAATATATTACGCTACCGAACACAAAAATTACTTTAAGAATCGGGTTGTTGCAAATTGAAACTCCACACCTACAAGAACCCGATGGTTATGGTGTGAAGCCCGATTTTATCATAAGCCCGACCGTTGCCGATTTCCTGGCCAACCGCGATACTGAGCTGGAATACACGCTCGATATGATAAAAAAAGAAATGTGATTAGCCTACCCTCTCTAAATTAAGACCGGTTGTTGCCCGCGAACTTTGTATTTTAGTGATTAGAAATTTTGAACATGAAAAGAAGTTTTTTAGCACTTGGCACTATCCTTTTATTTATGAACTGCACCCAGCCCCAAGAACCTGCAACGACCACAATGTTCGTTGGCACATACACCAACGGTGATAGCGAGGGCATTTACAGCTTTCAATTTAATACCACTACTGGCGAGCTCTCAAATAAAACCATGGTGGCTGCGATGAAGAACCCATCCTTCTTAAAGTTATCACCAGATAACAAAAACCTTTACGCAGTCGGGGAGACCGATTCGTTCGATAGTTCTGGAGGCGTGGTTTTTGCTTTTGCTGTAGGTGATAGCACCTTACAGCTGCTCAACAAACAAGGTTCGGGCGGAGCAAACCCCTGTCATGTTGCCGTTTCTGATGACGGAAAACAAATCGCCGTATCGAACTATTCCGGTGGTAATTTAGCACTCTTTACTACCGACGCCGATGGAAAACTCAATGATGAAAAACAGCTCATCGACCATAAAGTACTCGATACTACAAAAACCTCCCATGTGCACATGGCAAAATTTATGGGCAATTCGGTTTTCACCGCCGATTTGGGTCTAGATGCCATAAAGCGCTATTCGAAGGAAAAAAGCAACTATATCCCGGCTTTACAACCATCTTTGGACTTTCCCAAGGGCTCGGGACCCCGACATTTTACATTCGGACAAAATGGTAAATTCCTATACGTTATCAACGAACTTACTTCGAGTATTACAGTGTGCAAAAGAAATAGTGATGATGAGTATGCACCGATTATAACACATAGCACAGTAGCTGCGGAATTTAAAGGGGAAAGTTTCTGCGCCGATATCCATTTGTCCGAAGATGGCAAATTTCTATATGGATCAAACCGTGGTGAGAATACTATTGTAGTTTTTGCTGTTAATCAACAAACAAAAGATTTGACCTTAGTCGAAAGGTTTCCTGTAAAAGGCGATTGGCCGCGAAATTTTGCTATTGACCCATCGGGCAATTTTCTTTTGGTCGCAAATCAGAAAAGCAATAATATTGCTGTTTTCAAAAGGAATTCGCAAGATGGCACCCTCGGTTTTTTACACGAGCTTAAAATGGATTCGCCAGTTTGTTTGGAGTTTATGGAATAGCATTTGGCTACCGCAGCATTAGCTATTAACTACCATGAAGTATATTAAATACATCTTCCTTTTTCTTTTGCTCACGTGCCTTTGCGCCTGTCTAAATTTCGGAAGTAAATCTTCGAATAACGACCAAAACTTAACACGCCCAGGAGTACTTTTTGAAACCGAGTAGGCGCTAACACTTAACGCGGAAGGAATTGCACAAAGTAAAAATGGTGCGATTGAAGCTGGAAGAAGGTCTTTTCTAGATGCCTTGACTATTGAACCAGACAATCCTACAATTCTATCAAATTTAGGTTTAAATCGTCATCTGGCTAAAGATTATCAAAAGGCCATTGCCCTGTATCAAAAAGCATATCAAATTTCTGACGCTACCTACCATATGGCTGCCATAAATTTGGGACTTACTTATTATTAAAGGAATTGAAATCACCTCCTATGTAATCGATCACTCTGAAGATGAGACTATTTTATCCACTGCACGCGTACATAGAGGATTTAACTATTACGGTAATTTGGAATGTAATAATCTAAATGCGGATATACAGTTTATTCTCGAGAATTATCACAAGTTAGAAGGAATGGGTTACCACATCACTGAATTGAGTGCTAAACTCCAGGAGTGTGACCGTGAAATAGCGGAATGAACTCCTTAGTCCAATCGAATGCCCGGATCATCTTCGTAAGCGGAATCAATCTGAACCAAACGTTCTAGTAAGGTCGTAAACAATCTGAAAATCAGTTTTAATTTTTCTTTATCCTTTACGACACCTGTTTGCTGAAAGAGCAACATATCTACATTGGGCGGAAATTTCTTGGAGAAAATACTATTACTACTTTTTACCCGAATATTAATTCTAGGAATTACATCAAAAAGTGCTTTCAATTGTGCATCTCTTAATAACTTCTTCACCTTTGGCACGTTGTTTCCCTGAATGATAAATTTAGGGTCAAGACGAGGGTCTTCGATTTGAATATCCTGATTGCCCAAGGCCTTTCCTATTCCCGAAAAAAAACCTTCTTCGTAGATTCTAAATTGCAAGCCGTCTTTATTGATAAACGGAATTCTCATTCGAGTATAGGTACCACTATTTCCATCGCTCCATGTATCCAAGAGTATTTCCCAATTATTATGCTTGTAACGCAGTACTCCAGACTTCCAAAAACCACCATCAATATACTCCCCTCCAATATCTGCCGCGATCTGTCGCCATATTTCCTCTTTTGAAGGACCGAAAATTCCGTTTAATAATGACATACTGTTTGTAGTTAATGGTTAAATTAAAAAAAACTCTAACTATTCACTTTTTACCTCCATCTTTGAACACCAAACTTCGAGCTTCCATCTTCCATCTACCCTCTTCTAACTCCTAACCCCCAACACCTCATAAGCCTCTTTCACCACCTCAGCACCGTACACGCGCTCTAACCTGCGGATTGCAAAATGTGCTTGCGCCATTCGTTGAAAGTGGGTCATAAATGCCAAATTAATCGAGGCCCCGCCAGCGGCACCTAATATGGGTACGGCTTGTGCAACGAATTTCTCGGAAACCTGTACACTAAACCGGGAAGCGATTACAGCTAAAGCCGCCAATAACGGATGCGAGGTACCCGCCACTAAAGTACTTAATGCTTTCGTACCCCCTTTTAGGGCAGAGGTCATCGCGATACGAGAGGCGTAGTAACCTGTTTCTAGACTATTATCGTGTTTGCTCTTTCCGCCTAGGGCGAAAACTTGAAGACAGGCCAATTGCGTATCCAATTCATTTAAATCTTCTCCTTGGTTGCGAGCGATATCCATAATACTGCGCATCATCAACTTGGTGGTTACACCTAGGTCTACGGTAAAGGCAGTTGCTCCGAAAGCACCCCCAAGCGCGCCGGAAGAAGTGACCAAAGCTTTGTAAGTTCTGTTCCAAGGAGTCGCTTTAGAACGCACATTTTTCATGGAAAATAGATTACTCTTCACTACTGTATGCAACACTTTGTAACTTAAATCTTGCAACCATTTTTGTTGCTTTTTGGGCAACAAGGCCAATTTGCCCTCTATCACATTACCCACCTTATTAAGTCCCTGCATTGCCCAGCCGACATCCTCCATCTTCATTTTTGCATTCAACAGCACAAGTTCGTCTTCGATAGTCAATGTTGTTGTTTTGGTCATGAATTGTATTTATAGATAAGTAGCGGAAATACTGCTTTTGTTACAATCAAAGACAGAATGTGAGGTCGAGCTTGTCGGCGAAGTGTAATTCTTTAAACCGCTATACGCACGCATAACTGCTGCTAAACATGGATGTATTGTCCTCTAGTGTTCATATTATTAATCAACAAAGGCCAAGTGCTCAAATTGAAATAATTCGTCAGATTTGCGAATAATATCAATCCCATAACCATACCCCTCGGCACGATAGGAAAAATTGATTTTTTTAAGTTTATTTTTCTCACGCTCCACGGTCAAAAAACTATCCCAAGTATCCTGATCTTTTTCTGGGTCTTCTATGGTCTCCATATCGGCTCCTTTTGCACCCGGGAAACCCAATTTCGTGGGAAATTGAAACATTGCAGCAGCTAAGTAATACGCTTCGCTCCAGCTAGCCGCAGGCAGTGTATAGGTATAAGTCATACCTTCATGAAAATCGGGGTCGTTGGATTTGCTTTTATAGTTTACCCCAGAAAAATTTTCTTTTAGTTTCGCTATATAGGCATCGGTGCCTTCCTCCTCTTCCTGTGGCATGGGAAATTGGGATAAAAAACCACTGAAGGCATAGCCGACTTTATCTTCATATTTAATTTTGTGCATTCCGCCTTTAATATGTTCGACCTCAATAGCAGTTTCGGTGCGCTCTTCCAACACTTCAACGCGACTTCGAAAAGGCATGCCAGCTAATTTTTCGCTATCGAGCGTGTTCGATTTACGTAAACTGAGTCCGCTTGGCACCATAACATATTTGTAGACCGGCCCGCGCTGTTGATTTTCATGAGATTCCATTGCTGCTTCATTAGCTTCAAACTGCTCTGTATTCGTGGCTGTTTTAGCCGTCTCTTTATCCTTGCAGGAAACAAGCCCTAGGAATAGGACAATGCAAAATACCTTAACTACACTATATTTCATAAGATGTTATTTTATACAAAGCTACGTAACAAGCATAAAGATACGATCATCTGCCTACATTGCAGTTTTAACTAGGGTCATGTTCATGGGTTTTTCCTCGAAGTACCGTAAAGCTTAACGATATACACCAACTACTCCAACTTCTTAGCATGCAATAGCTCCATTCCCGTTGAGGAGCGTGGTTTGAATCCGGGCCAATCTCTCTCATTCGAATTTTCGGGTATCTCCAAAAACTTGGAATTGTCCTCTCCTTTTAAATACGCACCTAGAAAAGCTGCAATAAAATGTTGGTTTACATTGTTTATTTTACGTTGGTCCCAAGTGCCATCGGCATAACGGTAGTATTCATCAATATGTAAACCAGATGCGAGGGACTCCGCAGGTGGTGGATTAGGGGCCACATTATGCCGTGCGTTTTTATAGGTAAGCAAATAGCGGTCGGTATTCACCGCCCCTTCATAAATCGCTTTGATTCCGTTTTCATAACCAGAAATGTCGTCCTGACTCCCAGCAATAAAGAAGGTTGGCTTTTTCAATCCTTTTAAGCCTTCAGCATCCCAAATACCACGTGCCATACCCCAAGGCGCTAAGGCAACCACAGCTTTTATTCGAGGGTCGTTTTGTTTTTGATACTCGGTATTACCCGCTAGTAATTTTGATATTGCGGTACTGCCGCCTGTCATTCCGCCAAAAAACTGTCCGAGGCCAGCGCTATAACCTGCTCCACCAACATTTAATACTCCGTAGCCACCCATAGAATAGCCTATAATACCGATATTTTCCGAATCTATTAGTCCTGATAAAATCGTTTCGCTATCTGGGGCACCCATTCGCGCCATTTCATTTAACACATACTTGATGTCTTGCGCACGATTGAGTAAGGTGCTTTGAAAGGCATTGGCATCTTTAAAAGTAGAATCGGTATGGTCGATAGATACGACTACGTAACCCTTTGAAGCCAAATTCTCCGTCAGATAGGTCATTAGATAGCGCGAGCCCACATATCCGTGAGAAACAATGACTAAAGGAAACTTAGCCGACTGCTCTGGCTCTGCTTTTCGGACAGCCCTTCCTCTAAAGGTAAACGGAACTACAGGCCGCAGCGAATCGCCACGAGTACCCATAACCTCCTCATATTCAACCGAACGTTTGGTATCATTATGTACCAGTGCAGGATACCAGACCTCCACCGTTAGCGGTCGGTCATATAGAGGGTCTTTTCCTTCTTTAGAGTTCAATATATCTACCTGATTCTTATTGACCAATTGCATGGTCATTACACCAATATCATAGTCTCCTCCAATCGAAAGCTCAGGCGCATCGGGCAATGGGTCGCCATAAACAAATTCGTGCTGGGCAGTAAGGGTCGCGATACTGAACAGTACAACACAAAGGAAGCTTAGGATTCGATTAAAACAGTCTTTCATGGTCATATTTTTAGGTTCGTTTCAAGATACGGAAATAAGTTGGTTGGATAGTTGGAGGATGCTTGAAGCATAAAGTGCGGAGTTTGGAGTTTGGAGTTTGGAGTTTGGAGTTTGGAGTTTGGAGTTTGGAGTTTGGAGTTTGGAGTTTGGAGTTTAATCTTAAAACAAATTATCATGAGAAAAACAACAGTAATTACCGTGTTCCTTTTTTTAGTATTCACTTCATGTAGCACAGCACAAAAATCAAATCTTGAAATTGCACCGAATTCATCTTTAGAATTAGATTATCCCAATTACAAGATGTACGAGCTACAACTTAAAAATAGCACAGGCACCGCCTTGGCGGTACGTGTTGCGGATAAAAAAACGGGGGAATTTGTAAGTGGTTTTGGTTTAGGACCTTTGGCGAAAGTTGAAGTAGTGGTAGGTGAAGGAAGCAAAATCGTCTTCACCAACAATTCCAGTAGCATGGGAAAAGTTTCTGTAAAAATGCTAAATACTGATGTCAAGTTGAAAGTAGTCACTAGTACTAAGAATATGATCAGCTTCACTTTAATCAACCCCAGCGATGAATCAATTCCCTTAATTATACCCAATGTAAAGAACCCACACTCATCTCCTAATTCTTCATGTGGTGTAGATTTAAAAATTGGTCAAGCGCTACTATTCAGAAACGGACATAAAAAATATGTACTCCTAACCGTAGATGAAAACATCAAAGAAGGACAAGAAGTAGATGTTTATGCAATATTGATAAAACGTAAAAAAGAATTGGGCTTGAAAAAATAGCCAATTTTTGATATTGGGTAAATATTCCCCTCCTAATTCTAGCAGGGGAATCTACATTTTAAAGAATCAAATGATTACAAATACCCGAAACTAGAAGCGATAATGAATAGCGAAAGTGTCAAAAAAATAAATGCGGGAAGAGAACTTTTTAAGGGGTCACTTACCTTAATGTGCATGGCTATCGCGCCCAACATCAAAACCGCCATAGTGCCAGCGGCAGGTAAAGCTAACGAAGGCACCCAAATGGAAACCATTAATAATAGCGCGCTCAACACTTTTAAGCCTCCAACTGCGTACATCATGGTCTCTGGGAGCCCGTAGGTTTTAAATTCCTCTTTCATACTTTTTGCATCGCCTCCGCGCCATTCAGTAGACATGTTAAAGCGAAAGAACCAAACGTTGATGATACTGATAAAAATAATGGCTTTCGCAGCGATGATAAGATATTCCATATGGTATGTATTATTTTTGTTATTGTAAAACCTCTTTAAATGATGAATCCCAATCCCGAAGAACTATCGATTATATTGATTACGCTGATATTGTTTTCGGGAGTTTCCTTTATAATTTTCGGATTAAGTTGTCTATTTACGTCGTATATGGTCAAAGAATTTGAGCGATATGGGTTAAAAAAATTCAGAATAATAAACGGCTTTCTTCAAATTTTCGGTGGTGTTGGCCTATTGATAGGTATCTATTATCCATTTCTTTTGTTGCTATCAAGCGCCGGACTCGCCCTTTTAATGGCAGCGGGTTTTGGTGTTCGATTACGTATAAAAGATGGCTTTCTTAAATCTTTCCCAGCTTTATTCTACTTTATACTTAATGTGACAATTTTTTTATTAATGCCACGCTAAATTTATAAAATGTTTAATGTTTTAAAGCAAAAGATAAACAAAATTATTATTAATTTAAGATTGATGAACGTTTATTAAGCAGTTCTGTTGCGGGCGAGCTGAAATTTTGGAATACACTATTGCTTATACCTAAGTAGGCGTATATTCAAGTTACTCCTAAGTTTATGAGTATTTGAACAGCCAACTCTGCCATAACCGGACGTACGCCGAAACTTTTATATAGTGCTTTGAAACATAGATTCGGCTATCTACCCCTCTGATAATCTAACGAGTCAACATCACAATTCTCCTCTACGGGGGGCACCTTTCCATTGTTTTAAAGCACTTCTAATCTGCGCTTACCCACATAGCAGCAAGGGCAGGCTACATCTGATACTACTTGCACTTTTATCGTTTCTTTTTGCATGGCAAAATTTAGTTTATGAGTTGTGATGCTGGTCGTGAAGGTTGGGGAAACCTACGTTGATTTATGCAAATTTTCAACTCTTTACAAAAAGCGGATTTTGTAAAGAGTTGTAAATTCCGAGCTCTTACTTATGGGAGTTCAGCCAAATTCTGCAAAGGATAGTCAAAAGGCATAATGTAAAGAGTTCTAAACAAGAAATAACAAAATGCGCTATATTCTTTACGGGTTTCCTCATTGCTTCAAACAGCATAAGAAAATTCTACATTCAACTTCGATAACAATTGTTAAACTGTTAAGGAATGTCTATTTTGGTGCTACCAATAACCAAGCTCTTCAAATAAAGAAATTCAACCTTTGAACCAAAACCCTGAACAAATTGCTCGTGATAACATAGACGAAATGCTTCGTCTTTGTGGCTGGGTCATACAGTCCAAAAAGAAAGTTGATTTATCTGCAGGAAAAGGAGTCGCTTTGAGAGAAACAAATACTTTGTCAGGTTCTGCTGATTATATGTTATTTGTAGAACGAAAACCCGTTGGAGTCATTGAAGCCAAAAAGGAGGAAGAAGGTCATAGACTTTTGATGGTGGAAGAACAGTCGGCAAGATATGCAACTGAACCCATTAAAATAGGCGCTTTTATTTTAGAAAATGAAAAACCTTTTGTCTACGAAAGCACAGGAACAATAACAAGATTTACAGATTATCGAGATCCAAAACCAAGAGGTAGGAATGTTTTCAGTTTTCATAAACCGGAAACAATTTCAGAATGGTTAAAAAAGGGAAAAAGTCTTCGAGAAAGATTGTTGTCAATTCCTGCACTAGATGAAACAGGCCTTCGTCCTGCTCAAATTGTAGCAGTTAATAATTTGGAACATTCTTTCAAAAAGAACAGACCCAAAGCTTTAATCCAAATGGCAACTGGTGCTGGAAAAACATTTACAGCTGCAACATTTGTATATCGTTTGCTCAAGCACGCAGATGCAAAACGTATTCTGTTTTTGGTTGACACCAAAAACCTTGGCGAGCAAGCAGAACAGGAATTTATGACCTTTCAGCCCAATGATGATAACCGAAAATTTACAGAATTATATAATGTTCAGCGTTTATCTTCAAGTTATATTGCTTCTGATAGTCAGGTTTGTATTTCAACAATACAACGCCTCTACTCAATTTTAAAAGGAGAAGAATTAGACGAAAGTGCTGAACTAGATAATCCAAACGAATCCCGATATCTATCGGGATGGCTTCAAAAGAAACTTGCCAAGAATAAAGCTATTCCTGTTGAGTACACACCAAAAGTACCAATCGAACAATTTGATTTTATTGTTATTGACGAAGCCCACCGTTCCATTTATAATTTGTGGAAACAAGTGTTGGATTATTTTGATGCTTTTCTCATTGGTTTAACGGCAACACCAGATAAGAGAACCTTTGGCTTTTTTAATGAGAACATAGTAAGTCAATATACTTATGAAGAATCGGTAATAGATGGCGTAAATGTTCCTTATGATGTTTATACGATTGAAACAGAAATTTCGCAAAAAGGCGAAACCATAAAAGCAGGTTGGTTTGTAGATAGACGAGATAAGCTAACACGTAAAAAACGTTGGCAACAAGAAGATGAAGATACAGACTACAAACGGAACGATTTAGATAAAAAAGTTGTCAATCCAAGTCAAATTAGAAACATCATTCGTGAATACAAAAAGGCTTTAAAAACCACTATTTATCCAAATCGAATTGACGAAAATGGCGAATACGAAGTGCCTAAAACCTTGGTATTTGCCAAAACAGATAGCCACGCAGACGATATTATAAAGATTATTCGAGAGGAGTTTGACGAAGGCAATGACTTTTGCAAAAAAGTAACGTATAAAATCGAGGAAGACCCTAAATCGGTGTTAAACCGTTTTAGAAATTCTTATTACCCTCGAATTGCTGTTACTGTTGATATGATTGCAACAGGAACTGACGTAAAACCTTTAGAAGTTTTACTGTTTATGCGAGATGTGAAAAGTATCAACTATTTTGAACAAATGAAAGGCCGTGGAACGCGAACCATTAATAGCGATTCTTTACAGCTCGTATCTAAAACTGCCAAAACCAAAACGCATTTTGTGATTGTAGATGCTGTGGGTGCTACCAAATCTAAAAAAACAGACAGCAGACCTTTAGAGCGTAAAAAATCTGT
>Ga0114957_1000350_pt1 | contig 61612 bp, 80 predicted proteins | sample BantaG_FD_87175 | JGI IMG/M metagenome (GOLD analysis project Ga0114957, IMG submission 87175) | Marine algal microbial communities from Bantry Bay, Ireland - BantryBay_4 metaG | ecosystem: Host-associated > Algae > Red algae > Unclassified | place: Bantry Bay, Ireland | collected 2014-11-21 | reverse complement strand
TGAAAGTTTCCGTTTCGCTTTGCGGTTGTAAAGTTCCTGCGTCCTTATATTTGTTGTAAAGCTTTTCAAGCTTTGTTGGTCTTGCTTTTTTCTTAGGCATAATTTGATTTTTTAAAATCAGAAGCAACCAAGCAAGGTGACTACCCCCTGCAAGGTTTACTTCCGATAGTTACTAAACTATTTTTTTAATTCAATTTATTTTTCAATAAAAATTGGTTTACAATATGGTTTCCCATTCTAAGGTTTTGCAAATGCGTACTTCCGATTCGTGGAAATGTACCCTGCAAGTTGATTGCCTTACAAATATTTCGCCGTTGGCGTTTACCTTTAAATGAGCGACGGTCTGTGTACCACCATGCAATTTCGTAACTGCACCAGTTAACCAAGCGATACAAAGGTTTTTTAACCTGCGTGGTTTGGTTGCTTGGTTATCAACCTGCAATAGATCCATTAAGTTGTTTACACGTACGGTCAGTTCTTTTGGTTGGCGGTTTGGTTTTTTTCCATATACTATGTTGTGTAAAGTGTTTCCGCATTCATGTCGCGTGTGCTTGCAGTTTGCAAAGGCAATCGCTATTTGAATTTTTCTGTAGGCAGGCAACTTGGAAAAAAGTTTTCTTCCGCTACTTGTAGTTACTGCAATTCCTTCGGAACGTTTTACCATTGCATGAACCTTGTACCTTTTAGAAAGTTCAAGTTGCTGCGTGGTAAAACCTCCACGCTTATCTAAAATTAGGTTTACTATTTGTATTGCTTGTGAATTATTAAGAGTCATGATATTTGAATTTTAAAGTTTAGTAAATTAAAAATGCTCAGCACCTTTGCAGGTTACTGAGCCGAGTGTGCTTGTTCAGAGCGTTTATTATTTTAAGTGGTTTTTGATTTGCCCCCAACTAAATAAAGACACATCTTTTTTAAGTTGGCTAACTGCAATAATCCTTTCCTGTTCTGGTAAACCGTTTATCACCTTAACTACTAACTTGTATCTTACTGGTAATTTTTCAATTACTGCCTTTCGTGCTGCTTCTACTTTGTCAAATTCAATAAAGTTTTGTATGTCTGCATATAGTTTAGGCATTGCCATTCCTAAAGCGTGACCAATATCTAAATTAAAGTTTGCTATTATTCTTTCGAGTATAGAATTTAAAACGCTTACCTCGTTGTAGATTTCCATGTAGTTTTTATTTATACCAGTAGCCATTTCGTCGATAAGGTTATTTGCAAACTGCTTAACTGCAACTGCCATGTCAATTTCTAACTGCATAGTTTCCCCAACGTGGAAAACAGTATTTGCCAAATCAAGTTCCCCGTTATTTGTTTTGTGATCGCCTGCATTTATTAGGCATTCTTCAATCGTGTTAATTTCTGCGTCTGTAAAAATATTTTTTAAAGTAGTCATAATATAAATTTTAAAGTTTAGTAAATAATTAAATGGTGGTTAGTATTGGTATCGCTCCAACTTGCCTTACATTAAGGTACAACCAAAATAAAAAAAGCAGGCTTTACATATTACCGTAAAGCCTGCTTCCGTTTTTGTAACAAACTAATTTTTTGTATCCGTTCAAACTTACCTTACTTCGCCCTTAAAAATTTTTGCTTCCTAATTAGTGCTAAGCTAATTTTCCGTAAAACATTTTAAGTTCTGTACTAAGCTATTCTGTAATTTTTTTTTGCCCGTTGGTAGGTAGGCTTTTTTAAATATTTACTATGTAGGCTTTCCAACTTTTAAAGTGTGTTTTAAGTAGGTAGTTTTTTAAACAGTTTGCAAGTAAATTGCTGCCGTCTTTTTAAGCGTGGTTCTGGTGTTCATTATTTTATTCTCGCGATACCTAAAAAGGCAATTTGAAAACGAGACTTTTAGAACTGGTTGCTATTGGCAAGCACTGGTATCCAGTAACTAAAATTTTAAGCAGGTCAAAGAACTAAGGCGAGGTCGCCATTTTACAAAACCGTTGTTTTGCGTGTTGTTGGTAACACTAAGGTATAACCATTATACCGATTAAACAAATAAAGGTTACATATAAGGTTAGCGAAAACGTTGTATCGTCTGTATATACTGGTGAAGATTTTTAAAATTAATTTTGCCTAAAAGGTTATTATCGGCAGGTGTGCTCCTATGCCTGCATAGTAGCCAAACTTTCCGTCACTAAAACCATAACCAAACTGCACACCAATACTCGGCCGATGCTTTGATGTTTTGGCTATACTTTTAACCTTGTAAAAGTTACTTCCGTTTCCGAAAGTTGCGTACGGAATATCGGAATGAATTTGCATAAATAATTCACCCGATTTATTCTGAAATTCTGTTACTGAAATGTTCTGTTTTATTTGCACGTTATGTCGCACGCTTTTTGTATCTGGAAAGTACATAGTTCCGATGCTTGTAAACGGATCTTCCCATGCGAATTTATATGCTGCACGTTCTCGGAAAACTGTATCTGTTTTTGTAACCACTTCTGGAGTAACAATTTTCATTTCTTGTTGCAAGGTTAGCAAATTATTAATCTGCAATTTGTCGCTCTGTAAGCGTCTTTTATTTTGCCGTAATACTTTAGTGAGGTACGAGTGCTTTTTGTGCAGGAGAGCAAGCGAGTCGGCTGCCAAAATTAAAGCAGAACGCAACTCGGCAACAACAACTTCTTTCTGGTAAACTTTACCAAGCAAATCAAGCGTGTCAACGGTAGGTAATTTATCTATGATTTTTGGTATCTGTGCAGGTGGTGTTTCAGTGTAGGGGTTTTGTACTTTGTAAAGCACCAACAAAAGTAAAAGTATAACCAGTGTTTGGAACCCGATTATAAATGCCTTTACTTTTGTTCGCTTTGCTTTTTCCACTCTAATATAATTTCAAGTTTAGTGCTTGCCTTACTTAGCCATTTTTCAAAGTTGGCAATCTTTAAGGTGTTCAAGTTTTGCTGCTCTTTCCAGTTGTCGGTGTTTGCTTCCAATTTTGTAAGTCGCAAACCAAGATCACTGATGCCTTTTAAAACTTCATCTAACTTGGTTTCTATAATAGCGTCTCTTTGGCTTTCTGCTTTCTTTATGCTTTGCAACAAATACCCGATAACTGCGAAACCAGTTGTTATAACGAAACCGATTGTAGTCAACAACCAAGTTGGGATTCCTACGTACTCCATCTCTATTATTTAAAATTCTCAATTAAGTAACTTACTTTATCTTTCTTGCTTCCTTTGGTTGACTTTAAGAACGCAGGTAAATCGTCCATGGTATTGCAGGCAGCAACAATTTCCTTTTCTGTCCACTTAGAATTTAAACTGCTCAACGATAATGCCTTTACATCTGCAACCAGTTGTTCAAAAATTGCTTGCTCATTTAAGCTTTGTTCCTTCTCGTTTTCTGTTTCCAATAATTCTACAAACGCAATGTTATCTTCGCTTGCCTTTTTTTCTGCCTGCTCAATTGCAAGTTCCCATTCTTGCTTGGTGTTAAATACATCAGCGTCTAACGGTATCTGTCCCCCGATACCACTGGTGTAACCATTGTATTCGGAAAGCAACCAGTAATCTAAATTACTTGCATAAGCTACATCGGTAAGTTCTGTACGAGTATGGAAATTGTAACAAGTGTTTGAACGTACTGCAGGAATATACCTTGCGTAAGAACTCGCCTGCACTCCATTAACATTATATCTAATTCTACCTTGTACTTGTACACTTGCGTTCGCAGGAATGTTTTGCCTATCCCATCCAGTACTTCCAAAATTTTCAATGTCAACTGGTATCGGTTGTATAACATCTGGGTTGGTATCATTCATTCCATCTTGATAAAAATAGATTTCATAAGTAACTGTTTCAACTGGTGCTCCATTTACAAGCAACCTAAAATCTACCCACAAATACAACCTCGCCCTTCTTACTCTGGTGTACCAATTTCCAAAGTCTACATTGTAAACTAAGTCGGTTACACAATCGGGGGAAGTAACTGCGTTTCCAATATCGTACCACGTTTCGTCTAATACTGTTCCAGTGGTTGTAGTAAATACGGGCGACCAACCAGTCCACCATCCAGTTCGGTTGTTACTGCAGATATTAAATGTCCCATCGCAAGTAAGCAATTCCAAATCTGGAATAACAGTTGGTTCCCCACTGCTTGTTATAATCGCGTTCGGTTGGCACCCATCGGGTACACAATCAAACTCCATGTCTTGCAAAATGTAACCGCATGGAACTGTTTTACATTGTAGTTTCGGTTTCAAGTAACTGCGTGGTCCAGTGTACCTTACTCCATCTAAGTGTAAATCAAAACCTCCAAAGGCTGCAGCGTCTGACATTTCTACGATGAGCAAATGCCATCCTTTGTTTACTGTATAAAAATCCCCAATAGCATTTCCCAGGCCACCAACAAACGGAGAAGGATCACCATAAGGAGATTCATAAATTACAGATGGAGCATTAAAGCAAGAGCCTAACCATATACGATATGATTCCCCGTTGTTGTTATTTCTATCTCCGATAATTGTATTGTCCTTGTCTGCATAAAAATATCCAACGAGCAGATGTTGGTCTGCTCCATTACTTGGATCTTCACCAGTATTTTCATTCCAGTCTGTTTGAAACAAATCTATGTTTGGAACATTCGGGTGCGACGGTGTACCATACGAATCACTGTTTGCAATACCTGCGAAAATTTTATACGGATCATCGTTTGCTACACTTGCGTCAAGAGACCAGATTTGTTCCCTTATCTGATTGTCAATCTCGTAGTAATAAACCAAACTACTATCGCAAGGTTCTTCACACTTTTGTAACCAACCACCTTGACCGAATGTAGAAAAGGTAGTAAGAAGTAATACAACTATACTAAAATATCTTAACATGGAATTTATTTTTTTACTTTCCTAAAAATTGCCCTGCAGTAACTGGACATCCACTAACTGCATACTTTTGGTCTACGGTTGCTGCAGTGACTGTTCCAGTACAAGCAACTGAACCATCAGCATTGTAGATTGTAACTGTATCGCCTACATCGCAACCAATGTCGCAACCCCTTGCAACTTCAAACGAACCACCTGCTCTCGGTGAACTACTTGTAATCTCGCAGGCGTTTGCAGGCAAACCACCATCACAAGAATCTTCGCAGCAATTACAAATCCCTTCTGGTGCATCAATAAGGGTAATTGTTTTATCTGCTTCTACAAGCATTATTTTTGGTTTCCCATCGATGCAAACTTGACTGTGACCGTAATTAGGCTTAAGAAGCTTTAAGTCTGCACCACAAATTTTCATAAAACCTGCTTCCTTAGATTCGCAACCAAGTTCTGCAGCATTCGGGTTCGGACTAAACACTTCAAAATTCGCGTTTACTCTGGAGTCGTTTTGATCAACACCATCTATTAAAAATGGAGTGTCAAATACTGGGCAGTACCAATGACATTCTCCACCTCCAGTTCCTTCAAAACCTGCTATCCAAGTTTTATAACCTGCAGCATTCCAGTTCGCAGAAAATTCTTCTAAGGTTGCACCACTAATTCCTCCATAAGAATATGGAACCTGCGTGTTCGGCCTGCCACAATGAGCACGTAAGGCAGATTTTGCACACTCGTCTTCGCACAAAGTTGTCGGAAATGTAGGGCAACAACCACCACCACTTGAAGGTTCACATTCTGCAATGTCACTAACAAGTTCGTAGGAATCGCAGCACTCCGTATCACTTCCAAAACCACCAGTCCCGTATCCAACAAATATCAAATCTTGTAATTGTATTCCATTTGTGTTGTAACATACTTGCGTCGTAACCACATCTGTTCCAGTGCTTGAATCGTAAGCGTATGGTCCCAAGTTTTGCCATCCACTTATTCCAGAATTTACAGTCGGCAAGGGTATCCCTCCACTCGGAGTATCTTGAAATAAAACAAACGCAACACCTGCAGCACACGCCGAAGTTTGATTAACGGTGATACAAGTTTGCGGAGCCGTTCCAGTTAAGCCTAAGTCAAAAGCGTTACTCACAATTCCATTGTTTTGAAAATCTCCAGTCTGGCAAGATTCAGTTTGAATTGGATCGTTAAAATCATTCAAGGTATATGGTCCAGTATTGCCTTGTCCAATATCTCCAAATTCCCTTCCTAATGGCCTGCTTCCAATTGGAGTAATAACACCAACTTGTGGACAATCATCTTCCGCAAGTTCTTCGTCTGCAGTTGTACCACTTCCACATGGAGTAAGGCAGCATGGGTCAGCTTCAAATGCAATCGGTGTTCCATCGCAATCTTGATAATAAGGCTCTCCACAAGTCATGTACTGGTAAACCTTTACGTCTTCCTTGTAAACAATTATATCTTTATACGCTCCTACTTTTGCAGCGTCGTTTGATTCTCTAATTTCTGCACGTACAATCGGGCTTGCACAACTACAATCTAACAACCAACCAGTCGCCCACAATTCATTTACATCTGGATTGTTCAAATTGTTTTGTATATCTGCAGGTGCAGTCGGTGCATCGTATGCAGGGTATTGCGATAAGTTGTTCACAAAATTAGGCGAGCAACCTTTCGGCGAGGAATGGTTTGCACAGACATAGACAACTTTACAGTTCGGAAGTGCAGCTTCTACATAAGTTTTAAACTGCGGGAAATATGTTCCAGTAAACCTCGGAAGTGAGGTGACCGTTCCGTCCTCATGGATAAGATCTATTCCATTAAAATCTGCATTCGATAAGTGGTTTCCTGCACCTACCCAAAGCGAGTTATCCAAAATTCCATAAGACCTAACATACTCAAAGCAATCAAACTTTGCATCTGGTGGACATTCTGGTAAAGGTTCTTCTATTGGTTCTAAGCTATCGCAGTCGCCTAAATAATTTTCTTCATTAATTGTGTATTCAGTTGGTGTACCATCTGCTTCAATAATGTAAACGAATGGTTCTACATCTGTTCCGCAGATTGTGTACTGCACAAAAATGTCTTGAGTAATAATAACTGCAGCATCTAAAACATCGCCATCGCCATCGAATGTTTCTGGTTGTATTTCGCAGAACGGTCCAACGGTTTGGTAGCTACATAATGGTTCTGGTGGTTCGGGTATTGTTTCTCCACAAGTAAACCAACACGCAGGGACATCGGCTGCAGGTACGGCAACACATTTTTCATCTTGCAGTTCCCCTTCCGAACCTTTTACCTTACAATACCATCCACGCTTTTCGGGTGTTGGTATCGGTTCTGGGTAAACCATATTAATAGGTTTCCTTTGTGGTACTCCATCTATTTCCGTAATACATACACCAAGCGGAACATCATCTGTCGGGCAGAATACCAAACTAACATATCGCGCTACAATTGAACTCGGTGGTGGTGCGTCCGAAGGCGGAGGAAGTAAACCACCACATCCATTCGTAGTGTTGCACCTTGATTCTACAATGGCATTTGGAAACGCAGCTTGAGCAAGAGCCGACATCTGGTTTACCTGGTCGGTAAAGTTTGCATTCGGTCCATAGGTAATACTAACTGGAGCAAGTGGTGCAGGCATCTTAAATTCTACGGTGTATTGTTTAGATGGAACTGTCCTCGTGTTATCCCAAAAAGCAACAACACTTGACCACTTTGCACAAAGTAAAGTTGTATCGGAAACAGTGCAGGGTTCTAAACTAATATTATCACACTCCCGTTCTTCCAGTTCTGCACCTGCAAATTCATAACAACCACATTCAATATCATTAAATATTTTTATTACTGCAGGCTCATTTGTAAGTGTATCACAACCAACGATATAATCGTAAGTCGGTGCTCCTACTTGAGCGTTGGAAACAAAAAATAAACATAAGCAAAAAAGGAAAGAGTAAATATATTTCATGACAAATTTTGTTTTAGAAAAGTGCCACGCCCGAAACGATACGAGCGTGGACTTTTTGTTTGCGACTAAGCAAAAACTAAACGAAAAAAGAAATTCTTATTTTGCAGGTGGTGCAGTTGTTGTCGGGTCGTCGTCGCAAAGAGCCCCGTTAGCGATACCACTAATTCCAGCACCTGCAGGAATTACTAAAGGTGTCGTTAAGTCAACACACATATCAGCAAGACCGTCACAGTCTCCATCGCACCAAGGTTTTTTCCAACAAGTACCTTGACCACCATCATAAGAAATGATGTTTGGTGCTGCACCTAATTCAAAACCTTGAGCAGTTGTTTTCTTTCCTTGGTTTGTAGAACCTTTGTACTCTGCATCAAGTTCTAATTCTATTAGACCATCTGGCTTAGTACCATCCTTCAAAACAAAGTTTGGGTCTGTAAGTAAAAAATCAAACAAATCTTGAAGCGTACCAACAAGACCATCTGGTGGACAAAATTCAAAAGGAATCCCACCCGTAACTTTTGGTTCCAACTCTTGTGGAATCCCTACGTTGTTACTCATAATTGGATCATTTATAATATTAGTTAATAATTCAGTGTCAGTAGCAAGGTAAGCACAAAGCGTTTCCCCTTGCTTGTAGTAATGGATTGCTATTTTCTCTTTCGGGTTATCGGGGTTTACACGATACACTTCTTGAACAAAACATTTTCCGTCTTCTGTATTCGGGTTCGGGTCCACCACAACAACAACTCCGTTCGTTGCTTGCTTGCATTCTACTGCTTTTGCATCAAGCGAAGGGACTAAGCTTGCAGGGTCTGCAATAGGTGTTCCATCTATGTAGCGAATACAATCTACTGGAATTGTAAATTGGTTCTTATCCCCACAAAATGTTATCGCAGTAACCTTTCCACAAGTCCCATAAACTGGTTGTATTTGTAACGGACAATAAACCCTTCCGATACTTATTCCGTTTGCGATTATGTCAAACCAACAATCGCCACACACGATGTTATAAATTGGTTTTGTATTTGTGATTAAGCCCACGTTTCTAATTTTTAAAGAACTGGTTAAAAATATCTAAAGCACCTACAATCAAATCAGCGTTTGTAATATGAATTAAATCAGTATGTATGTTTAAGCTATTCAAGTAAATTAATGTTTCGGCATCCGAGTTTGCTGCAATAACTTGTTGAGCACGTATCATGTCAATATTTGCTGCAGGGTAAAAAGTAACCTTGTCTGAAAGTTGCCAAAGAATCCAAGTAGGAGATTGACCAATAACAGAATTAATATCTTGCTTGAACTGCAAATAATCTTGAGCATAATTAGTATTGAAAATAGAATTACTTGCATCGCTTTCTCCTTGCGTCCAAACTACTTCGTCTACATAAAAGCAGATACATTTTTCTTGCAGTGCAGCAACAAATAAATTCCATTCAGATTCAAAACGTGCAAACAATTCCCCTTCACTTTTCGCCCAGTCTCTATCATTTGCCGTTGGTTCTAAAACAGAACCACCAACTGCAAACTTGAAAATTATTACATTTCCTTTTTTCAAGTTCGCTGCAATAACTGCAGGACTGTAAGCAGTTGGATTATTGAAACCTCCAGTGTTTACATTGTAGTCTGTAAGTTCACATTCTGCATAACGACCACCAGTAAAATCAACATTCCAAATGAGCGCATTTTCTGGGAAACCAGAAACCAAACTATTATCTAACCCTTGTGCAGAAACTGCGTTACTTTGCCCGATATCAATTACCACTCTGTAAAAGTCACATTGTGCAGTAAGTAAATTATAACACAAAACAAATAAAAATAAAAGGTTACGTTTCATACTACTTTGGATTAGTTGTTGTACCATGAGCAAAGAAACCAATATTAGCAGCGTTTATTCTTGCAAACCCGTCACCACTATTTTCAGTTTCTACGAACTGCGTAAAAGTAAAAGTTAGACACCCACCTGCAGCGAGTTGGTGAGTAGAAAATCTACTGGTAGGAATTACAAAAGAGTACGTAAAATTAGCATCATCAACGCCTGCGTGACCTATTGCATTTGTTATCCAAAGAATCGGAGCACCACCGTTGATACTTAAATTAGTTCTCAGCTTTCCTCTCCAGTTGTGTTGCTTCTCAATCGAAAAGGCACTGTTGAGTTGAGCAGATATTTTCATTAACCTACACTCCGACGGGTTACACATTTCAACGGTTAAAGAAGTATTTAAATCGTGTACTCCAAGGGGTGTAACATCTATGACTGTATTGTCTGCATCACTACCTTGGAACCTTTCAGAACAATGTTCTGGTTGAACGTTTATAATTATATCGTCTTTTCCGTTATTATCAAAATCTAATATTCTAACTTTATTAACCATTAAATCTCCTGCTTGAGCAGGGCAATTTTTTTGGATCCTAAACTTATCATATCCTTGACATATTTGATGTAGTGCTGAACCTATTTGTAGTTGATCAACTTGCGAAGAAATATTTAAGTCATTAATATCAACCGATGTTGTTGTCGTTGTGTAATTTACTTTATCAAACAAACAAGTATCCATCGTAGCTGAACCATCTGGGTAAATTACATCTAAAGCAATTCCATTTTGAGTCGCAGTATTAATACAATTCATATCCACTAAAGTAAAAGAGTCTTTTGGAAGTTCAACAACGTTTGTTGTTACATACCAAACTCCACCAATAAAAACGGAATCGACGTCTACTAATTGGCCGTTTACAATTTCTAAGCTTCCCCCATTATCACCAACGGATGGAGGCAATAGAATAAACGTGGTGTCACCTGCACTTGCAGTATGGAAAACAGTATCACCCGAAAGCCATATTTCTCCACCATCTGTAATCCATTCTGAATTACCTCTATCCCACTTGTAACAAGTTGGCCCATCGAGAACAATAGAAAATTCACAATGCCTTTCTTCATCGGGAACGAAAGCCTGCAATTCTGCAAGCGTTTCAAAATAACAAATCCCAGTTCCTTTAACGAGACCTGTTATGCTTTGCGCTGCGAAATTTAGTTCGTCAATTGCCTGCCTTGTTTTCTCGTCAGTACAACTAAAGAAGATAAATAGAGCGCAAAAAATAATTATTATATTTTTCATTCTTTTGAATTTAAAATTAATTTTAAAATGTTTCTTAGACCGTCGGGTCACAAATTAATGTTCCCTCTGGTACGCCTAAAGCGTTTGATTTTTCTGCGAACCATACTGGTTCCGTATGCCCTTCAATTGATCCGTAATCCATTTTTACGGGTACACATTTGAGCATCGCTAAAAAGAAATCCCATGCTTGAACAGTACGTGTACCACTTGCAGTTTCTACAATTAAACAAGCGTCTTTCGGTACTGCTCCCAATAGGGTAATATCTTTTATTTTTGTTCCACAAGCATCTGCCATGATTTTAATTTTTTTTTAAGTTAATTGAATTATACAACCTTCCGAATCTACCAAGTAACCACCGTCTTGACTATTTACAATTCCTTCTTTATCGCAAATGCAAGCAGTTAAAATATCCACAATATTTTCTTTCTTAACTTGTGGAGCGTACATCGTTGTCGTTGCAGTTAGTGTTTCGGTATATTCGCTCAAGTCCGTTGTCGGGTCTGCTCCAGTGTTTGCACTACCGTCGGCAGTGCTCATTTCCTCATCGGTGTATGTACCATCTTCCTCCAAACTTATTCCGAGGTAGTGGTAGTTCCCTCCGTTATCTTGAACGATAACATGGATGCAACAACAACCATTTAAGTCTTCCAAAGCATTTCTATTTTCTGTACTTAAACATTGAATCTTAAAACTCAATGCTTGGTTTACAATCGTACAGTTTTTTACTTTTGTTTTTTCCTGCGATAGTAATGCTGTATTCGGGCAAAATTCAAGTTTCACTAAACCTTGCCCGATACAACAAATGCCAATTATATTTCTATCCTCGTCAAAGATTATATCCGTTACACAACTGCAATCAATCGCCCAAAGGCACCGAACACCTGCTCGGCACTTTTTACAATCTTTTTTAATTGGTGTAACTATCATAAATATTTTTCTTTAACAATTAGTAGTCGTAATTGGTACGCATCCGAAAGTCGTTATAACACATCCCTCTGAATCGAGTAACCAATTCGGACAACAGAGGGCATCTAAAAATTTACTTCTTCGCAAATTGTAACATCGTCGCAGCCCTCCATGCTAATTACGATGTCGAATTTTTTAGTCCCGTCAAGTTCTAACTCGGTTGCATTTATACAAATAACACATCCAGAAATTGTGACACCTGCATTGTTTGCACACGCGTCGGGAGTTAAACTGCCATTGTAAATTTCTGTTCCACCACAACCGATAGAAACATTAGTTACTTTCTTGCAGCCAACAACTTTGAAACAAACCAGTACGTCACCATGTGGAATAAACGCTGCAAGTTCTTCGTCTGCAGTTGCGTTATAAATATTTGCCAAAGGACAAGACGGCTCGCAGATAACTAAATTCGTTCCATCAAATGTCCAGTTAAAACCTGCTCCATCTAATGCGACTGCCGCTGCACCACCTGCAGCAAACAAAGTTCCATCGGTAGTACCATCGTCCAACCAACTTGTAAGAACTAAGCCACTGGTCGCTCTAATCTCAACGAGAGATCCATCGGCTGCATAAACTTTATCCACTGCATAACAAACGGGTGGAACAAGTGTTGGAACTGCGACTGCATCTTTACAGTTACAATTTAACAAGTCTCCAACTGTCATTGCATCTACGCAGGTAAAAGCCTGCTCACCAATTAGGTCAAATGCAAGTTGTGACCAGTACGTTTTAATAACCAAATCTGTACCGACAAGCTTTACAGAAACGCCATCTGGTTCGTAACCAAGTGAATTAATCGCATCGTCAATATGCGTTTGTAACATTGCAACTCCAGTCGGTGTTGTAATATCAATCGTGATGCCAAAACTTACAACCGTTCCTCCAAGTGTAATACTTGAAACCGTTGTTGTTTTAGTAGTGTCAATCACTGCCATGTACTTTTTTGTCAAGGCACAATTCTTATCGCCACAACATAGACCATCTATTTCTTTTATGTTCAACATATTTGTTGAAAGTCCAGTCGGGTTTTTCTTTTTTAGAATCATTTCAATTTGTTTTAAAAAGAATAAAAAAATATATTAAACAATTACCAATGTCCCTTTGGACAAGTAATTTCAGTCCGCTTTACGATGCCTTTAATTGGATCATACTTTAAGCTTGTTTTAAAATCCATCGGGCAACCTCCACACGCATTGCATCGGCGTTCTCCTGGTCGTGCATCAAATTCTTTACTCGGGCAAGCTTCGCAAATACTTATTCTAAGTTTCTGTTCGGCTGCAGGTACTTTAACCAGTTTAAAGCCCTCGTCAATTTTTTTTAAAGTTCCACTCACAATGTTTGCAAGCTTGCGTTCCAATAATGTAATCGCCATAATTTTATCTTAGTCTATTTGTGTTAAATCCGTAATGTCGTTTTTTCGGAGCACAACCTCCCTTCTTACATTTGTCTTGGAACTTTTTGTACTTCGGAAAACATTGTGGATAACGAAGTATAAAGCATTCCATGTTATAAATAATATCTTCTATGTCTCCAAGGTATTCATCTTTCAATGCCTGCATTTCTTTTAGTGTTGCAGGCTCGGACAAACCACTTTCAAACTTTTTTACTAAACCCTTTGCAGTGTCTTGGATTAGTCGATACATAACGCTCGTATGAGTTATGCTAAAAGCAAGTAGTTTCTTAAGGTATCTATCCCATAAAAAATTGTTATGTTCTTGCTTGAACTTTTTTGCCTTTTTAAAATACTCACATCGGCAAGGGTTTTCAACTCCAGTGGTTTGTTGTACAACTATATAAATTTCACCTTGATATAAAACGTGCTTCCCTACTTGGTAAACTGTTCCCTCTTGATAGTGGCAATACAAAATCACTGTATCGCTTTCCTCTGATGGAACGCAGGTGTATTCAATGCAATCTTCCAGTAAGCACAAATAAAATTCATACCCGAAACAACGGTTAAAAAGTTTTTCTTCCTTGATACCTATAAAAGCACAAAGCGAATCCACATAACTATGAGCAGAACTTGGAGCATAGCATTTCACCTCGAACGGTTTAATTAACGTACGAGTTGGATTGAATGGCATATCGCAATTCAATTCATCTATTACTGGTGGTGTTGTTACGACTACGGTCATTCTGATAATTGTTGTTCTACTTCAGCAACTTTTGTTTCATTACTTTTGCCATCTTCATTTTCTGTTTCAAATATTTCTTCGTATAGGTTTGCAAAATCTAAACTTCTTGTATCTGTGAAGTTGCTCCCCTTAAAAGCATCTGCAATTTTTAGCGCAATGTTTAAAGGGTTCGCAATCTTTTTTTGTAGTGGCCTAATTACGTTCTTAAACTTGTTTTTAAAAACGGAATCAAATTCGTTTCCTTGACCGAGTTTTCCTGCAGTTGTAATTCCCATCAATAGCTTATGCCAGTTGTGGGATTTAATAATTTGCTTCTCTGCAAGTTCTGCTTGACTGGAATGGAACTCGTGGTCGGTGTTCTTTTTGAACTCGTGAACAGTTGTTGCAGGGTCTGCACACAATTTCCTTCGCATTAAAACTTTCTTTTTAGTTTTTGCTCTATTGGTAAATGTGTCAATTAAAGCCTGCTCAAAATCTCCCTCATCATCTTGGTCCTCGGCGTCGCTACTTATTTCCATAAACACACTTGGAATAAAATCATTTGCATAACCTTCCGTACTAAACTGACCAAGTTGAATTTCCATATACTGGTAGTACAAACTCGGCATTGAATCGGGTTGACCATACCAGTCTCTTCCGACAACTTTGTTTTTGATGTGAATAATGGTTCTGGTTACTCCGTTATCCATTTCTGAAAAGGAGGGGTAAACATTTATGAAATCCGGTGGTGTGCTATCTACAAATTCGGAAAGCCATATCGGGGAAATTAAAACTGTTTTCGTGTCAGTGTTTTCCCTTGCATGGTAGCGCACCTTTTCACAGTCTATGCTTTTTATGTAAACAAACTTTGTTCCTGCGACCTCAATAAGTTCTACAAGTAAAAAAGCGTTTCCGTACGTTTTATAATTTTCGTACAATCCCTTTGCTACTTCAAGCAAAGACGCACCAGTCATATCTGGATTTAAATTTTCTACAAAGTCTATAAATTCGTCATGCTCTGTTTCGCTTAAAGGTTTGTTATCCTTGATCCTAAAACCTTCTCGCTTCTTTCTGGTAACTGTAAATTCGCCACCGAGAACATAATCACAAATACTTTGTATCGCTCCCCCATGTGTAGGGCTTAAGTCTTTTGTTTTCCGAAAGAACTCCAAGTGTGCATCGCCCTCGTCGAAGAACGGAATAATTGGATACTTCCTGTAGGCAAGGTTTAACTTCTTTAAGTCTTTTACCTCATCCGCAACGGGATCGCAAATTTCAACAAAGGCAGAACAAGATCTTTTGTGCTTCCCCATCTTAGCGAGTTTAGCTTTTACACTTAAATCGCTTCCACACTCATCGCACTCTTGACCGTAATTATAATTCTGTTGCTTTGGTGTAACATCATAATCGCTAACTCCTGCCATTGCGGATTATTTATTTTCCTTTTCCCAAGGTGCTTTATGACCTGCAGGAGCGTTGATAAATTTTTTCCATACTTGGTTACTATCGTAAACGGTTTTTAGTTCTTCTTGCGTTGCAACTGGAATCACTTTGTTTGTGATTTTATTAGTTGCAGGTATTTCAGTTCTTCCCCAATTTACATGAAGCGATTTCTTTTTGCTTAGCATAACAATAGCAACCTTGCCATCTTTATTCTGCTTCCAACTAAACTTGCCATCTGCAGTCTTTTTAGTTGTTGTTGGTGTTGTTGTGCTTTGCTTGGTAGTTGTTGTTGTCACCGACTTGTCAGTACCTTTGCTTGTTTCTTTTTTTGTTACGTCCTCGCCCATCGTTTAGCTATTTTTTAAAAGTTATTAAAAGGACGGAACACAACTAACCGAAGCCAGTTATGTTCCGATAGAGTGTTTTTATTTATACTGGAATTGCAGCTTCGCCACCTACCCAACATGGAGCGTAGAAGCAAGTCGTTGCAGTTAATGTTTCAATGTATTCGTTAGAATCAGAAGTTGGATCTGCACCAGTGTTTCCACTACCGTCACCAGTTACTAAATCTTCTTCTTGCCATTCACCAGTGTCTGGAAAATAACTTACTCCAGAGTAGTGGTAATTTCCACCATTGTCTTTCACAATAGCGTGCATACAACAACACGTATTCAAATCTTCCAATGCGTTACGTACCTCGCAACTCATACATGGAATTATGAAAGAAATTGTTTGCGTTACATTGATGTTATTCTTGACCTTTGTTTTTTCTTGGTTAAAGAAAGCAGTGTTTTTTTCAAACTCAATTTTCTTAAACGTAGGGTCTGGATGTGCTGCATCAACAACGATTGAAGTTACTTGCCTATCTTCATCAAAAATAAGTTCTTCCACTGCGTCACAAGGTATTACCCAAATGCAGGCAATTCCTGCTCTACATTTTTTACAAAGGTCTTTCGTTATTGGTGTCAGCGTACACGATACAAAACTTGTCACCTCCGACGTAAATAAATTCAGCGTCATTAGTAAAACAAAGTTCAAGTAATCGCCTGCACAAAATGCAGCCACCGACAAAACCAAAACGGATAATCTAAAAATATTTTTCATTACAAATTTACTTTTAAGTTTAATCTAATTATTGAATTGGTTTCTACAAGTAGGTTGTTGAACTGTTCCAACCTGCAACCATTAAGGTCGGTTGAGCAATTCCAAATCCAAGACCGTAACATCCGTAAATGTATTTCTTACCTTTGGCTTTTAGGCTCGGGTCGGCTGCGATTGTAAGTGCAGAACCAAACCTTCCTTCTAAGCTACTCATATTGGAAAGGCCACAAAGGTTTTCTTTTACGGTAAACAAACTTCTTTGATATTTTGAGTAACCAGTTTCGGGGTCTACGCAACCAAGTTCAAAATCAAACATCGTCCATTCGGGTACAAGGTAAACGGGATAGCCCTCAAAAGTTGTTGCGTTATCCATCGGCATACCTTCCCAGATTAAAGAACAATCTTTAAGGCAACCGAGTGACTGGTAATATCTGATAAGAGCATCGTACAAACCTTTCTGTAAAAGGTAACAAGGCTTTTCAGTTGTACCACCATTAAGGTTCCAGAACTGTAAAAGAGGTGAAGCACTTGTTCTCATTCTACGCAGGTATTCAGCGATGTTGGAAGGGTTCGTTGCGTTACCTTGTGGAGTACCGTTGTTGGTATTTAAGTATCCAACTTTTCCTTTGTTCTTTGGATCCTTTATTTGCGCTCGCGCCATAATTTCAGCCCACCATCCATTACAAGTTTCAAGCATTTTTACAAGCTTAGAAATTTCTTTTGGCGACATACATTCCTCAATTCCACAATCGTTAGCAGTTAACCACTCACCGAAGTTTTCATTTCCAAACCAAGCAACCTTGAACAAGGAATCTCTAATGCTATCCCTAATTGCCTGGATCATTGCAAATTCCAAAGCGTTGTATTCCGACTTCTGACCAAGCAGAGAATTGAAACGTGCAGCTTCATCGGGTGCAGCTTTTAAATTCTTTAGGCATTCGTTGTCAAAAGTATCTGGACACTGCTCACCGTTTAATTCAAACTCGCAGCATTCAATTTCGTACGGACGTAAACCAAAGTTTAAAGTTGGATTCCATTCGTCACAACTTGTTTTCGGCTGCAGTACATTGTTCGGTCTGTTTAAGTGCAGCATCTTAAGCTTGTTCTTTCCAGTTACAAACTTATAAACTCCAAGATTTCTTTGAAGTATGTTATCGTAATTAAGACTTGGTTCAAGAACGAGCATATTTGCATCGTGTAAATCTAAGTCTAATAAAATAGTCTCACCCATTGGTAAAAGATTTTTTTTGATTTTTAAAATTTATTTAATGCTCGTTTATCTTGCTTTGTGTTTGGCTGCATCCAAACCAGTGTACTCGGTAAATTGTGCAGGTGTAATTTGATTCGTCTGCAATGCTTTTACATACATTTGCAATTGATATCCACTTACAGTTTTTTCTTCTTTGTCTCCACCTTTATTTTTAAATGAAGAACCACCGTTAGACTTTGGCTTTTCCTTACTACCAGTTTTTTTCATGTTTGCAATTTCCAAAGTCAAGTCAGCTTGCTTTTTTTCAAGTTCTTGCAACTTCTTTGCATCCTCTGCAGTTTGTTTATCATCTGCATCTGTATGTGATGTAGCGATACCCAAAGTTTCACGCAGCTTTTCAAGTTGTTCTGGTTCCATTGTTTCCAACTGCTCCATAAGTTGCTCTGGAGTAAAGGTGCTATCTGCTGCAGGTGGTGTTTCCTTTGCTGCTTTGGCTGCAGCTTCTTCGGCAGTTTTCTTTTCTTCTGCAACCTCTTCTTGTTTAGCATTCCAAAGTTCCATAAAGGTTTTCTTTGTTGCTGCTTCGGTTGCTTCGGTTTGCAATTCTTCAAGCAAAGTTTCATCCTCTGCGATTGCATTTTCTACTTCCTCTACTTGTGATTCTTCTATCGTGCCTTTGTTCACAAGCAGGTTAGATATTTTCTTTAAAAGTTTTTTACCAAATGGCATAATGATCGATTTTTTATTTGAAAATTTATTACAGTCCTTCGCATTAATTGGAAGGTATCCTTTGTTCATAATTCTATTTACAAAAGCACGTTTAGTTTCCAGTGCATCTGCTTTATTGTAATAGCCATAACAACTATCGTCCTCGTACCTATACTCGTCCGTTAATTCAAAATCTATTGCAACGGTATCTTCTACTCTATCTACAAAACCAAGCTTCTTAGCTTCTTTGTGTTCCATCCATATTTCCTGCTTCATAAGGTTTAGAACATCGGCTTTTTTCATTTTGGTTTTGCGTACATAAATATCCGCTATGATGGAATCGAAAGTTTCTGCAGTTGTTGCACGTTTTCGCAATTCGTCTGCATCGCCATAAGCTTCCGATTGTGCTCGGTGGATCATGTAAACAGTTTGCTTCGACATAACAACTTCGTTCGCTGCACACGCGATAAAGGTTGCAGCACTTGCAACGATTCCAGATAAGTATGCAGTCACGTTAGCTTTATGTCCTGCAAGCAAATCGTATATCGGAAGTGCATCTGCTACTTCGCCACCGTTGCTTGAAATGTAAAGATTGATTTGTGTTGCGCTTTTACCTCGGAGTTGACTAAGAATTTCTGTTTTATTTATTCCCCACCAAAAACCAATATCTCCGTAAATGAAAATACTTATTTCTTTACCTGCAACCTTTGCAGGTGCAGCACCAGTATCTGAACTGGAACTACCTTGCTCCATGTTGGTTACTACAAAAGTATTCTTAGGAAATTGTACATTAACTTTTGGCATACCACAAAACAACGGAACAACAAAACAAAAATGAACACATTTTCCACGATTGTAGAAAGACTTTTTGCAGTCGGCAGGTGTAAACACCACTCGCTCAATAAAGTACGCTTAAAAGTAAGGTTTTAAAAGATAGGCTAATTATTCTTTTCGGCAGGAATATAATTATAAATAGTTGCAGTGCTCAATCCAATTGCTCGGCAAATAATTCTCCGAACCCTGCTTTTATTGTTTCGCTTACCTTTGGTTTCCTTCCGATAAATGTAAATGCTTACAAGTCGTTTCAATTCCGTTTCGGTAAAGTCAAACAACACCTGCTCGCACATGGTATCGCAAACATAACTTTTAAATAATGCGTGCAACTGATCACGAGTTGCAGGTCGCCCCTGAATTAGTATATCAGTAACGCTAATCATAAATCTGCAAAGTATTTTTTAACCTTTGCAACACTGGTCGGGCAAGTGCTGCAAATCCTGGTCGGTGTTAATTCATATTCATTCCAAATACTTATCAACCAATACCACTCTTCGCCATCATAAGCTTCTTTTATTTCAGCGTGTTTGCTTAAAGGTATCTTCCACGTTTTAGGTATCTCGCTTCCCATTATAATTCTCCGTTTTGAGTTTGAACAATCTGGTCACTTCCAATAGCAACTATTTCTTCGGGGTCTGCAACAACTACAAGTCTATCCAAACGCTCATTTACTTCTGCACTATGGTTCGCAACCTCGTTTATATATTCTATCATCAATCTATTTTGTTGTTGCATTTGCTGCATCTGCAATAAAGGGTTTCCAATACCACTTACGATGTTACTTACATTCGGGGCTCGCAGTGGATTAATACTTAGGTTAGGGACTGAACCTGCACTGGAAGACGAAGGTATTACACCTCCAAAGTTTAGCTTCCTTCCCCATCCATGGAAAGAATTTATGTTACTTGCGATTATCTTTTTGGAAGCGCTAAACCTACCTTTCGCAGTTCCTTTAAGTTTGTTCAGCAACGGTTTGAACTTGGTGGTGCTTTTACGATTAATTATGTAAGTCTCGCTTCCATTACGTAAAGCATATTCCCCGTTTTCCAATTCCATGAAATTTCCATGGCGATCTGTAACTGGTATTCCGTTCATGCTATGTGGTTGTCCAACGGTAACACCTTCGTTCGGAACGGATGCACCTGCACCAATGGAACTAAAAGTTTGGTTACTAACATTACTAACAGTGTTACCAACACTCGAATCGGAAGTGCTTACCGTACCACCGTATTCCAACTTCTGAGTGAACACACCTGCAGCCGCGAAGGCTGCTCTTGCGATTGCGATTGCACTTTGTATCGCATACTGTGATACACCTGCTCCCCCGAATGTAACTGCATTCGTCGGGTTCGCCGCTGCAGCTGCAGCTATTGAAGAAAGTTCTTTTTGTAAGTTAATTGCTATCTCGGCAAGTGCCAAACCTTTAAGAAGTGCAACGTGTTCCTTCCGAATTTTTTCATCTTGGCCTAACAAGTTTTTCGCACCAGAAACAAACGTTCCAAGCAAGTCCAGTTGGAGTTGGTTTATCTTTGCGATTTCTGCCTGCCTACGTTTTTCATCTGCAATTATTTTATCGTTCTTCTCCTTGTTTATTTTTACCTCACTATCTGCAAGCAGTTGCTGAGCCTGCAAGTTATTAAGTGCAGTTGTTTGCACAAGTTCTGCTTGAGCGCTTTGGTTCTGCAGGTCGGCTTCTTGCTTTGCTATCTTAGCATTGTCTTCTATTGCTTTTTTAGCTTCTTCAAATTGCTGCCTTGTAATTAATTCAGCGTCCAGTTGTTCTTGCAACTTGGTAAGCTTTTGTTCTGCTTCCAAATCTATTTGAGCAACCTCTTGTTGAAACTGCAGATTTAAAAGTTCAACACGTGCAGCGTCAAATTCTGTTTGTAAACTTAGCTTATCAATTTGAAATTGCCTTTCCCGTTCCAACTTACTTTCGTTAAATGCAAAATCTAATTGCGTGGTTTGTTCATCAAACTGTTCCTTGGTAATTACACCTTCCGAAAGTTGTGCTTGCAATAACGCTTTCGCTTCTGATAGATTTGTTTTTAACTTTTCGGTGTCCAGTTTAAAAGCATTATCCAAAGCTGAGATCCCCTGCTCGGCACCAGTAACACTTCCAGTTGATGTTGCAAGTGCTAATTCGTTTTGGAAGTTGGTTATATCTTGCAAGGCTGCATCTTGTGCTTCTTTACGGTTTTTATTTATTTCGGTAATTTGCTTTTGCAAAGCTTGCTTGATCAGTTCAGTTTGTTTTTCTATTTGTGTTGCATCTCCAACGAGTCCGCTAATCTGTGACGATGCACCTGCTTCGGCACTTGCAATCTCTCTATCAAATTGGTTGTTAAGTAAACTCGCTTCCAGTTTAGCGATTTGCTCTGCAGCTTTTAGTCTATCCTTTGCAGCCTTTTCGGCAGCGTCGGCAACTTGTTTTCTCCTACGAATTTCTTTCTTAGCAAGCTTAGCAAGTTCTTTATCTTCGCCCTCGGCAAGTGCTAACAATCTTTTATTGCTTGCTTTGGTTAGGTCTTCTTTTTCCTTTAGTAGTTTGTTAAACGTTTTCTGTCCGTCGGTTGCAATTTTGTTGCTTCTGTTTTGTGCTTCCCGTTGCGTTTGCTCTACACGTTTTGCTCTGTCTGCTTCACGTTTTGCTTGTCGCTCAGCAATCTTTTTGTCTCGCTCCTCCCTTACCTTTGCAATACGTTCTTCCGATTGCTTAAGCTTATCCTCAATAGCTTTTATCTCGTTATCTATTTCCGACAAAGCACCTGCACGAAATGTAAACGCTCTTTGTATTTGCTGCCATAACTTTTCTGCCTGCAAACCTATTCGGGTAAACGCTTCTACGACTATTGTTTTTGCGAGCAAGGCATTGTCGGAAAGAAACTGCACACCTTCCCCAAGGGTACGAATCCAAAATGCGACTCCTTGTATTGCACCAACTAAAACATTGACCAAGAAATCTCCGATACCAGATAACGCTTCACCGAATGCTTCGTTCTCTTGAAACAGTTCTTGGAGCACAGACACTAAAGGTTCAAACGCGTCTGAGATAATGGTAAAGTAAGTTTGTATTTCTTCAAACACCAAACGGAAAGCGTCACCAACTTTTTTATTTTCCTTGCTTAGCTTTACCAGTGCAGCAACAACCAAACCAACGGCAACAACAATCAACCCGATAGGGTTAGCAGTTAGTACTCTGTTGAAACCTGCTTGGATACTCGCAGCGATTGTAGTCGTTGCGCTCCATGCTCGGTAAGCTTTTATTAGCGCTCCCACCTGCGATGCTGCAGCATCAATCTTAAGTGCAACCAGTGCAGTACCTAAAAGAATTAAGGCTGCACGATTATCGGAAAGAAACTTTGGCAGGTTCGCCATCTGATTTATAAAGGTTGCTAACCTATCAACGCCAACTTGCAAGAAGTCTTGAAGTCCAGAATTGGTTGTTAAATTTACGAACGACTTTTGTAGCTTCTCAATACTTGCTCCAAAGGTTGCATTCTTTTTTTCAAACTCTGCAAACAAACTATCGGTTCCTTGCAAGCTTGTATTTGCAGTATCGATTCTTTCTTTTAGCTTGTCGTAATTGCTTCCAAGCTTACCAAACACTCCAATAGCTTTTTGCCCTCTAATTCCAAGGCTATCCAGTACGGCTGCAAATTCTACATTTGATTCTGATCCTTGGACGGTTGCCTGCGTAACCAATGCCAAAGCTTCCACAATATCATTCTCCACAACCTTACGAAATTCTTCGCTACCTTTGCCGACAAGTTGTGCAAACGTATCGGGAGTTTTTGCAATCTCTAATAATAGTTTTTGTACTGCAGTGGAAGCACGTTCTGGATTCTCACCAAGTTCATTCAGTGTGGTTGCAAGTCCGAATATTTTATCTGCACTAATATCTAACGAACCCGATACACCTGCTAATCTGTTTACAAAATCTGCGATACTTTTTGCAGTCGCAGGTCCTTGCGTTTCCAATACGTTTAAAGCGTTACCAATACGCAGCAAATCTTCCGATAGGTTTTCTTCTCCAGTGTTGGTGTCTGCAAGCACGTTTCTAATCTTACCGAGCGTATCGGTTACTGCACCTGCGTCTTGGAATTGATCACCGAGTGCAACAAAGGCAGTGTCTATCGCTTCGGTAAAACTTTGCAGCTGACTTTCGGCAACACCAAGTCGCCCTCCAATTTCTGCAATACCAAGCAAGTCGGCGAGACTGGTTCTTGTATCTCTAAACTTTAAACTCTCCGAAAGGTTACGGATACTTTCAATTGTGCTATCGGTTGTTTTTGCAACGTCTGCAATGGAATCTGAAATTTCTGCATTCGTATTTATTATATCGCTTAGCCCGTTTGTTAAACCAAGTATGGAAACGAAACGTGTAACGATACGTCCGAGACCGTCAAAGGCACTTTTGTAATTACCAACGTTGCGAAAGTATTGGCCTATGTCTTGGTCAATTCCTTTAAGTTGTCCGTCCAGTTGCCTTATACGTTGTAAAGTTTCTTTCCCTGCAATTCCATCTCGTTCGGCTGCACTTAAATTTCTAAATCTATCTCGCAGCCTTACAAGTTCAGCGTTCAGTTGTTTGTAACTTCCAACGCTACTTTCATTTTCTTCAAACAACCTTGCCGACCTTGCAATTTCTTTGTTCGCTTCTTGTTGCCTACGTTTTAATTTTCCTGCTTCCGTTACAAGATCTTTATATTCCTGGGAACCCTTATCTCCAACCAACTGCAGTTCCTTCCGAACTTGTGCGAGTGTACGTTGTGTTTCTTGTATTTCGGTGTTTAGTTTTTGTTGCTCCTTTAATGCTTTGCCACTACCCGAACTGGAACTGCTTGTAGTACCACCACTTCCGACATTACGTTTGCTGACTCTATCTAATTCAGTACGCAGTTTTTTAAGCTTGGTTAATAGCTTGTCAACATCTTTAGTTTTTTTTCCAATGTCAGTTAGGCTTTTAAGTATTTTCTTAAAAGGTGCTTCGATTGATTCCAATTCTTTTTTTGATTTACCTACATTAGTCACACGTAAAGTAAACCCTATAACTTTATTAGCCATTATTATAATTTAGTCGGTGGACAATTTGAATCATTAAAACTTAAGAAAGTAAAAAACTGACCATTAAATAAAAACCTAATAGTGTCTATTCTGCAGGCCGTATCATTCACATCTACTGGTTCCCAAAATAAGTTCCCATCATAAAACGCATTTCCTTCACAACCTACCGAAGCCATCACGCTTTCAATTACAGAACATATACTTAAACCTCCCATGTTAATTGCAGGTGCTATTGGAACCACCGTACCATCGCCGAGCGTAATCTGGTCAAGTTCAAAACTGCTATCGTATAACCCGTCGGGTTCACACATATCGGAACTGCTAAAGGTTGTACTTCGTTGGCAGAACCTATCGCATCCAGTGTATCCAAGCTGATAGTGTTCTGTAAAACTTTTATCGCAACGTGTAGCTTCACACCACTCAATTAATTCCACATCGGTAGGGCAAAACGTACTCGGATCAAAGTTGCAAATCGCAGTCAAGATATACGGTTGCTTGGTGTGATTTATGTTTACTATTTTTGGATGCCTAAATGTTTCCGCGCTTACATCTGGGCTTTTCAATATTGACTTTGCTTTTAGTTTGTCCGAGTTGCGTATCATTGCAAAGTATTGTTGATAAAACATACTAACAAGGCCACGCAGGTTTCGCAAACCGTCTCTAAGGAAATCTGTAGAATCAGAATACGTTGCACTAAAGCACCATTCAAAAGTGTTTCCTAATTCAAAGTTAACTGCAAAACTTTGGTCAAGCGTTATGTACTGAGCCACTATTGGCGCTCCCTCGCAAACATCCCAAGTCGGTTGTACATCTGGATTTAAAACCTCTCCAAATTCTCCATAGATGTATGGTGGTCTCGGTTCTATTTCAACTGTAATTTCTGTCACCCCACGATAAACAAAACCTGCAGAACAACACGCTTCATAATCTGCAGCACGAGCGCACAAATTTTCGCCTTCTTTTATGGCTGCACTCCATGGAAGTTGTGTTGCACTAAAACCAGTTTGTCGCCTATTACGGACAGTGTCTATGCCTTGGTGTAGTTCACAGAAGTAGGGGTTCTCGGAATCCGTTTCACCTTCTGGACAGTTATTAAATTTTATTCTTGCATCGTACGGCCTAACTGCAAAGTCTTCGTACTGGTCGTGCAGGTTAATTCCATGGTAATTACTTTTATCTTCCTTGAATCCCATCGCAAGGAATTGCTTAAACTTATTTCCACTGGAATACTTTATACTGGAACAGTCAATGCAAAGTTCTTCCATGCGTTGCATATTCTCAGAAGGAAGAAGCGTATGGTAAAAGCCTGCACACTTTTCAAACTTGCAGTCTGGATCATTTTTAATAGGCAACCAATAATCAAACCTTGGTTCAACACATACGGTTCTTGTAATTGGATCTATCGCCCACTCAAGATTGAACATGTGTGAAATTCCACGAAGAAAATCCTTTACACTTTTATCGCATGGTAGGTTTGCAGCTACATCGTAAGTCGCTCCGTCTAAGTTTGTTTTTGTTCCATTCCAAGAAACCAAGAAAGCACCATAATCGCAACCACTTTTCGTTCTAAAAGTTACTTCGTCGCCTGCGTTTAATTGCAACTTTATATCTTGATGATCATGTCCATGCGTCCATGGTGCAGGTGGTGTGAAGTTGTCGCTAAGTTCTATTCCAGTTGCTGCGTTGTTTACATAAACAGATAATGTCCAAGGGCAATCTAACCAAGCTAAAATATCAAAGCAATACAAATCTGTCTGCGATGCAGTAAAAGTATCCCTCGGTTCAGACGGTTGGAAAGTTTCCCATTCGCCACAACTGTTTCCGAAAACAATTTGCTGAGCAAAGAATGGTTCTATTGCCGATACACTTGCAGCGCCAACTGGACTTGAAATATGGTTTGCACCTCCGAAGCATTGTGGTTCTAATCCGCTTGTAACATTGTTTAAAGAATCTCCGACTGCGAAATTGTGTACCCATTCTTGGAACCATTCCTTTTCAAAAAAGTCTGACTTAATTTTGTAACCAGTTTTCTTTTCTATTCCGTCAATTATGGTTTTAAAATAAACACTTAACCGGAAGTCATTTGCGTGCCACGCTCCACTATCATCAAAGATTGCAGGTGCAGGATTTTGCGTGTTATCAAAACCTAAAAACCTTTTATCACCAGACGGGCAACCATGCACGAACGGAGCGAATACACCTGCCCATCCATCTTGGTATTGCATATCCCAACTTTCTTTAATTGTATCGATGTTATGCTCTATCGTTCCAAGGTCAAGGCTACAAAGCATACAACCTTCAAGCAGGTTCCAAAAGCTTGCAGCGTCGCCAACTGGTTTCATCGAATATCCATCTGGGTACTTGCAATTCCTTGTCGCTCCTTCATACTTTGCAGTGCCACAAAAAACTGGAAAGCCATTAGACAAAACAATTAATTCGTCCAGTTGCCTTAAAGGATTTTCTGTTATTGCATTACGTGTTGGGAAGCACAACGCTTTCTGATTGCTCTTTGTCGCAGGTAGGTTAAAAGTTTTTACAGGGGTATCAACTTTACTACCCGAACTGCTTGCAAGGTCATAGAAATTGTTTACCTGCTTTTTAATCTTAACTGGTAACTGATTAATTTCTTCAAAGTCTAACTTATTTTGATTCACAAAAATCTCTGTCGCCATTGGTTATAAACTTTTATAATTAATGCAAGTACATTGCAGGTCTGGTTTAATTCTTGACCTGCAATGCAAACAACAAAACGGATATTCCAATTCCATAAACTGGTCAAAGCTTAAATCTTCTCGTTCATCCATACACCATTCAGCCATCGCATTAAGCATCGCAGCTTCTTTATGCGTGCTTGGTGTGTAGCTTTCTTCTATGCAGTTAAGCAGGTACAAAACAATCATCACCTTTTCCTGCTTGTTCTCGTAAGCGTACGTCGTCTGTGTTGTCGTTTTACGGCTGCAGCTAAACAGTAACACCAAGCAAAAAAATAAAAGCTTTAATCGGTTCATAATTTAGGATTTAATTACGTTGGGAATAGTGATCGTTACTGTAATAAAACTTTAATTTTAATTCTCTATCATCTGCGTATGTATCTTCTATTATCATACTTGCATCCTTTAAATAAATTGGAATGTACTTGCAGTCTTTCTCTAAGAAAATATTCGGGCTAAGTAGTAATTCTTTAAGCCAATTCATTTCTTCTTTACGCAACTTCTGAGCGTGCAAATTAAAACCTTCTTTCCCTCTTGCCTGCAATCTGTTTATCCCCCTGCTTTGTGGAAAACCACTTGGGAACCTTTGGTCTACAAACAAAGGCATAACCTTTTCAAAGGTCTTGCTTTTTACTTCAAAGAAATCCTCTACATTTTTGTATGCAGTAAAGGCATCCCATTTTCCATAGCAGTTCAAAAAGTGTATTCGGTAAGCAGGGCAGCAACATGGATTGACGTAGTACCTGCGAACCAAACTTTGTCCGCTCGGAGTTGTAATTGTTACATCATAAAAAGTAATCGTTTCATCTATTGGTGGTGGTGCTACTAACCAGTCAGTTTGAGCGTTTATATTTGCAGGCCCGACACCAAGGCAGATAGGTTGATTGTCCACTCCGCCTGCGTTGTCACTAACCAAAAAGAATCCATTACCTGCAATTCCAAATTCATTGTTAAGTTGTAATTGAACAGAAGACAAACCACCGTCGGGGTGGAACCAACAAATACATTCCGAATCTTCCAAACATACCACTGTCTTAAATGGTTTATTTGTCATCCATTGTGTACTTGGTACTCCGAACGGATTTGCATCTGTCACTTCTGTAGTTGGCACATACAATTCTTCGGGGCATTGGTTTTCGCAGTGTTCACGTTTACCGTTGTAAGCAGTATAGACTTCCGACAAAACAAAATCTTCTTCCCTTTCCAAGCAACCATCATCTTCGTTTGGGATTAAACTCCACATCTTTAACTGGAAAATCACAAAGCATTTTCCTGCAGCCGTCATATAGCCTTCCTTTAAAGGGCAAAGCGTTTCTTCGTTTGCAAAACAACACTGGATAAATTCGGATATGTTTATGGAATAGAAATTGCTTTGTATTCCTCCACCGTCAAATACTCTGGTAGGTTTAAAGCGAAATGTTTTTGTAACGTTACCAGTATCGGGAACGTTACTGGTGCAGGTTATATCAATCTCCAGTGCAGGTATTCCCGCTCCCAAAGTTGTAAACTCTGCTATCTCAAAAAAGATTGGAACATAAGCAGGTGTAATCAAGCAACCGTTCGTCTGTATTATTTCTGCAGGCATTATTTATTTTCTTTAATTAGTGCTTTGGTCATTGCTTCTTCAAATTCTTTTGCATTCCCGTCTACTGGTTTACCATCCACCATGTAAACGAGCGCATAATGAATTGGAACTAACTTTGGTTTAAAAGGTAAACCGTTTGCTTTTATAAATTGCTCTGCTCGCTTTAGTGCATCTTCTGCAACCTTTGTATTCTGTTGATGTAATTCGTAGTTCTTACTTGCCATAATTATAAAAATTCTAATTGTTTTTTACTATCCTTTACTACTTGATTTAAGATTGCTTCAAGCAGGTTACAAATATAATCCTCGCATATTTTTTGTATCTCAAATAAAAACTTTTCCTCTGGGCTTTTACCAAGCGTATGCTCTATCCATTTTAACCTCCTTCCATTTTTACTGATACGCTTTGCACGCTTACTAAGGAAACGGAACGGAATAGGGTTTCCATACTTTTGCTGCTTGACTGCAATAGCAAAGGCAGTGCTCTTAATATTTTTTAAGTTGCTACCTGCAAAACCAACTGTACGAATCCAGTCGATTAAAGCTTGTATGTATTTGCTTGTTCGTTTTGATTTGCCTTTACGCCTGCCACGTTTACTGAGTCGGAACTTTGGGCGTGTTCCTTGGTCAAGAAACTTACCGTAAAACAGGTGCGTCATTTGCAGTTCTACTTCTGCAAGTGTATCGTTCACTTCTAAGTCTATGCTTTTTAATAATGCTCCAGTTACTTTGTGTCCTTGGTCTCGGAGTTCCTTTTGCAGTAAGCGTCGCAGCAACTTTCCAAACTTGTTTAGATCCTTTAGAAAGTTATTGTATGCTCGCTCTTTTGTAATCATTAATTCAAGTCAAAATAAACCGAATGTGTTTTTGTTACTTGGTTGTAAATTCTAAATCTCGGATTAGTAATCTCTGCACCGTATGCCCGATGTTCAAGTATCAGCTTATAGTTCTTAATAGTTTGGTGAAACATATAGCCGAGTTCGGAACAATGGTGTTCCTTTACTGCACGATAATGAAACGTGTTCTTTAAATAAAAAGTACCTTCTTGCTTTTCCATAATTCTAACAAGTTGTGCATCCTTCATCTGCCTTTACAACTGGTTCGGGCTTATCCCAGTTTTGTTTTATTCCTTGTGCGTTGCAATCGCAGAAACAGAATGTAAAATTAATAACGATAACACCAAGGTTGTCTGAGTACGCTTCAAAAAACGTATCCCCTTCCACGACGGTGTCTTGTATGTAGTTTGTAATTTCATCAACACATTCATAACTGGTTACGTTCCCCTCTTCCTGCTGACATTCTAAATACAATCCATCGTAGTAACCTTCTGTTTCATTTCCATTTTCCCACTGCACAACTGCATAAATATACCGACCGAGTATTTGCATGATGTGCTTCATCATTTTGGTAAGGTCATCTTCCATTTCCTCCCACGTTCTTTTGTTGCAATAGCTTTGTTCGCCACAACTGGAACACTTACCAGGAAGTTGATCAAACAAGTACAAAGCAAACTTGATGCAGTCTTGTTCCTGCGTGCAGAACGGGTCAGTAAATTTTGTTCCACCTCTGGAGATTGCGAGCAGTGGGTAACTAACTTCCATTTGACTTGGTTGTTGGTTCTTATCGTTCCACTTCCTGCTATAGAATAATCGCTTGCTTATGTAACGCAAGTCTTTAGAAAGCACTGCATTCTCTACATCGCTTTCCTGCTTAATAACTGCAAAGCTATTCGGGCGCCTGCAGGTAATCTCTGCACCAACGTTCGGTTCATATTCTGCTATGTAGCAACGTACAATCTCGTAAAGGATTTGATATAGACCTATCGGACTTGTTATCATAACATAAAATTGAAAATAAAAAAGGAAAGATAGCAAACATTTTCCAAGAACTTAGAATATTATAATTCGGGGAGCATAAACTTTGGATTAGGGTTCTGCTGACTTTCTTGGTGTTCTTGTATTTTCTTAGCTTGGTTTATCATGTCCAAGAAATTTGAATCCACCTGCAAAACGGTTCCTTCCTTTACTCCAAGGTATGCACCTTTTCCGTTGTCTTTAAACAAACTCGGATACATCAATCGTGCTTGCTTGATCCAGTTTTCGCATTGTGCAACGTATGCCAAAACACCTGCGATGCCTGCGTTGTAGTACGACTTGCTTATTGCTTGCTTATGGTCGGCGTCTTTTAAGGCAGTAAGCTTCTGTTCGTACTTATTTTTTGGAACCACTGGTTGTATTAATCCACCACGCTTTACTTCGTGTACGTTCATTTCTAACAATTCGCTTCCAGTGTATATTTTGGTAATCGTTATTTCAACTGGACCATTGTGCAGGCTCTTGCAGATTTGATTAAGTTGCATCTGGATGCTTGGTGTAAGTGGGTAAGATTTTTGCTTCTTCATGATATCCTTAGATTTAAGTTGTAATTAAATTTTGACCAGTGAATAACATTACCTTTGTAGCCATCGGGGAAGCGTGCAAAGAATGTATTTCTATCCTCGTAACCTTCTCGCCTTGCAATCATATTTAGATACGCAGTGCAAACGTGGTTCGCAGGGTATTTATGTTCCTTACCAAAGTGTTCTACTATCTTGGTTTTGTCGTCGCCAGTGCCGATAATAACCCCTCGCTTATTGTTTGCCTTGTTTATTATTTTTATAGCTTGTACGCTAAGCACTGTCGCCTCAAAAGGAACTGGTATGGCAACGATGCCATTAATTTCTTGGAAGTTAATTTTCTCCCCTACTTTGGTTTCCAGTTGGCTAATGTCATGCAACTTGCTTCCAAGTAATACGCTATCAATAAAGGCAGGTCGTAAGGCTAATGTCATTGAGACTGTTTTTCCAGTTGTTTAGAAATGGTTTCCATCTTTTCAATTATTTCTGCAGTATGTTCAGCTACGATTGTACGGTTTAGTAAACCAGTAACCATTAATTTCAATTCGGTGTCGTCGTCGTACTTTGCAGTTATCACATCAACAATTTTCCGTTCCAGTTTTTCAATTGGTACGTGCTGCCAATGGTTTGCGACGCACTTTAATTCTGGGAAAATATCTCTATGTTCTACCATAATGTTTTTTAAGTTGTTGATTTACCAATGTCGGCGTTCATGTGTCGCTCCTTACCTAACCATATCATCGCTTCGTAAAAGTTGCTTGTCATTGCACCTTGCATCTTACTTTGATTTGCAGTTCGGAACCGATCCCCTTCAGCTATTGTATCAAGCACTTGATACCATCCCCAGACTTCCCACTTCTTACGGTTTCGCATTACTTGTTTAGCTTGCTCAACACTACTTGCGAAGTCTGCAAAGACATACTGGATATAAGGGTGCTCAGTGATGCACTCTTTAAACTTTGCAAAAAAAAATCAATATCTAAAGCGATGTCCATACCAAGTGAGGAAAACGTTTTTATTCTACGGTCAAGCCAACGTCTTCGCTCTACAAAGTCTAAAGGTATTTGTTCCAACTCTCCGTTCGGTTTTATAATTCGGGCAAGCGTTGCAACCAGTGCAATGTCGGTGTGATATTTTCTGTCCTCTAAAACGTATTCGCCAGTCTCAGAATCTTTTGCGTTAAGTACGTGCTCAACTTGTAGTGCTTCAATTGCGGTAATCGTATTCATTGTACCACCGACCATTCTGTATTCCTCATTAGTTGCTGAAACGTGTTGCACAATATCTTCTGGAATAACGTATGTCTTTCCTTTGTGCTTAAAGGAATAATTTTCTATCAGAGATTTACCTTCTTTGTCAAAAAACTTTTCCCTTGGATTATATGCAACGATGCTTCGCCATAGCATAACGTACATCGCAATTATTCCATCTCCATATTTGTAAAGTGTATCGCTGCTTGCGACATTGGTGTTTACTACATCGGTGAGATCTTCTTTGCTGCAGGCAGAAACCATGCGAGCAACCGTAACCAAAAACTCTATCCATTGTTCCTTGGTAAATTCAATTAGCTTTTCGCGGATACCGTTTTCGTCCAGTCGGTCAATTTCTTTAAACCATTTTGGAGCACCCTCACGAATTATGTGTAGGTCTGTCCAGTGTCGCATGGTCATTTCGCTTGGTTGTTCTGGCAAGGTAAATTTCCTTTCTTTGGTTTTGTGCTTTACCTTACCGTCGTTGAACACCTTGGTAACAACGGTCATTGTAAATTCTTTCATCGTTTAGTTTTAAGTACAATTATTCTTCCTCGCCTACAGTGCCTTTGTTATCGTTTGTAAAGGCTTCGTCTACGGTTGCATTTTGTTCCATCTGAACTTTTCTATCCTTAAAATCTTTTTTTAGCAAGCTTGCCATCTGCATAACGTTTGCAGTTGCAGGGTAAGCGATACCCAAATTGTCGAGCATGGTTTTAATTGGCCCTTTGTATTCCTTTGCAATTTGATGCACCGTCATACCAAGTATCTTATCAACTAAACCGTTTCCAGTGTTTGGTGCTTCTGTTTTAATCTGCTTAACATCTTGTGCAGCCTTAATTCTTTTTTCAGCGTTGCTCGGAACCGTTGCACCACTCTGCTTGAGAATCCTTTCGTTTTCTCTTTTACGCAACTCAGCAGGTAGTGCATCCCTTTTTTTTAGCGCTATGGATAAATTGTCCGTCGGGGGAACTGTTCCAAATCTGGACAGTTGATTCTGCTCCACCGTACGCCCCGTAGATACGATGGATTGTGTTAAAGGGTTTTTTCCATGGGTTGCCATAACTCGGTTCCGCATTGTCAAGCCGAGTGACTGGTTTACGTGTACCATCGCCGATGCGATTGCACTTTTAATCTTTGGTGCCTGCACTTCCCCTCTATCGTGCAAGGATTGTGCTTCGTTAAAGGCAAGTTGTAAGTAATCTTCAAGAACTTTTTTTGACATTTTTAAATCTTAATTAGGTTATGAAATAGGGGATGCAACTTCCCTCGGGCAAATACAAGAACCTTCGGACCACAACTACATCCCCTTTGACATTATTTTTCTTTTCTCGGTTTAAATACTATGTACGTAAGAAACAAAATAAATATATAAATCAAAATACGGAACCCGACCTGCAGGTTTAATCCGAATACGTTTGTAGCTTCCAATGTTATTATCATTGCAATAGAAATTAAAGCAGGTATAATTCTTCCTATCCATGCAAAAACTGTTCTCGGTGTATTGGTACCACTACCAGTAAGAACACCATGCGAAGCAAAACCTTCCTTTCTGTCTGGAATCAAAATATCAATCACAGTCATAAGCACACGCAGCAAAGAATAAGATTGCCAATTCGGGAACGCTCTTGTAACTAATTCGTAAAGGATTGTAAGAAGGAAAATGTAGTTGTCGTTTAACCATGCAAACACATCATTAACAACTTCGTTTCCAGTCTGTGCTTGCAGGCTAAAAGCGAACACCAGTGCAACAAATAATAATAGGGATTTTTTCATGATAAAAGGTTTTAAAGTTTAAAAAATCGGTGGTTGTATTCAACAAACAACCACGCGATTCCTAATAAACAATTATGTAAGATCGTGATAAAGATATAGATAATTTATTAATGTTACAAAGACGAACTCCGACGCTTGCCTTTTTTCGTTTTAATTAGGTGGAAAATCATTCTCATCATAACCATATCGGCATAGTCTGGAGACCTACCAAGCACTGGAGTAATTTCATCCTTCCGATTGATACGCAGTTGTCCTCGGTGGTTTGGCTCTCGGCGTTCTATGCTATTTAGTTCCTCCAAAATCATATCCTTTAGCTTGTCATCGCCTATGTCAAAAAACATTTCGTAATTATTGAAATACTTTCTTAGCAGATAGTAACATTGTGTTCGCAGGTTTTCATAATCCTGCTTCTCTCCGTCTACTGGTATTGCCTTGCTTCCGTTTCTAAAGTTGTAAGCACTTTTTAAAAACCCTTTAAGGAAACCACCTACACCATCGGCATCGTAACAGATGTTAGATTGTGGCACTTGATGTTCTTGTGCTGCAAGTTTAATCTGTCGCAGCACTTCGTCTCCCATGCTTTTTGCAAACGTACGCACTTCAATTAAACGTAGGCCACTCCATATTCCAATTACAAACTTATCGCTCCCCTCAAATGCAATATCTGCACTAATAAATTTCTTACCAAAGTTTACAAACGTATTACTGAAACTGTCCACGAGTGTTGCATAATCGTATAGCTTTTGCTTATTGGCGTCGTAGTTGATCCACCTACCTTTTAGAAGTTGCTCTTGCAGGGTTTCATCTTGAGCAAGTAGGTTCGCCTTATAACTTGGATCTTGCTTTAAAAGAATTTGATTATCGTCCAGTGTACCTGCGATAAACGTTATACTCTTAATCATATCTTGGTCGTAGTCCATTGCAACTTCGTAAGGCAGTTGCTCAATTACTTCCATGGAACTATCCCCCCAAATTAATTTCTGTTTAAAGCGTGTAAAGTATCTAATCTTTCCTTGCCTTTCGGGTATCGGGTAGGCACTTAGTTTTTCATCAAAGTAATCGTCTGGGTACAACCACCACTGGATAAGATTTTTAACCCATCCTTGACCTTGCGGATTTGTAGTTGCATGAGTAAACGGTTTGACTCCACAAGTGGAACGGTTTCTGGTTAGCATATACCAAAACTGCGATTCCAAAAAGTGTGTCAACTCATCGTAACCTAACATTGGAATTTCTGCACCTTGCCAACTCAGCACATCTTTGTCGTACTGCAGGTGTCCGAACTTTACCTTGTTACTATTTCCAAATATCCAACTCGCCTTATGCGACAACGGTCTCGGGCGTAGGTTGTTAACTATAAAGTTTGTATAAAGTTGCTTAGACTTATCCCAAAGACCACCTTCGTTCTTTACTGCAGGCATGGTACGACGGAAAGTTACTGCACCGAAGTCTGGAACCTTTATGTAACGCAGCGGAGACAGAAGCAGTACAAAACTTTTTCCAACACCTGCAGCACCACCACCGATAACAATGTCGGCAGGCGATGCACAGAAATTAGTTTGGAATCCTTTTTGTGGTTGTATAATTTGCTTAGTCAAAGAATAGATTTAACCAGTTAAGATTTTCATTATAGTATAAATAAAACCAGAACCAAGTAAGACGCCTAAACTTCCACCTATCATTGCACCCCTGCAACCACCAAGCGAATCATCTACATCTGGATTCGGTATTGGTTCGGTGTCGATTGTATCGTCTGCATTGTCTGCCAATTCTTCAAAGTAGTCTGCAGGTTTTTTGTCTGCGAAGTTGGTAGTTACCAAACCGTTTCCAGTTGCTGCGTCTTTGCCTTCAATGTTTAGGTCTTCGGCATCCTTTATCATAATTTCTTTTAGTTCCTCGCAGCTTGGTAGCCTGCCTTCGTGTTCTAAGAACCACTGTTGAATCAACATGATCAATCCAGATACGTGTGGCGCTGCCATACTTGTTCCTTCTGCTTTTCGGTAGTCTCCATCTATCCAAGTGGAACTAATTGCTACACCTGCAGCCACGCAAAACAAATCCACTCCGCGATTGCTAAACCATGCAAGCACTTTGTTCGCGTCTATTGCACCAACGGAAAACACTCTCGGATGGGATGCAGGAAAACTCAACTCGTCTGCATTTTCATTACCACTTGCAAAGACCATCGGGATATGATTTTGGTATGCAAGTTCCACGGCTTCTGCAATACGGTTGTCCCATTTCGGAGCACCGAGGGATCCATTTATCACAGTACAACCAACTTCAATACACCATTCCATTCCCTCTGCGACACTGGTGCTATTTCCAAATCCCAGGTGCAACACCTTTGCGATTGCAGCTTTGCCATCTGGAGCGACACCGACGTAACCTTTTCCATTCTTTTGCATAACAATAGTTCCCCGAACGTGTGTACCATGCCCGTCGCCATCGGTTACATCTGGTCCAATGAAATGCTTTGCTTCCACATCATCATCTAAATCTGGATGCCCTTCAAAGAAACCAGTATCTAATATTCCAACCTTGGTTCCCTTTCCAGTTAGTGTTTGGTGTACGTTGTGCAGGTTCATCATAAGCGTGTTCCAATCGTACACATCGGAACTAAATGCTCTGCGATAAATTGGTGTCTTTGACACCCGAAAGCTACTTGGTAGCCTAAAAATATTCTCTTCCATGTTTTTTGAATTTTAGGCAAGATAAAAAAAAAGGCTCATAGATGCGAGCCATGCCTTAGTCGGTAGGTGTTTCTGATTGTGTTGGTGGTGGTGTTTTGTCCGTTGGACTACTTACAATTCCCATCGCTTTGTGTATGTCTCCAATGCTATTAATCTCTCGCAGGTGTGCAGACTGTTCCGCTATTTCCAGTAGTCGTTTACGTGTGCAAAGGTTTGCTTTGTTTTGCTCTGCCATTAGTTGGATAACTTCCTTGGAATGGTAATCGCTAACCAGTACATTAAACGAGCACACTCTTTTCAGTTTGTACTGGTCAGCAAACTGCACCAGTTCGTCCAGTGTGGTTGCTGCAATAAATACTCCATCGGTGTAAATCATAATAGGGTTTTAAATTATTAGTGCTTCTATAATTATAGGGTAAGCTTCGTCATATTCCCATCCATGATATAATACCCCTCCATCTCCAAATACGATTATAAAATTTTCTTCCTTATAAGTATTCTCTTGGAGAAGCCTGAGCCTACCTTCCTCTTGAATGATTCCTTCTTTGAAAAGAAAGTTTATCATAAATGTGTTTCTCTTTCTGCCTATTGCTTTTTGTTCTGGTTGTATCCCTTCCATTTTACTTTTGCTTTTCATAATAAGTCGAATTGATACTTGTTCTTAAGAATGAATTGCTTGGTAATATTTTTGATGTGCTTTTTTAGGTTGTCGGTGTACTTTACTTTTGCATCTAAAAACATTAACGGAATGAAACCCCTGCTTGATTTAAAACCATGTCGCAGGTGTGCAATACCTACCGTATTGTCATCATGGATGCAAAGGTAAAAGCTGACTCCGTTGTGGTTGTAACTGTTTAGCGTCATGCGTGTAGTGCCATCGTCTTTCCATTCCCAGTCTTTACATAAGTTTTCTATGAGCAGAAACCAAAGTTGTTTCTTAGTTGGTGGTTCGGTAAATAAAGTTTGATCTTTCATTGTGTTGTGGTTTTATTTGTAATCAATTTTAATTATAATTTTTGCATCTGGTTTGTTTACTGCCTGCCTCCATGCTGCCCTATCAATGGTAAGCGTTTTTAGTTTGCTGCTTGGTGTGACGTATGCCTTAACTGCATAGATTCCTTTCTTACTGCACCCCCATTTACTAAACGGTTCGTCTGCATAACCTTTCCAAGTTTCGTACAGTTTACCGTCCACGAATATTTGTACGGTGGTTCGTGGTATTGGTTTGCTAACTGGTTGCACCTGCTTAACTGGTGTCGGTGCAGGTGGTAAGGTTTGGATATAAAAATAAGCTACGGAAGCAGGCATTGCAAATGAGAATAGTAGTTTTAAAATCAGTGCTCTAATTCTTTTTCTTTGTTGTCGTTTTGTTGCGTACATTCTTAGTCGTTTTAGGTTTATTAGTATCAGTTTTTTTCTTTCGTGTAACAGTCTTTTTTTTACGTGTGGTACTTGGTGTCGCTTTGTCTTTTACTTTGGCAGGTGGTGCAACCTTGTCTCTGTGGTTGTCGGGCAGCATAAGCACCACTTGAGCATCGTTACCACCTGCACCAGTAACCTCAACATCACCGTCGGGGCTTACCTGCTTTATCTTGGTGGTAATTAATGCAAGCAGTTTGTTTCGTTCTTGGATGCACCACTTAATTACTTCCATGTACTTAGTCATTCCAAGGTTAGCTTTCTTGATTTGCTTTTGGTTTGTTTTTTCACTGGTCGTAACAAGCTGACTCGGTTCGCCTTGCTTACCTGCTTGCATTTGCTTATTGATTTTCTTGGTCTGCTCAACATTAACCAACTCTTCCTTACTGCGTTCCCATTCTGTCCATGCTTCCATTTCCATTCGGTCAAGCTTTGCAAGTTGTTGCGCAATGTGTTCGTCCTTGTCAATACCGAGTGAATCCACTGCTTGTTTACGTGCAGCTTTGACGTCCTTGAAAACCTGCGACCTGCTTAATGTGTAACCAAGCCCACGAGCGTTTAAAAAATCGGCGATCTCTCCGTAACTCAAATGTGAGTTATGCAGGTTCCAGATAATTTTACGGTCGTGTATAATTTCTTCGGGTGTTCGTTTATGGTGCTTAGCCCTTCCCATAATTTTTTATTCTTCTTCGTTTACAATTTGCCCATCCCTAAAAACGTGGTACGTTCTTGTTCCGCGATTATAAGAACCGATGTACTGGTGTGCGATTGCCTTATGCGTTGGAACGAAACTGGTGTACGTACGCAGGGTAATAGTATCTTCCATTATGCCATCGTACCTTTCCAGTAGATAGATTGTTGGTGTACCATTTACCACTCCGATACTTAGTACCTCGGTGTGATTAGGAACTAAAATTTGTTGAATCGTTTTTCCGTTCAGCGTATGGTTTCTAATTACTTTCTTAGCCATCGGTTTACTGTTTAGTTATATAAAGTTAGGAAATTAAAATTTAAGGCAACCAACGTCCACGAACGGAGGGTAATTCTTTGCAGTGTATGCAACTACTAAGCATCCATTTTTATCTAAGTAGTAAGCGTACTTTTTAACGGTGTGGCCTATTAGGCTATAGCGATGTCGATTATGCCTTACAAGAAACACATAGTCGTCCTCTTCGTCGCTTAGCAGTTGTATCACGTTCCTTGGTAGGTTTACCAGTTTAGCAATAACAGTTCGCTTCTTATCCATGGCTTCCATTATAAGTTTACAGTTCGGTCGGTGTGCTGCTATACTTATGCTTTGAAATTTACTGCTTTGTTTTACACTGGTAACAAACAACTTTCGTTCCATCGCAAGTACTTGCAAGTACTTGCGATTAATGTACCACAATCCAGTAATCGGTACGGTGTTTTTTTGTATCGGCATCTTCAATTTACTTCTTTGCACTCTCTCCAAGGTAACTAATAAGTTCATAATCGTGTTGCGTTTTATTCCACGTTGGTTTAATCTATTTTTCTTTTGCTTACATCGAAACACTTCCTGCATCTGGAACAAGATCCGTCAATGCTACCTTCTTTCCTACCAGTTGTTAGTTCGCAATGTACGGTGTCTGGAATGGTGTGGAATTGTCTCGTTTCAATATAGCTATCAAAGAACAACACATCAATCATTTTCAGTACCTCTTTGTTAACCTTTTCTTTCTTGCTCATCTGGTATGAAAAGAAATAGTTTGTACTTAGCTTTTCCATGTCCATCCATATCCAGTAATTCATTACACTGGTTCGGTCTAAAGAAATGTGAATGTGTTTGTTGTTGTCGTGCTTAATTAGTGCAGCCATATCCAGTCTGCGAGTAACAATCCAAAGCACAATGTCTGGTCTAATTTTACTTATGTAATTGATTGCTTGAACTGCTTCTGGAAATAGGTCGCCACCTCCATTCCATCTAAGGTAGGTGCATCGGTTGTTATCGTACTCCCTTATTACTTTCCTTGCCATTTTTTTCGGTGCTACTTTAAAGGCATTAAGTGTTCGTAGTTGTTTACGCAGTGCAGCATCCCAAGAACTTGCTCCGACTGCATAGTAGCAAGTCTTTATACAAACCTTAGTCGGCCTGCAAGTACCTGCTATCGGAAAGTTAAGCGAGTGTCCAGTTACTTTGTTATGGCTAAGCACCTGCTCATCATCGCCGAGTAGGTCTTTATAGTTCTCGGCGATGGAATTGGTTTTCTTAATTAGGTTCTTTACTACCATTCTTCTTGATCTTTTTGCTTGGTGTAGAATGCTCTGACGCTATCGCTTAGTTCATCAAGCTTTGTATCAATACTAAGGTTATCGTCTTCCCATTTACTGGTTAAAGATAAAAGGAATGCAATGCCTGCAATGTAATCGGATTGCATCTGCATATAAGTTCCAATTTCTATATCTGTTCTACCAATTATTTCAAGGTAAGCTTCAAACCATTTTTTTACATCGGTGTTGTTTGTCTGGACTATTTTGTCCATCAGTGGTGTGCTTGACATTATTTTATTTTTAAGTTATAAAGTATATCGTAAAACTGATCATAGGTAAGTGTACCACCGTTAAGCAGGTACACAAAGTATAAAGCCTTTGTCTTGTGTGAGCAAGTTACAAGTTTAGTAGCGTTCTCATCACTGCTACTATAAACTTCCCATTGTTCGTTTTCTTTATTTTGTACTATTTCCATAAGTTATTCTTCTTCGGTTTGAATTAAAAAATCTATCTCCTTTACAAAACATAGTTCAATTGGTACTGCATCTTCTATTTCGTCCAGTGGAATTGCAACTACGTGTCCTGCTCCTTGGTTTAATTGTATTGGATTGTCTGGACCTAAAATTACAACAAAGTCATCGGGCACTGTTATTTCCTTAATAGGTTCGTATGCCTGATTCCTTTCTTCGTCAACCTTGGTTTTGCTGATTAATACTTTACCGTTGGTGCTACCATCGTAACCCTTATGGGTGTAGCTAATATCTACTTGAACGTGTGGCTCTAACTTCGAATTAATAAAGCTTTCTTCTTCTGGAAAGTATACTTCTGTTACTATTCCATTATTTACTGTAAGACTTGTTCCTTTTGGTAGTAAGGTCAAGTCTACCTTTTTATTTTTAAGTTGGTTGTTTAATAGTTGCACTATTATTTTCTTTACACCGTTACTCATTCTTCTTCGTTTAAATTGTTAATTAATATTTCCATGTTAGGTTCTCCATTCGGGTAGGTTGCAAGTCGTGTCACTTCTTCGATCCATCCTTCGCAAGTACCACTAAGTTCTTCCAATGGTTCTACTTTTATTTCTCCATCGTGCAGGTTCATTTCATAACCCCATTCGGAAAGCATACTTCTTATTTCAAAAGCGAATCGTTTAATGCTTGCTCCTGCGTCGGCTATTGTTAAGGCAGCATCTTGGAACCCTATGCTTGAGTTGTTAACTGCTTCCATAAATTGTCGTCGCCTAAGACGAAGCTTTTTTGTTTTGGCTAACCAGTTAAGCTTCCATATAAAAACTTGTGCAGCGTGGTCGTCTTGCTCCCATGCAAGCTTGTCCAGTTTCTTTCGCCTGCGTTTATTATAGCGTGCTTTGTTGTACCACTTATTCGTTCGTATTGGTTGCATGGTTTAGCTTTTTTAATTCTTGGTTGCAATATTGCATTCGGCTAAGTCGGTCAGATTGTAACCAGTGGTGTTCTTTACAAGTAAACGGAGCATCTTTAAACCATAAATGGAAGAACGGAAAATAATGGTTCTTTGTAGGTAAATTCATTTTCGTTGCTCTGCCCGTATGGCAATAATAAAAAGCAACCTTTGACCAGTAACACAGACCTCTATCAATTATAGATTCGTTTAGCTTTCTGTGTATGAATTTAATCGCTTTTATTTTTTCCTGCGTGGTAAAGCAGTTATATAATTCTTGTTCACTCATAATCTCTTTTTGTTATTAGGTGGTGGTAAGGTACTCCGACTAAAGTTAGTTTCAATTTTTCCTGGTCGGTCATTGCATCCATGCGCATTTCTTTATCTTGAATTTCCTGCTCGTCCATGTTGGTGCAGTTAATACATTCGGCTTTTTGGTCGTGTGGTATCGCAGTCATTGTTACGTGTGCTCCCATTGTTCTTCCGAGGTGTGCAATCATGTTCGCATGGTACACGCAGCAATCCACTGGGCCACTTGGATAGTGAACCGTCAATGCTGCTTGGTGCTTTGTTTCTACTCTGTATTTTTTAAATTTATTAAGTGCTTGCTTGTAAGCCTGCTCAGCGATATTTAGTTTATCTCTGATACGGTCTGCTTCACGTTTTGCAGTTTCCATTTCTGCTTGAAAATCTTTTAGGTTTTTACTTCGCATGGTAGTCGATTAATTGTTTTAAAGTTTTAAATATAAATTTCTTTCCTCGTAACGGTGTAGGTATTTTCATGAACTTTGCAACTCTGTAGAATGCGTTATTGTTTTTCATAAATATCATGTGGCCTGCACACTGCAAAGTCTTGTTCGTTTTGTGGCAAGTGAAACTGTCCTGCTTGCATATATCAGTAATGCGTTCGGCGTTTAATTTAATAGCCTTCCCATCGTTTCTGAACGGACAGTTGTTGCAGGGTTTAATCTGATGTGGCAACTTCATAATCTTAGTTTGGTTTAATAAAAATGCGAGGAACAAATTAATGTCCCTCGCCTTGGAAATCGGTCTACGTCTTATCCCCTAAGACATCCCTATTTTTATTTCGCTTTGTGCAAATATCCACTTCCCTTCTTGCATATCATTTGTTCCAATTACTGTGATGCCTTTGTAGGTTAAAACACTTGAAAGAATATTATTATTTTTCTCCATCCATGTGGCATTCTTAGCTAATTCAATTTGAAAATTTACCTTGTCTTTTATGTTGCAAATAATCAAGTCGGGTTCGGCGTGTGTAAGGTTTATAAATTGAGCATACATTCTGTGAAATGTTTCCTCGTTCAGTGGTAACAACATTGTTCGTTCCATTAATTAAGTTTTAAGTATAAAGTTTTGATTCGTACTGCAGCCATGTTTCCGTTTACTGGTGATCGCCCCCAACTGGTAAGCTTTTTTATTAGGCCGTTGGAGTTTAGAACTTTCAGTGCTTTGTAGGTTTCGTCATTTATTTTTTGCTCTCTATGTAGTCGGGCAATCTGTAAAGCTATATCGCCACTTCGTTCTTCTGGAAACACCTGCAGTCGATTTAACTGCAGGCGTATTCCTTTTTGTTGCTTAAACCTTTTTATTCCCATCGGTTTGTGGAATTGGTTTTTGAAGTTTGTTCAGTTGTGCTTTGTAATCTTTAGCCATATCATAATGGACTCTTGCTCGCTTGCTTAGCTTAGCAGAGATTCTATCATGCTTGACAATTAGGTTTTGCAGGTTAGTAATTTCAACCTCTGTTGGTTGCACTGGTGTTTGATCTTTCATAAAATATTGTTTATAAAGTAAATAATAAAATCAATGTTTATCGACCTTGTAAGCGATTGTTCCACGTGGAACATACCAAAGGTCAGTCCATCAGTTTAAGTTGCTGAGGGTATTGCACTAAGCTTTCAGCGACTTTTAAAATCGCATCGCTTCGCTGCTTTAGGCTCTTAGCATATTCCAACACCTTACGGTAATCTCGTTCGATGTAATAGCCTTTTGAACTGCTTACCAAGTTGTTCACTAAATGGTTTATTCGTATGTAGTTTATAATTTTTCTTACTCGGCTTCCATGTACTTTCTTTCTGTACTTTAATAGCAGGTAATCAGAAATATATTTTGCAGTCACTGCATTATGTTTTCCAATTTTGCTTTGTAGCTTTTCGGCAAGGTGGTTCGCCATTTCAATTTCATGGCTGCTCAGTGGTTTGGTTTGTTTCTCGAATCCTTTGATCATCTATAATCGGTTTAAAGGTTTTAATGATTTGTTCGTGAATGTATTTAATAGCAAGGCCAAAGTTTTCAAACTTGCTACCTGCTTCAATACGTTGTGCAACTGGTGTTCCGACCTGCACAATTTCGGCATCGTATAGCTTTACGATTTCCTTGTTCTCGAATGGTTCTCCGTATGCTACAAGCACACTATCTTTCAGTAAAGGTTTAAGCCTTGTCGGGTCAATTATATCTGTGACCTTTGGACTAATTTTGTCTACTTGTTCTGCAGGGTATCGGAAGATCATTACACCATGCAATTCGTTATAAAAAAATTCCACTGCATGAGTTTTTTCAAGCAGATAAAAAAGCATCTTAATAACTTTTAATTTGTCGGGTGCTTGGTCTCCAGTTATAAAAAATGTTTTACTCATGTTTGGTATATTTTCTTAAAGAATTTCCAATTAATTTTTACGTCTGGCCTGCCATCTTTTTTTCGATTAAAGGTACAAATACTGTCTCCCCATTTTGCGACCATACGCTTGCTCATTTCTTCTTCTATCCCACTTTTGTAGGTGTCGTCTAAGCCACCTGCGTTCGTTCCGTTGGCAGGTGTATCAAAAGCAAACCTATCTATCAGCATCGACTTGTATCCGTTGCTTAAAACTTGCAAGGTCATGTCCCTATCAATTTTTAGTTTAAGGGTTTCGTCAAACTGCAGGTACTTAAAAAGTTCTACTCGGTTGCACACTACACAATCGCAGTAAGAATAATATCTATATTGCTTCTTTGCACTCCATGCGAATTGCTTGTAGTTTAAACCTGCTTGTCCAATATCTTTTTGGTTGTAAAAATATGGCTCAGCTTTGGCGAGATCTTCCAAGGAAATTTTTTTCGCTTTTCCATTTATGTATTCCCATAAGGTTACATCATCGTCTATGCTCCAGTACCAAAATTCTTTATCCCTTACTGCACGCTCTCGCATAACGTTGCGAACATAACTTAATCCTTGATTAGATTTTTGTAGCACAACGTATTCCAGTTTCGGAAACGTTTTTTTGTAAGCAGGGTATTCTTCTTTTTCTACGAATACCAAGTGCTTCATTTTTTTTGCTTTGGTATTTAGTTCCGTTAGAATTTTACTATCCCCTGCTCTGCCTTTGCTTGGTATGTAAATTGGAAATAATGGTTTCGTTCCATTCATAATGTTAGTCGTTTAATTTTGATCCTAATTTTCTATTCTTAGCACGCTCCAGTTCTTCGGCTGCAGTGCCACAATTTATCATGTTCTTTCGGTAGTACATAACCAAAGAAACTCGCGTTGCGTTTGGAGTAACTTTTTTAATCGGCGTGTTGCCATGCCATTCGTGGACGTCCATTAAAAGTAAGTCTCCATTCTGTAAATCAAAACCTACACCCCAACGTACAAGCACCAAATGACCACCAGTATATTTTCCTCCACGCATTGCAACCAAGTTCCCAAAACCTTGTTCGTAATCTCCTGCATCTTTATGAACTGCAGTCTGCCAATTCTTGTTCACTGTTACGGTTGTAAAGGCAGTGTTCGGAATAATAAAATCTTTACTGGTGTTATCTGCTTCCATGCGTTGCAAAGCATAATTATCTGGAATCAATTCTTTGTAGTATTCGTCTACTAATTTTATAATCGGGTATGCCTTTTTAAACTTGTCGGTTTCCTTTGCATTAAATGCAGTCTGTCTGCAGTTGGGGTGCCTTGTACTTCTATCCATGTAACCTACCACTCCACTATTAACTGGAGTCGCTCGTACTTGTTTACTAAGCTTTCCATTTTTTAGTATCGGTCTAAATCGCAGGTTGCCTTCTTTCATAACCATGCCTTTACTTCCCATAGTTTTTAAAAAGTCTTGGATTTTTTCTTTGTCGTCTATGCCTGCAGCCATTCCACGATTATCATTTAAGCGTGCAACTTCTTTTAGGTTTTCGTACGCTGCTTTTTGCATCCATGTAGGAATTACATCTTTGCGAAACTTAGCAAGCAGTTTACCAGTGTCGGCACAAAAAATATCGGCATCCGTTTCGATTAATAACCTGCAATCTTTTTGCTGCAATAGCTTACCTCCATACTGGTTGCTTTGCTCTACAGTCATAATCGGTTTCTGTTTTACAACTTTCAACATCTACTTTACTTTTTTAATGTTCTTTACCATCCACATCATCGCTACATAAATCGTATCGGAAATATTTTTGGTTTCAAATTTCTGCTGCAGCTTTGCGCTCGCTTCTCGCAGCATTGGTTCGGTGTCGGTGTTGTAAAAAAGTTGGATCATCTTTACGTGGCTCGGCTCAGTTTCTTTTGGGTAATCGTAACCACCTTCCGCACCTTCTGCACCTGCACCATTTTCGCCACCTTCAAAACCTGCATCGGGAAATTTAATGTCTGGAAATTCCATGCCAAAATCCATCGCTACGTTCCAATCGATTAAATCTTTATCCCACAATCCAATATCGTAGTTGTCTGCATATACAAAGCGCTCTTTTTTTTCCTTGCTCAGTTTGGCTGCATCTTTTAGATATTTTTTTGGTATGGTTTTCCATTCCAATAATTTTATGGCTGCATAACGTTTGTTTCCTCCGAGGATTAAATTGTTATCGCTGCTATCGTAGATAATCGGACGCAGTTCTAAGAACTCGGGGTCACGTTTTATCTTTTCTGCAAGGTCTATAATTTTTTGCGTACTCTTTGCAGGAAAAGGATTGTTCGGATGTGGTGTTAAGTCTGCTAATTTCATTTTCTAATTTTTAAATGATTCTCCATTTTCTTTTTACTAACGATTGTAAAACTACCAACGATTTCATTTTTCTTAATTGCTAAGATTAATGGATGTGGTGGTTTATGAAATGTCATTGTGCAGTGCCAAACTTTTCCAGTAAAAAGTACAAGCAAGCGTTCCCAAAAAGTTAGCTTCCAACAAGTAATCATTTCACCACCACTGGTCGGAGAAAGATAGGCAGGTAAATTTCCATACTCTGGTTGGTCCTTTCCAAAAGTTTTATTCTGTTCCTTGAACGGTATCGGCTTCATTGTTTTTAATTTTGTTTAATCGGTTAGTTAATTCTTTTAAATCAATTTCTTCTTCCCACAATGGTTGCTCCCTTAACATTCGGTCAAGTGCAGTTGTCCAAAGGACGAACAAGAAAATCGATATTAGTATGCAGCACCAAGTCGGAAGGTTGAAAACCTTAACGGTGCAAATTAATGCAAGCGTCAAAGCGAATGGCATCTTCCTTGGAATAAATTCTCTCGGTACTATATAAATTCTTTTCATTACGTTTTTAACTTTCATCTTAATGATAATTGATTTATCCAACTTGCTATACTGTTAAGCGTTTCTTTCATGGTCTGAATGTAAAACTTTGTACCACTAACTTTCCCGTCCAGTTGTGCAGCATACAAAACATCTGTTCGGCTTGCTCGCTTATCGGCTGCACTCATTAATGCAACTTTTGCTTTTAACTTCTTAACTACAATTTCATCTTCTCTTATGCTGCTTGCAAGTTCTGCAAGTTGCAAACTTATGTAAGCACGCAGTTCCAAAAGTTCTTCTAAGTTATCGGTATGTCTATTCCATTTCGCATAGTGTAGTAAAGCATCGTCGAGGTTACTAAATTTCTTTTTCGTTTTATTTTTCTTCATCCAACCAACAATCTTTTATTACACGCTGACCAAGTGTTGCATCAAACAAATCGTGCTTCAAATATTTTGTTAGTTCTCGGTAATCGGAATTGGAATATTCTACAGTCGGAAAACTCTGTGCAGCATGGTCATACTTTAACCAACTATACAAAGTCTTTTGACTTTCGTTATGTCCAAGTCCGCTTGCGTGCTTTAGGTTATAAACATCTGGAATGCTAATCATGTTCATATCTCCAGGTCGTTTCGTTATTTCAAACAATCCTTTTGTTTCACTTGCTCCAACTTTATGTGCTCGTTTTGTTACACCTGCAAAGGTGGTTCCATCGTGGCAGTTCCTGCAAGTTGGTTGCAAAAACAATTCCATCCCCTCTGGGGATCTTAAATCTGTAAACTTAATTTCACCACGCAACGCTTTCTGATATGGTGCTTCGGTGGTTACAAACATCTGTTCAGTAATTCCAATTCCAACTGCAACCGATTCGTCGGTAACGTACTTTAATTTAAAAGCCTTATAGGCAAGGTCGTTGAAGTACGGAATGCTTCTAAGTTCTGGAACAAGGCTCGCTTGACTGTGAGCGTCAAAGGCTGCGAACACCTGCGTATAAACTCCCTTCCAACCTTTGGCATTATTCGGGTTAAATTTAATTAAGCTATCTCGGTCTACATTTTTATTTAATCCATTTATTCCAAGTCCACCATGCGTTAAGGCATTATCGTTCCATGCAAGGTTTGTAAAATCCGGTGTTCCGTTTTTCTGTACATCAATTTTTATGTCTGGTAAATACTTTGCAATGTACTTATCAAATTCCCTTCGCTTACCAATAGGAAAAGGCTTCAAGCTGAATCCACTTTTTTCTACATCGTGGCAGGTAGTACAAGCACCATGCTGAGCGTTCGGAGCGTGCAGTGCTAAGAATCCAAAAGTTGCTGCAGCTTGGTAATCATAAACTGGAATGGGAGAATCAAACGGGATGTCTGAAATGTTTGTTGGTAGTGGGTCTGGATGATCTAAGTTCCGATAATGTTCTTCGGTTTGTAAGTCTCCCATCACTAAAGTAATTGCACTTATAAAAAGTGTGAATAATAAATACTTCATTGTGAATTAATTTATAGGTTATTTAAAAAATCAATTTGCTTAATAGTTTGCTTTGCATTCGGGTTTAAAACGTAACCCATAATGTCCATGAACCGTACTGGTAACTTCATCCAAAAAGGTTTTGCAGGTTGCAATTCCTGCAGGCTTTTACTTTGGTTTATATGTAAAACCTTAAAGCCTTGTTCCCTATTGTGATCTTGTACGGTGTAAATCTTTTCTCGTAGCTTAAATGTATCGTCTACTTTGGGTAAAGGTAATCTTAAGGCTGCATCGTTTTTCAGCTTCATGACAGTGTTTTTATTTGTTAGTTATGTAATCACCCATAAGGTAAATTAAAGCCTTTGCATCGTCGTCTATTTTTTGATTCTCTTTTAGCTTTTGTAAACCTACATCGAACAATTCCCTATCTTCTTTTGTAAACACTACAAGCAGGTGTGAAAATTCTTCATCGTCTGGGTTGTTATTCTTATTCGTATTGGTGGTTTTGGTTTCCTTGCCTTTGGCTTTCTTCTCGCCTTTGGTTTGCTTTGGTGGTACATCGTCAAACATAAAATCAAAACTTGAAATGGAATCAAACTGCAGGTTGTTTTCTATCCATGTATCATCAAAGGTATCTGCAAAATTTGTCAGTCCTGCCTTGGTTACTTTTCCGTAATTAGATTTAATGAGTAGCAATCTTTTCTTTGCTTGCTTTTCATTCTTTGCTTCAATAAGCAAGTACGGAATAATGTGTTTACCTGCAAAGGTTAGTTCCTCGCCATTGTAAACCATGTGTCGGGTATGTCCATCAAGCAGGTAGTAAGTTCCATCCTTTGGGTTCTTCCAAACGAAGCAGGGTAAAAAGTTTCCTTCGGTTTTTAAACTGCTCAAGCATTTCTGATATGCTTCTTCGGTTACGGTGGTAAGGTTTTCTTGGAACGGCTGCACCTTCCGATAATCTAAATTTACTTTCTTAGTGTTGTGTAATTTAATATCCATGTTTAGTTTTTCATAAACATAACAAATATTTCTATATCAGTCAACTAAAAAAAGGGACTGCGAATAAACCACTTTCGCAAATCCCTTTTATTAAACCTTAAAACTCAATTAAGAGCACGCACCAAAGTTAAGTAAATTATTTCTTCTTTTCAACTTTTGGTTGCCTGCGTTGCAGGGCTGCAATAGTTCGATCATTTATACCGTACACCAGTGTCGCAGCGTCTCGGGCGTGTTCGTTGGTCATCTTACCCCAACCAGTTAGCAATTCAAAGTCTGGTCGTTTTAATTTTGTAGGCATTGTTAAGCCTGCAACAACGCTCTTTCGTACGGTTGCCCTACTAAGGTTCATTTTTTTATTTATCGTGTCGTAGCGTTGTCGCCACGACGGATTCACTCTAAGCACGTTTGCACCTTTGGTCTTTAGTAAATCAATTACTTGGTTTGCATTCCCTCGGTTCTGTCCAACTCCCGACGCGTGTTTCATGGCAATACCAAAAGCAGATTTAATTTTCTGCATAGTTCCATGACTTACCACTGCACGACTACCAGTGTAAGGCCGTAGCAATTTTTCGATGTGGTAAAAGCTTCCATAAATTTTGCTATCCATGTTTGGATCTTCTACAAGAAAAACAATATTGTCGGCGTACTCTACACCAAGTAAATATTCTATCAGCTTCCAACTGCTCATGGTTTGTATGTCCACCAGTTTTTTATCTGGCAGGTAGTACCAAGCAACACCACTTATTTTTCCAACATCAATTCCAACTGCGAACTCAATTTGCATTTCCGTTAAGTTTATATTTTAAGTTTGTATCTAAGAACCAAGTAACATAAATTTCGTCTCCGTAAATATTATTCCCTTTCTTAATTTCCAATCGGTAAGTGCCTACACGTAAACCAGTTTCTAAACTAAGGGCTTTACTTACCCGATGTTTATAACACGTTACGTCTTCAAGGTTTGCATCGTCATAGTCTTGTTCAAAATATTCTTTTATGCTGCTATAAATCCACACGAATACAAACTCAGAAACATTTTCCATTGTGCTACTTAAAACTACATCGCATTTAAAATTCATCATAACCAGTTTTTAAAAATCCCTACTCGTAACTTTGCAACCATCTGACAAGGAAAGTAAAAACAAAGTTACTGAGCAAGGGGTTCGTATATGGCAATACGTAAATCTAAATTCTTCTATCCTTTCCAGTAAGGTTTATGAAGTTAAACATTTCATTGAAGATAGTTAAAGTTCTATCCCCATAAGTTGCTCCAATATCCTCTGGCGAAAGGTTGCTTGTAACGTGGTAAATTAATTCTTGATTCTGAAACGCATAGTAGCAATAATCAAAAACCATTTCCATCGGTGCAATTTTGTTTCCGTAAATAGAATACTCTAAGTACTCCCTGCCTACATCATCAAAACAGTAAGGTCGGTTTCTGTATTTGCGTAAACAACCAGTCGCTTCGGCATCAACCATTTCTTGGACAAGATCTCTCGTGCTAATTAATCTAAAGTTGGTTCCTTTGATTTTCACAACCTTTGTCCATTGCTCCAGTACACGCATAAGCAAAGTCTTTCCCCTGCCATACCCACCAAAGATATAAAAGCCTTTGAATAAATCATAGCTTCCGTCTTTACCAAGCAACCACAAAAGAATATCGGTTATTATTTTCTTATTGTATTTATCCACTTTGAAATCATAACACTGCAGTCGCGCAATATGCCAAAACAATTCTTTAGCTTCTTTAATTTCAATGTTACTTACAACTCGGTTCGTAGTGTATTGTTTTTTTCGCAGCTTGTTTATCAACTGCTCAATCCGTTTTTGTTCTTCTGCCTTGCTCATGGTGTTGTAATTAATTTTCCTTCGGCATCGTACTTGCTTGCAGCCTTATCGGTTGTTGCTGCACTGCCTTTTTTAAACTTGCCATTCTTGTAACCAGTAAAGATGCTATTTCGTACCTCGTTATACTTACTGTTCATCATCGTTGGTGTAAAGTAACGATCTTTAATCCACTTGTCCGCATACTTTACAAAGCTTGACAGGAATTGCTCAAAGATTTCCAGTAACTTTTTGTTCGTTACATCCTTGGTTTGTAAGCCTTGTTTTTTTGCGTGCCTGCGTTTTATCTTTTCTCGTAAATTTTTTAACTGCCTTAACTCAATAACTGTCCATTCTATGCCTGCGTAACCATGCGTCTTTCCGAATTGTTTTTTGTGAAATTTATCGAACAAGATTGCAGTGTCTTTACTGATATTAATTTTTACTTTACTGGAAGCAGAAGGTGTCTTTAGCACCTTTGCATCTTTAGTATTATTAGTTATTGGTTTAGTATAGTTATTAGTGGGGACGGGTTTCCCGTTTACGGAAAAGCCGTTTACGGAAAAGCCGTTTACGGGAATAGGATTTTCATGTACTACATAATCGTATCCATCAAAACGGTTGTTCTTATTGTACTTTTGGGTTCGTTGCAGGTATCCGTTCTTTACCAGTTCCACAACTCCACCACTGGTGCTATCCCTTCCATCCTTAGATACTTTTATTAACTGCTTAACAACTACTTCCCAGTCGTCGGGTTTAGTTAGCAGGTAAGCAAGAATCCCTTTTGCTTTCCAACTCAGTTTAGGGTTTTCGTAGGGAGCATTGTCAACGATTGAAAATTTATGTTCTCTCGCTGCCCTGCGTATGGTTTTCTTTGCCATTCGTTTATTGATTTTAAAGTTTAAGTAATTGGTTTCTTTTTAAATTCTTCAAGCTTGTAGTGTACCCACCTATCGGAGTATTGAAGTTTTCTTGCTACGTAGGTAAGTTCCTGCACGTTCGGATAACGTCCAACTTTCTTTTGCATAAATTCCAGGTACTTGTACCAAGCAAAAGCAGGTTTCCAATTCCTACTCTTAGCAAAGTTGTAATTCTTTATGAATTCCTGCACACGCATTTCGTTAACCAACGGAATAAGTTCTACACCTTTCAAGCCTTTCGGAATTGTACTAAGGTCAATAATCCGTTCTTCACCTTTAAGCTTTAACTTAAATTGTTTCGGCAAAGCTTTCTTATATTTCTTTCCTTTTAGTGTCCAGTTCCTATCTTGGTTTGGCATCCCATGTTCCATTACACAATTAGCGTGATCCAAAAGTACGTAGTTCTTTTTCCCTTCCAGTAACCTGCAGCCACGTCCGACCATCTGCAAAAATAATGCAAGGCTTTTTGTAGGTCGCACCAGTTGTACGCATTCAATGCAGGGTATGTCCGTTCCTTCGGTTGCAATTCCTACGTTAACCAGTACCTCAAATTCTTTGTTGTTAAACGCTTGAATTATTTTGTCTCGGTCTTTGCTTTTGCCGTCAACGTGTACTGCTTTAATTCCATTCGCATTGTACATATTTGCAATCGACTGAGAATGGTTTACATTAACTGCGAAAACTAAAGTTTGCAATCCCTTTGCGAACTTGGTTTTGTTTAGCAGTAAGTCGGCAGTAAGTTCGTTATTGTTCATCATCTCTGCTAACTGCTTGTTATTATAATCGCCACCAGTTATCCGAATGTTTTTAAAGTAGCTTTCGTCAATTGGGTTTATGTAACTCTTAGCAGGTACAATGAAACCAAGCTTTTCTAATTCCTTAATGCTTGGTCCACATTCCAGTTTATTGAACAAGTCTTGAAAGCCTACCCCGTTTCTTCGTACTGGTGTTGCAGTAACTCCAAGAATGTAGGCATCGGAATAGTGTGCAATTATTTTTCTGTAAGTTTCTGCAGTGCAATGATGTGCTTCGTCGAAAATAACAAGCTTTATGTCTGTAGGTTTTTGTCGCCTTGCAAGTGTTTGTATGGATGCAATCTGGTTGCGATAATCATAGCGAGGATTAAAACCTGCCATGATTATTCCACTATCAATTCCATATCCGTTTTGTAATTTCGTGTATGCCTGCGTGATTAATTCTTTACGATGTGCAACAACGAGCGTTCCATATTTTTTGTTGTGGCACCTTTTAATGATGTCGTTGAAGATAATTGTTTTACCACCACCAGTGGGAAGCTGAGCCATAACTTTTTTATGTTTGGCTAAGCTATTTAAAACTCTTGTCGACAAATCTGCTTGGTAAGGTCTTAAAGAATAATTCATAGTTAATTCATTTTGTGACTATCCTTTGGAACAAAAACGTGTCCCACATCTATTCCAGTTTCGTGTACCAAGTTAAGTCTAAAGGCAAGGTCAATTTCTGGATCTTGCTTTGCAAGAAATTTAACTACTTTAATTTTTTCCTCTATGGTAAGGTTGTTTCCACCTTTCCATTTTCCATGGAACTTAAAAAGGTTTAAAGCTTTAATTTCTTTTTTCTTTGCTCGTGTACGTAGTGCATCGTTAACTACCTGCATAAATAAATCTGCAGGCAGTTCAAGAAGTTGGTTTAATAATTCTTTCGGTGTCATTAATTAATTTTTAAAGTTGTTCTGAAAATATTTTTTCTAATTCGTAATCGGCTATTTTCTTAAGTAGCTTTTCGGCATACTTCTTGTCGGTTGCATAACCATTTTTTTTCAAGTGCTTAGCCCACCCCTCTAAAGTGGTTTGTTCAAAGCAAGATTTGTATCTTTTACCTTGCAGGAGTTTACTTTGCGCCCTCCAACTTTCCCATCCACCATTGTAGCATTTGAAAAAATCTTTATGGTCATCATCGTGGAAATTTTTGCAGTGACCTTTTGAACAAGTTGTGCTAAAACATTTTACTCCGAAATGGTTGTTGGTTGCTTTGCATAACTTGCTCCGACCTGCATCTGATTCCAAAATACCTTGAGCCATTTTTATTTCTGCAGGTATGCCATACTTCCGTTCCTCGGTAAGTGCAGTTTTCTTAAAAGCTTTTATGTACTTAACAACTGCAGGGTCTTTAACAAAATTACGCTTTGCAGGTGGTGCAGTGGTTGCCACTGGTGCAGCCTTTATTCGGTTAACAAAGGCAGCCTTTGCAGGTGGTTCGTTTATTTGCCCTTTATTTGAAGTCGCTTTTAGGTCGCTCACTGCATTCTTTTTGCTTTTTGGTGTATTACCCTCGTCTATGCTATAAACGACGGTAGGCGATTCGCTGCGTACACTTAGGTCGTCATTGTAGCAACTCTTAAACATAAACACTACAAGCAAGGCTGCAAGGCAGTAAGTAAGTAGCCGATACATAAAATGTTCTTCTCGTGTGCTTTGGTACTCCGAATGTTTAATTGTTTTCCATTCGTTGTTTGTAGTTTCAAAAGTGTTGTTCGAATTTTTCACTGGTGTAAATTTTGTAAATGGGTTCATGATAAATTGTGTTTTAAAATTTAGTAAATTAATTTAGAAATAAAATAGGGAGTTAGAATTATTTCCAACTCCCCTTGTAACTAATTTACTCATCGTATGTTTTAATCCATTCTGGTCGCAGGTAGTTTAAAGTCTGCGTGGATTTTGCAAATTCTAAAGTTAGTTTAATCCATTCCGATAGGTCAGCTTTTAAACCCTTGTATCGGTAGAAATTGCAGGTGCCGTAGTTAACTCGCAAACCGTACTTCTTTGTATTGTTAAGTTGAAATAAGTTGTAAACAACTTTATCGCATTCGGGCAATAAATAAAGATACGTTCTCCATTGCAGGCTATCTTCAAAATCTTTTGTACTCTGAGCGTACTTGCTTGTTTTATGTTCTTCGATAATTGTACCAACTAACATATCAACTTTGCTGCTCAACCTTACTTTGTAGTCACCAACATTTATCCATCCGTTAACCTTGCATTCCTTTACTCCGAATGGTACACGTTGCTCGTATGCAACAACGGTTTCCACTTGTTCGGCAGTAAAGATAATTTCGTTAGGCATAGACGCGTCAACAACCTTGTAAGATCCATCGCTCTGTAAATATTTTTCAGTTCCGTTCTGTAAAAGTAAATGGAAAGCAGAACCCAAAGTTAACTCAACTTTAGGTTCGTACTCACCTCGGATAGTTTTTAACACGTCTTCCTTCTTTATGAAACCGTTGTACAATTCCATTCTGTACTTGCGAACTGTTTCAAGAAGTGACGGTGTAATGTTAATCGCTTTCCTTGCCATAAATTATTCTTCTTCAATTTCTGGTGTGACTACAACTGCTTTTCGCTTCTTTGGCTTGGTTGCTTTTTTTGCAGTGGTTTTCTTTTTAGGATTGGCCTTCTTCTTCGGTACTGCTTTTTTCTTTGCAGTGGCTTTCTTTGCAGTGGCTTTCTTTGCTGCAGGCTTTTCGTTTACTGCCTGCTCTGCAGTTTGTGCAACCGATTCGTCAAGTACCATAACTTTATTTTCCTTGTCGTACGTGTAACCTTTAAGCTTTGCAAAATCAAAAAAGTAATAACCTAATTGTCGGCTCTTGTACTGGTCAACGTTTTCTGGAATTTCAAGTAGTGCCTGCGTGTATGCTTCGGCATCTTCTAATCCATCCCAATACATTTCAGCATACATGGAATTGAATTTTTCAAGTACCAAAGTTTTAACCTGCACCTTGTAAGTTGTCGGAAGTTTGTTAGCGTCAATTTCAATAGCAGTTAGTTCCTTAAAAGTTTCTGCCTGCTCAACTTGTGCTTTGTATTCGGCAACATCATTAATCGCACTTTTTTGTTCCTCGCTTATGCTGCTCATTTTTTCCTTTGCAATACGGATGCAGTTAGCAACAAATTCCAAATACTTTTCAGATTCGTAGTGTGGAATATTTAAACGCTTAAAGCCTGCAACGTTTTTTCCAAAGTGTGATTCCGTTGGATTAAAGTCAAGCGTTCTTTTGTTACCTTCTAAAAACAAGTAACCAAGCAGGTCGCAACTTTCTTTCAATACTTCCAAACTACCACCAGTCATTTTCGGTCTGTGCTTGCCATCTTTTTCCGTTGCATGACATACCACAACGATGTCCAAGTTAAAACCTTTAATCGTTCGTAGTAAAGTTTTGTATTCCTGCTTTAGTGCTCCGTAACCTTGCAAGGTTAAACCACCTGCAGAATTTCCATACTTCGGATTGTTGTGTATCAAGTACGGTGCAATGTGGTCATCAAGTAATGTACCACCAGTGTCAATCACAATGGTTTTAAATTCGTACTGGTCTACCAGTTGCAAAAACTTTCCAGAATCAATTAACTCCTTACAAGCTTCGTAACCAGTTTTCTTTAATTCCCCATCTTCAATTACACTGGTAAACTTAATACTCATTTTTCTACCAACTGCACGCTCCAGTCCATCATCAAAATCTAAATGCAATGGGTTGTTTGCCGTAAATGACAACGAAGTTTTTCCACTTCCAGGTTGTCCATAAATTACCGTTATTGTATTCTTCGGCGGAATCGGTTCGGACGGTGCAATAAGTTGCAAACCGTCAATCTTAAAGTCTGTCATAATTGTTTTGTAAAAATTTAGTTTAAAAAATTAATTGTTAGTCGCATATACGTAACCATCATATCTTCGGTACGCAGTAATTCTTCTTCGGTTGTTTCAAGTCGTTTTAAATTTTCCATTTCTTTTGCTGCACGTAGGTCAGCAAGTGTATCGTATTCGTCAAAAAATAAAACGGAATACGTGTCGTGTTCGTGTAGCAAGTTTTGAAATTCAATCTCCACTGCGTTATCTGTTACCAGTTGCAAACCAGTAACAAACAAGTATTGATAAATTTCTGCTAAACTTGGTTTCTGCAAGTAAGGTCGCTTATCGTTTATCCTATAAAGTTTTGCCCATCGCAAAATGTCTGCAGGTATTCGGACTCGCTTCGTGTGCTTGCCTTTTTTTGTTTTCCTAATTTGTATTTCCATTGTTCGTAATTAATTGCTCTAATGTTTTAATAGGCATATCAAAAAGGTCTTGCTCAATGTTAAGCTTTGCAGCCTGCACAATATTCCTATCGGGTAAACCGATCCCCACAAGATAATCGGGTACATCAAAACTCGGACATGATTTACTGCTTACTTGGTTGTGACCTATAACAAGTAAATCTCTGTTCCGATATACCTCTGCTTTAATGTAAGCTTCCATCGCTTCAAGTTGTTCGGCAGTACGTGTATCTTTTGGAGCACGTAGGTTACTTTTTTCGCTCCCCCCTGCGTATGCAAGATGCCGAGCGATTGCATTGTAACCATAAGCACCGTTCGCAATCTCGTCGGGATGCACAAAGCTATCTTGATTCCATTGTATCAAGTTTTGTGTTGTACCGTCAAGTAATATTAAATCGTTGTAACCTGCACGACTCCATCCGTTTCCTTTTGGTTGGGGTGCAGTATGCCATCGCAAGATGTGTTCTTTGGTTACGTTCATTCCTTCTGGTGTTCCAGTGCAATGAATAATTAAAAAGGTGTAGGTTCGCATGATAATTGATTTATGTTTTTAATGTTCTTAAAGGTATTTAAAAAAAGGCAGCCGAGCAACTTACCCGACCACCTCATTCGCCTAAACAAAACAAATTCTTAGTTATATTCTGCAACTGGTATGTCAAACTTCTTGCTCTTTACCATTCCGTCAACGGCTGCAGCTTCTAAAGCAAACCGTTCATCTTCGCCTTGCTTTTGTGCAAAGAATGTAACTGCCTGCACTCCATCAAATACGCTGCTCGTGCTGCCTTGCTTTGCGAAATAGTTTAGCACATCGTTTGTATCTTCTTCCGATATTCCACAATGCTTGGAAAAGTTTGTAACAAAGTCTATTGGGTTGTCAAGCTTGGTGTTCATGGCTGCAGTAACTTGCTCCACTTTCTTGCCGATAAAATCTTTGTCCATAAACTTTGCAACTACATCTCCAATCTGTGACATAATTAGTTTGGAATTATTTAAGGTTGTTTCCTTGCTCCAACTTACAACTCCACTGTCCATCTTTGCTCCGAGGTGTTTCTTGTTCCAACTTTCGTTGTACCATACAACACCATTAGAACAAGCGTCCACGAAAATACTTGGTGCAATGCTTAGCTGACCATGCCCGACTTCCGAATTACTAAGTACAAAACCACTAACAATATTCCCATCGCTTTGCTTTAGTGTTTCTGGGTTCTTGTAATTCTTTAGATTGTTGATCTTGTGCAACAACTGCGGAACAACAAATCGGATATACATTTTCTTTTCTGTTAGGCTGCAGGTGTCCACATCAATTTTAATTCCGTTTTTTGAACCTGCTCGCATGATTGCTTTGGCTGCAACTTTAAGAACATCAAAATTGTCAATTGGTTTGTAGCTATTACTTAGAAACGCTCTGCCGATTCCACCTTCGTCTTGCTTGTAGGTACGAATAAAAAAGTTGCGCATTTTATCGCCTTGTTCCTTTTCGTATTGTAGCCACTGGTTCACGTTGTAATCGTACAAGCTTGGAATCTTTTCTTGCATACGTTTTGCATACGTACGTTGGATTCCCATCTTGTCGCTTAGGTGGTTAACTGCAACTTCGTTCAAGTCTACTTGGTAGTCTCCCGAAACGGCAACACCAAGTTCGGCAAGTTGTTTTGAAATCCCTTTGTCTGCCATATCAACAACCAGTTTTCCATCGGTCATGTTTAGCATACTCGCAGGTCGCACAATGTCAAATTTATTTTCTGCCATTCTGCTCAGCTTAGTAAAAAAGTTTTGGAACGTTTCGTTCTTTAGAGTTAATTCTAACTCGTTGGTTTGTTTCTTCATAAGAAGTTTTTAATTAAAGGTTTAATAAATAGATGATTTATAATTTGCCTTCGTCGGCAAAGGAAAAATATTTTTCACTTGTTATTATTAAATGGTCAAGCAAGCTAATGTCTAAGATTTCACCTGCACGTTTTAATTTATTTGTTATGCTGATATCTGGATTGCTTGGTATGGTATTTCCACTCGGATGATTGTGTGCAACTATTACAGATGAAGCGCCACAACGCAACGCAGTTCCGAAAACAATTTTAGAATCAACAACTGTAGCTGAAACACCACCTACACTGATTTCTGAAATTCCAATTATTCTATTTGCACGATTTAAGTAAAGTGCTAAGAAGCGTTCCCTATAATCTATATCCAATTTCCATGCTTGTTTTAAAATGTCATACACAGAACGAGAGGAACTAATTTTTGGCTTTTGGTTATATTCTTTGTAAGGTTCTTTAACCAGTGTTAAGTGTTTTAATTTATACTTTGTTATCATAACGAAATTATTTAAAGTTAGGAAATAAAAATTGGCTACACGTGCAACTAAGCACGTGCAACCAAGAAGTGAAAGCGTGTGAGGGACTTTCTTTATTTTGTAAGTTCAACAATCATGTATCGCTTGCTAAACATCCACTTTAAATTTGTGTCGTACTTTCTACCAGTCTCTTCATCGATAACACGTACACCAAAGTAAACTTCTTCGGCATCGGCAGGAATTGTAATTGGTGTTTCGTAGGAAACGTTTACAAGCTTACCACCTTTTTTAGTGTCCCACTTTTTTCTCCATGCTCGCAGTTGCTTAAAGGTTTCTATTCCCACAAGTGCATCGGTTGCTTTCTGATCAACCTTGTTACCTACTCTGTATTCGCAGAACCTTGCAATCTGTGGAATGAAAATCTTAATTTGGTTTCCATCGTTGTGAAAAGAAAGCTTGTCTGGCTTATCTTCCATAGAAACACTTGTTACCATTGTTCGGGTATTTAAAATTCGCAGCTTGCTTTTCGCACTACCTGCTTTGATTAATTCCAAAATGTAATCGCAGCTTGTAGCATTGTCCAAGGCTTTTTTAGCAAGGTCTGGGCGAGCAGTAAATTTTAAACCGTCTGCAGTTTTACCGTCCGCAAGAATTGGAAAACCGTTTTCGTCAATATTCTTTTTGGTTGCCTTTGCCTTTCCTGCTTTACCTGCCGTACGCTTCGTCTTTTTTGTTTTAGCAGGTGTTTCCTCGTAGCCGTCAGTTACGTAACGCTCAACGATAACTGCAGGCTTTACATCTTCGTCGGCTGCGATTTTGTTTATCTGTGTTTTCAGTGCAGTGTAAACCAAAGCAACCTTATTAATTTCAGCAAGTTTATCTGAGCCGATGTTGTTGCCTTGTACGTACACCATACAATACTCTAAAGTTGTAAGCAGTTGCTCTGGAGTTGCTTTTGTAAGTGTAGTTTCTGCAGATGTTTCCAGTTCTTCTTTGTAAAATGCTTTAAGCACTTTCACGAATGCTGCTTCTACTTTTGTTAATTTCGCTTGAGGCTTAATAGCGATTGTCTTTAAATTTGAATTTGAAATTGTCATAATAAAATTAAGTTTTAAAGTTTAAAATAATTAGAAAAAAATAAATGGTTTAATTAAAATGGTTTGCGTTTATAAAGTCTGTCGTTCAAGTATTGTATTAAGAAACGTGTGTCAAGTTGTGCAAGGTTGCAACGTACGTCCTCCCCAAAAAAATGAAAGTCGTAGCGATACAAGTAACGATTCTTAAAATCCATTTTGCAGTGTTGGTCATCTCTCTTAAAATGTATGTAACTTCCTTTGTACTGGTGCAGGTTATCAATAAACTTTGCTTCGTAAGTAATTCCTTCGTGTTGAAACATAGGCAAGAATTCTGCAAATGCAATTTCGAACTCTGCGTGTAGGTATTCCAAGGATGCAGTAAGTAACATTTTGAAAGTTTCCGTTTCGCTTTGCGTTTGGAAAATTCCTGCGTCCTTATATTTGTTGTAAAGCTTTTCAAGCTTTGTTGGTCTTGCTTTTTTCTTAGGCATAATTGATTTTTTAAAACCAAAAGCAACCAAGCAAGGTGACTACTCCCTGCAAGGTTACTTCCGATAGTTACTAAACTATATTTTTGATTCTATTAATTCTGATCGTTGCCACGTTGGTAAAAACCCTTCGGGTA
>Ga0114957_1000343_pt1 | contig 62461 bp, 54 predicted proteins | sample BantaG_FD_87175 | JGI IMG/M metagenome (GOLD analysis project Ga0114957, IMG submission 87175) | Marine algal microbial communities from Bantry Bay, Ireland - BantryBay_4 metaG | ecosystem: Host-associated > Algae > Red algae > Unclassified | place: Bantry Bay, Ireland | collected 2014-11-21 | reverse complement strand
CTTCCCACTTCCCACTTCCCACTTCCCACTTCCCACTTCCCACTTCCCACTTCCCACTTCCCACTTCCCACTTCCCACTTCCCACTTCCCACTTCCCACTATTTCCCCCTCTTCCGCTTAAACGACCAGGTAATCCGAACCGTCGAAACCTCCTCCCCCTTATCATTTCTCCCAACCGAAGTCATCATAAGCGTATGTCCTTCACCCGTATCCAGTGCCTTTTGAATAGTATCAATCACAGCAGCACCATCTTCGCAAGTAAACGTGGTCAGCGTATTGGCTTTTTTTACAAATTCAGCTTCTTGTTTGACCACAAGCATGGATACATCTTTACGGCCATTCAAAGCGATTAAGGCAAGTATTCCTGTAGAAAATTCTCCTGCGCCAGCCTGAGCCGCGAAATAGATCGATTCATAGGGATTCTGGGTGCGCCAGCTATAAGGAAGCGTAATCTCAGATTTCAGATGTGTACACGATTGCACTTTCCCACCCCACCAAAACATGGACGGCAGCTGCTGTAGATAGTAGAAGCGCATCTTTAGCTTATTGGTTAGTTGGCCTAAAAGCGCTTGAGTTTTTTCTGACTGAGGGTCAAAATAGGACTGGGTGGAACTAGACATTGCAGGGCGTTTAATTAAGAGGGTGTAAATCAGGTAGTTTGTAGAATGAAACCTGTTTTACGAATGTAATGAACCCAAAGTTAGCCATTTGAGCATTAAATCGTTGGATGAGATCCATCAGAAGTTTTAGAAGAGGCGCTTTGCAGCCAAAACCACGAATCTATTGCCTTATTTGGGGATTTTAAACCACTAGTTTAAAATTAACGCAAGATGCCTGAGATTCGTTTTTGAATTGCTATTAAATTGATGTACTTTTGATGCTTCATTTGAGGCTTATTAGCTAATAGAATTTAAATTTTGCCAAAAATTAATAACACAATATGAATCTTCACGAATATCAGGGAAAAGAACTTTTAAAATCATTTGGTGTGCCAATTCAGGAAGGCATTGTAGCAACTACCAAGGAAGAAGCTGTAGCAGCTTTCACCAAACTGCAGGCTGACACAGGAACTAAGTTTGCTGTTGTTAAAGCTCAAATTCACGCAGGTGGTCGTGGTAAAGGTGGGGGCGTAAAGCTCGTTAAAAACATGGACGAGCTAAAAGAAAATGCCGGTAACATCCTTGGCATGATGCTAAAAACCCCTCAGACACCTGGAGGTGTGGACGGACCGGGTAAGCTCGTTCGTAAAATATTAATCGCTCAGGATGTTTACGCGCCGGATTTTGATGCTTGTAAAGAATACTATATCTCTATTTTGATGGATCGTGAATCTAAGCGCAACGTGATCATCTACTCTACAGAAGGTGGAATGGACATTGAAGCAGTGGCAGAAGAAACGCCACACCTGGTGCACAAAGAATATGTACATCCAACTTTAGGACTACAAGGTTTTCAGATGCGTAAGATTGCATTCAACCTCGGTTTAAGTGGAACGGCATTTAAAGGAATGACTAAATTTATCCATTCACTATATACTGCCTTTGTAAAATCAGATGCTTCTCTTTTTGAAATCAACCCCTGCCTCAAAACAGGCGATGATCGAATCATTGCAGTTGACTCAAAAATAAGTATCGATGACAATGCACTTTTCCGTCATCCCGATTTGGCAGCCATGAGAGATACGGACGAAGAAGATCCGGTAGAAGTAGAAGCGCAGAGCTTTGGTTTGAACTTTGTCAACCTGGACGGAAACGTTGGCTGTATGGTCAACGGGGCTGGTCTGGCAATGGCAACAATGGATATTATCAAATTGTCTGGTGGAGACCCTGCTAACTTTCTTGATGTCGGAGGAACTGCTGATGCAGAACGTGTAGAAAAAGCATTCCGTATCATTCTTCGCGATCCAAAAGTAAAAGCAATTTTAATCAACATATTTGGTGGTATCGTTCGGTGTGACCGAGTAGCACAGGGAGTTGTTGATGCCTATAAAAACATGGGGAATATCAATGTCCCAATCATTGTTCGTCTGCAAGGTACCAACGCGGATATCGCTAAAACGATCATTGATGAATCAGGATTGGAAGTACACTCTGCGATTCTTTTGCAGGAAGCTGCTGACCTGGTAGCAGGTGTTCTTCAAAAAGCATAATGCTAATTAACCTACTTCAAGAAATGAAAATAGTATTCCGGGCTCTGGCAACAGAGTCCGGGATTTTTTTTAAAACAACTTTTAAAACAACTTCATGGTATCCCGATGGATCAGGACTTAAGTATATGGTTTAAAAAAACGTTGGCAGCCCCACATCAAAACTTAATTGTTAAAAGAGTCCCCATTATTCACTACTTTTAAACCCAAATTAAAACAACCAATTTCCATTGCAATCCTACACCTTACACGAACTTCTGGAATTCATACGACGAGTACTCGCCCTCAACGTACCCAAAGCCATATGGGTCGTCTGCGAAATCGCTCAATGCAACGAATCCAGAGGCCATTACTACCTCAACCTGATTGAGAAGCAGGAAGAAGGCGATGACATAGTTGCCAAATCGGAAGCTGTCATCTGGCAAACCCAATATCGCCAACTCAAACGGAAACTAGGGAAAGAACTCGACAACCTGCTACAAGAAGGAATTGAAGTGAAATTAATGGTCCGCGTCGATTTCCACGAACGCTACGGCTTTAAAATCGTCATTGAAGATATTGATCCGATTTATACTTTAGGTAAACTCGAGTTGCAACGCCGAAAGGTAATAGAAGCTTTGCAAGAAGCCGACTTACTGGGATTGAATGCCGAACATGCCCTGCCTCCGGTCATTCAACGAATAGCTTTGATTAGCTCAAAAACAGCAGCAGGCTACTCCGATTTCATCCATCAGCTGGCCAGCAATGCCTATGGCTATCATTACAAGTGGACACTTTTCCCCGCCGCCATGCAAGGGCAAAGTACCTCTACCGAAATAAGAAATCAACTTAAGAAAATTAGAATTTACGGCGGCTATGATTGTGTCGTCATCACACGCGGTGGTGGCGCCCGACTTGACCTTATGGCCTTTGATGATTTTGAACTTTGCAAAACGGTGGCTGAATTTCCCATTCCAGTGCTCACCGGCGTTGGTCATGAAACAGATGAATGCCTCCTGGATCTCGTAGCGCACACTCCCGTGAAAACACCAACTGCCGTCGCCGAATTTCTAATTAGTCACAACATGCGATTCGAATCACACCTGTTACAACTGGGACAAGAACTTTTCCTCAGTAGTCAACACCAAATCAACGACGAACAACTCTGGCTGGAAGAAGCCAGACAAGTACTGCGTTGGCAATCCCAGTCAATTATCAAAAACGAATCACAAGTACTAAGTCATATAAACTCCGACCTCAAACAACTCACAGAAAATAACATTCGAAAGGAGCAGGAAGCACTTCGTCACCTCGAAGAACTCAACCACCTGCTCAGCACCGAAGAAACCTTACGTCGCGGATACAGCCTCACCATAAAGAATGGCAAAATCCTAACCGACATCAAAGGCGTGAAAAAAGGAGACCAGATTGAAACCCAGATCTCAAAAGGAAACTTGATTAGCGAAGTTATTGAACTTAAGACTAAGCATTAGAATGTAAATGCGAATTAGAATATTTCCCTCAGGCGAAAATCAAAGTATCGTGTCTTAAAGATCGGTAAGCACAAAGAAACGAAGTTTTTGAGATTGCCGAGCTGAGACGCAAGAAATAGGAAAATCAAATTACGCCCTCCTAAAGACCGGTAAAGCCTGTCCCGAGAATCGGGCACTTTTCGCGAAGCAAAGTGATTGCTGATCGTATATGCCGAAGCCTTTCTCAGGAGCCGAAGCCTTGGCGAAGGATCTGGCGTAGGTATAGCTGAGACATGGGAATGGGAATGGGAATGGGAATGGGAATTTCACCCGCGTTAAAAGTTATCTTTTTTCGAAGAAAAAAATAGCACCTCAGCGTCTCTTTCACGAACCGTTTACGTAAGTAGGCAAACTCCGCGCCTCTGTGTCTCTGCGTTCAAACCACGCGTTCGTTTCTAATCGTAAAGAGTAAAGAGAATTGGAATAGGGGAGAAACGACTTGAAGTAAAAAAAACATATAAAAATGAGCAAAAAAATAACAGACCTCACCTACGAAGAAGCCATGGACGAACTAAAAACAATCGTTCAGGAATTGCAGGAAGCCACCGTATCCATTGATGACCTTTCGGAAAAATCAAAACGGGCCGCTACCCTCATGAAATATTGCAGAGAGAAATTGCGAAAAACAGAAGACGAGCTAAAAGGCTTGTTTGAAGACTAACTCAATGTCAATCGCAATGGAAATCGCAATTCCAATTAGACCGTATACTGCCATCATTGCGATTTCCATTGCAATTGCCATTTATAGCGCTTTAGCCCAAAAGCCAGAAGGTAAAATCCCAACCTCAAACCGATCCATTTCATTCCCCGCTGCATCAAAAAGTACAAAATCACCACTCTGTTGGGTATTACCAATATCTGATCCAATCAACAAATCGGTCTCCGGGTCATGGCCCAAATGACTTATTGATATGTCAATAAAAGGAACAGTCGAAAGCGAAGTTGAACTAATCGGATGTTCATAGGCCCAACTCGCCGCCTCCGGATTCAAAAAGTAAAGTGTAGTTTTAGAATTATCAATCACCAAATCACTGGCAGCAGAAGCCACCTGAATGGAAAGATCAACTTGATCGTTGACTAATTTCATCAATTGGCCGGCACGATTGTTCGCCGAGTTTTGTTGGTCAATAAGTCCGCGGCAAAGTACCCAAAGGTCACTGTTTGCATCCAATTGCATACTGGATGGTACCAGGTCAACGGCTATGTTACTACTGATCTGATCTGTCGTTGAGTTGATAACGGTTACAATCGAATCCAGGAAAAACCCACCCGTCATAGCAACATATACACTATTCGCTCGCTTGATCATGTTCTCAGGGCCTCCTCTTGTCGGAATGGTGCCAGTGATGCTGTTGGAGTTTAGATCAACTACCTTTACCGCACCGGTTACACCATCATTGCCCCATTGGCTGACATAGGCTTTGCTGTTGCTGACAGGTATGAAGTGATGAGGTAGTTGAAAGCCATCAATAGTTGCCAGCGTTTCCATAGTGACCGGATCTGCCACTATGACCATACCAGCATTTGCCACTACGATATAGGCCTTTCCATTAAAAATATGCATGGAGTAGACTTCTTCGCCCAGCGGCACACTATTCTTTTTAACATAAATATCATTGACTACCTCTTCGCGCGTTCTGTCATAGTAGCTGATAGCTCCTTTTAAAGAAGTTTCTGAGTTCAGATTAGTGATGAAAATACCATCACCAAAGGAAGTAATAGGTTCGTCATCGGAATCATCCTCACCGCAGGAAGTAATGAAAATAAGGCTAAAGCCCATCAAGAACAGGAGTGCGTAATTTTTAATTGAGTACATGAGATTAATATCTATTTTTTAAATCTTGTTTATTTGTTGGTGCAAAGTTAAGGATTCTTCTGGTAATATGCAGCGGTCTTAAGGGATCATTGAGCCCCCGGCTTGTTCGTCGGGATCGGTGAGCCCTGGTGGAGTAGTCAAAGTCAAGGTCAAAGTTGGCTCGTCGGGTGCAGAGCCGAATGCCGAGTATCCCTTTGGCTTCGACTTTAACTTTGATTTTGACTGAGAAGACCTAAGCTATTGGCACAAAAGGCCTGTCTGGCCAGCCCGATAGACTCACCGATCCCAACGGACCTATCGGCCGGGGGCTCAATGATCTATTGTAACAAAAAAATCCCGAACTCCAACAAAAGTCAAAGTTCGGGATCATTAAGATCGTTAAATCTTTTCCTTATCGTATCAGCGTCACATCACCTTTTTCTTCCTTTACTTCTCCGGAAGGACGCGTATAAACAATTCTGTAAATGTACACATCAGAAGGAGCAGGCTTACCTCTAACAGTGCCATCCCAACCCAGGCCAATCTCATCATTGTCATAAACCAATTGCCCCCAACGGTTATAAACCTGGAACGTTTGAACCTCACTGAATTCCTCAATCGTTGAAATGATATTGAAATAATCATTCACGCCATCCGCATCCGGTGTAAAGGCATTCGGAATTTCAAAACCAGCTTCAATAACTTGTATGCCTCCCAATTGTTCATAATCCTGACAGCCATCTGCTGTTGTAATCAATAAGGAAACAGAAGAGTTGTTATTGACCATAGTAACCTCAATGGAATTTGTAGTACTCGGAACGATAACCTCATTAAACTTCCATTCATATGTCTCGATCGGAACGTTTGCAGGAGTTGTGTTAGCACTAATAACTACCGGAGTACCTTCATTATAAGGCATATCAGGAGGTGTAAAAATAAAGGGCGGATCTATATCCACAAATGGATAAACCGTAACGATCACAGAATCCGTTGCAGGAGGGCCACAGTTGTTGTCAAACTCAACATAGTAAACCGTAGTCCCGGGTTCGTCCAAAGGAGCTGTTGCATTGGCAGAAGTTGATCCGGTGGACCAAAAGTAATCTCCCGTATTCGAGTTGCCGGTAGCCGTTAGTACATAGCCTTCAAAATCATTCTCACAAATAAATACATCTTCTCCTGCGTCAACTGTTGCAGGATCCAAAACTTCTATAGTAACCTGATCAGTCACAGGTGGACAAATACCATTGTTATTGCTGGTGGTTACAAAATAGGTTGTAGTAACGGTAGGAGAAACAGTTGGATTAGCTTCAGTTGAAGTAAATGTACCAGGATCAGACGTCCATGAATAAGATGCCTCCGGATCAGCTGTCATTGGATTCAAATCGATGTTCTCACCAGGACAAATGCCGCTATCACCAATAAGTGAGAGTGTAGGAGGACCAGTAACGACAATTTGTATAGTAGCCATAACAGCACAGCCTTCAAATTCTCCTTCAACTATATAGGTTTGTGTACCCGCTGGTGTAACCATCGGATCGGGACATTCCAAACAGCTAAGGGTTGGGTCTTCCACCCAGGTAAACTCGGTAACGTCTGGAGAAGTTGCTAAAAGGTTGACCGTTTCACCTAGACAAATAGAAGCCGTAGGTGGGTCAATAAATATTTCCGAGGTGCTTATCGCGTTTACTGTCGCCGAATCGACTTGCATACAAACGCCATTAGTGGTCGTTCTGTAGTACGTTATGGTGTCAACAACTCTAATCACCATGTTCAATAATGAATCAGGTGATTCCTGACCAGCCATTGGTGTCCATTCAAAATCTATATCGGGGAAATCAGCTTGCTGATAAGCCTGAGTCGATAGGATCAATAGTTCGTTTATACAAGCAGATGTATCCATTGGGAAAATATCCAGATTCCAAGGAATACTATCAACATCTATCAGGAAGGTGTCAATTCTGGTACAACCAGGAATGTTCACCGTCGCATAGTATTCGGTGATGATGTCTGGTGCAACCGTGACCTGACCACCTGTACCTGTGAAAGAACCATTGTCTGAAGTCCAGTTGACAGTAATACCGTTTGGCTCAGTCATAGTGGTCAATAAGATCTCTTCGCCTCTACAAATAGTGATTGAGTCCGGATCGTTTTCAATGTCAATTGAAATAACCGTAGCTTCTACAAGAACGGTATCTGTTCGGGTACAGGTACCATTTACGGAAGTTAAAACATAGGTTTCTGAAGCGGCAACGGTCAAAACAGGATTAGGACTATTTGGGTCATCTAATCCAGTACCTGGCGACCAGGTGTACTCCACACCCGGCTGAGGCACCGTGTTCCCTAAAGAAATAACCTCCCCCTGACAAGCTAAGGTATCATTCGCAACATCCACAACCGCTTGTACATCTACCCGAACAAAAACGCTATCCATTACAGGTACCGGACAAAGACCGCTCATGACAGTTACGTAAAAAGTTGTATTCTCCACTGGAAAAGCGGTCGGGTTCGGTAAGGTAGAATTAAGGCCATCAGGATCAGAAGTCCACACGTAGCTGAAATTCGGATCATTATTCAGATCACCTAGTTCAACAGGATCGCCGAAACAAACAGCGGTACTATCGCTAATCTCAAAAGCCGGAGTTGGGTTACTTAAAACCGTCAACTCTATCGTATCAAACAAGCTACAATTTTCAGCAATTTGTTCAACAATGTATGTAAAGTTTCCTGCCGTATTGGTGGTCACTACTGGTTCTGCGCAGTTGTTGCAACTTAAGTTGTCACCGGTCCAGATATAATCAGTTTCAGGAAATACAACACCCGGATTCAATGGAACCTCTTCTCCCATACAAACGGTAATGTCTGCCCCTGCATCCAGATCATAAACAAAAACACTTATGTCAACGGTATCATTCAAACAGATACCCGTAACAATTGCCTGATAGGTGGTAGAAACGGTTGGTGTTGCTATTGGATCACTACAATTATCACAACTCAGCGTATTGGTATTAGTGATCCATTGAATGGTACTAATCCAATTCGGTAACTGGAGTTGCAACATTTCACCAGAACAAAGTGTGGTGTCAGCACCAGCGATATTTTGTAGGTCCGGATCAAGTACACCATTACCAGATGGTGCCCAATCAATTTGGATACCACCACCTGCTATTTGGTTACCCCAGTCATTGACCAGGACGATATAATGTTCACCAACAGAAGCAGCAATCGTACTAACAAAATCATCATTGATTCCAGGTCCATCACAGTCATAGGTATCAACAACAGGATCTCCTGTTCCCGGGTGGACATCAGCTAAACCCGTTGGTTCAGCACCACCAGCGAAACTACTTCTGAGAGGTTCATTGTTTTCGATAAAGTTTATCACCAGAGCAGCACTATCACAGACTTCTTGTTCTGTAAAAGGTCCCCAAACGTTGAAGTCAATATCAGAAGGATTATCTGCTGATTCTAAAATGAAACCAAATGGACCATCGGCCTGTGCTTCTATTGAAAACCAATAAAAGTCAGGTTCGGAACCTACACCAAACCAGCATCCGGAGTTGAGACCGTTTACAACATCAATATCCTGAAAGCCATCTTCAAAGAAAAGTATAGACGGTAAAATAGCTCCTGTACTATCCACCTCCTGACAACCGTTGAGGGGATTACAAAGTGCATCCACTAGGGCAGGGGAGAGTGTACAATCTGCTGCTTGGATTGTAATATTAAAATCGGTACATCCTGCTGCGTTGGCAACGATGATGTAGTAAGTTCCAGGCGCCTGAAAATTAGCGCTACCAATCGTGCCACCTGTACTTTGCGACACACATGTTGTTGAGGGATCACCCGGAGGGCCATTCAAAACAAGAACGCCGGTTCCGTTGTCAGCACCTGTGATTAGAATAGAGGCGCAGATGTCACCAGGAGATTCGTAAGTAAATACGTAATCAGGTCCGTTGAGAAAAGGAGCATTATTACATGGGCTTTCTGCAATAGTAGCCGCTTCACCACAAGTACTCAGCATGTTATCATAAGGAATATCAGTGATGACCGTTGGGTTGTCAACTGAAGAACCGCCACAAGGTGCAACCGTACATTCCCAGGTTAATGCAAAACCTTCATTCACGACTGATCCGTCTGATGTAAATTCGAAGGTGACACAGTTTGAAGAAGCTTCGATTAGATAAGCGGCAGCACTACTGGCACCAGTTAGTGAAGCTATCAATAGCCCGCTATTGTCTTCGCCTTCGTAGACATTGAGTACATCAAGGATGTTTTCAGTATTGAAAAAACTAACATCGATGACAATACATTCGTGAAATTCATTTGGACACAGCGTGAAGGTGTTGTTTTCATTGTTTTCATAATCACCCATCTCTCCACCAGAATCATAAAGTGTTCCTTCACAGACCCCAGTCATCATGTCTTCTCCCATTACGAAAACCGGATCAAGCCCGCCGATACATAATTGGAAGCTTCCTGCGTTTGGCGAAGCTGTTCCGGACCAATCATTGATTCGAATAAAATATTCAGTATTAGGATCAAGTCCAATGACATCAATAGCCAGTTCCGTTTGGGCATCCAGGGCTCTACCGCATTTTACCAGGGAAAGGTTGTTGAAAGAACAATCACCACGATAAACCATAACCTGAGGGTTTGACATTGGGGTAGACCCCATTCCGTCAGTGATACCAGTACAAGTAATAGTATAGTCTACCAGTATGGCATCTGTTGTAAATTTAAACCATACATCTCGTCCCACAAAGGCTACATCACCATTGTCACAACCAGTCGGAAAGTTATCGATACCGATATCACTTTCTGTCGCATCTACATTGGTATAAAATACGGTATCCGGACAAAAAGGAACGATGCCGAGGTCAGTTAAAGTGCTACAGTCGTCATTGGAAGGTTGAGCAAAGGCTGAAACACAAAAAAAGACAAAGAAAACAATTGATAAACAATATCTCATGCTATTGAAGTTTGGTTTGAAATAGGTAGGGGATGGATAGGATCCCTTTGAATAGCCAAATTTAACCTTTTTCTCTATCTATCCAATTTGAAAAGGGCCTTTTAGGCGGGAAATAGACATGGGAATGGCAATTTCAATGGCTATGGTAATTTCAATGACGAATGTAATGACCCTTGTATTGAGATTTGGTGGAATATTGGATTGGTTGTCAATTGTTTAAAGGGTGGGAAGCTCCGCATTTCGCGTGAAGCTTTCCACTTCCCATTTCTCACTTTTAAGCCTGATCCAGTCGTTTCTTACCAAAAGAGCGGTCAATCCAGCGTTTGTCATTGTAAGGAAAGCGGCTATTAATTATATAAATGACCCAGGCAATGAAGGTTCCGACGATAGCGCCAAGGTAGACGTCTTTGAGGAAGTGTTGTATCAGATAGATTCTTGATAAACCTACCAAAAAGGCTACAAGAAAGAGGGCAATTTGCCAGTACCATCGTTTACCGACCAGGAAAGCAATCAATCCGTATAGTGCAAACCCGGAGGCCGTATGACCGGAGGGGAAGCTCAGGGATCCGGAGAGCAGGTAAACACCATCAATAGTTTGTAGCTGATCTAAGGTTCCTTCCCGACTAAAATAAACTTTTGGACGTGGATGTTTGAAGTATGATTTGATCAAATAGCTTAGTATCAGTGCGGATACACCTGCTAAAAAGGAAAGCAAGGCATAGCGAAAGCGTACAAACATGAAGATGCTAATGACCAGGATGTAACCATGTTCTTCTCCCACTTTCGTGAAATATTTAAAGAAAAAATCAGTGTAGGGATTCCTTCGTTCACTAAAAAACAAAATAGCGTCACCTTGTTGAATATTTAATAATACTCCTGCTCCCAACAATAAGAAGATTAGGAAACAGCCGAGGTAGAATTTGTTATTTTTTATGAATTGCATGTTTTTTTTCTTTGGCTTTATTAAGGTTTGAAGGGGATAAGGTTTGAAGGTTTGAAGGAACACATGATCGCGGGCTCCGCGTTATAAGCGTCCTTCAAACCTTATCCCCTTCAAACCTTCAAACCTTAATAAAGCGTAAGCGTTTCCTACTCATAAAGCGGCACCCCATTCAAGTCAGTCGTCAATATTTCGCTCATATAGTTGAAAAATGGACGGATGGCTATAAGGGATTTAGTTATTTCAGCAATGAACTTTGGGTCCAGAACTTCTTTATCGGTAAAGCTACGAAAAGCATAGAATTGTTTATGGCGAAGCAGGTCGATGGCAGGATGTTCTTTATCAAAGCCTTTTGGAGATGTTTTGACTTTATTGCCTTCCAGCTCGCCGAAATATTTTTTGAATTTTGCGGACTTTAAGATTTTGCGAAGTGGCTTATCATCAAATGCAATGTTTTGACGAATCAGTTTAAGATCGGCGGGGTTGGGACCCCAAAAACCACCACCAACCATAGAGTTGCCGGGTTCAAGGTGTATATAATAGGTGCCTCTCAGGAGTTTGGTTGCCCGACTAATGCTGATGCCGAAATTGTTTTTGTAAGGAAGTTTGTTTTTTGAAAAACGAACATCGCGATAAATACGGTGTAGTTTTGTTTTTTCAACATGGTCTACTTTGTCCATTTCATTACCGATGGCTTCTCTGACCAATTTCATGTTAGCGTGTGCTTCTTCGTACCTCGGTTTATTTTTAGCAAACCAATCGCGATCGTTGTTTTTACTTAGGTCCTTTAGGAACTTTAATGTTGTTTTGGGGATGACTGGATATTTCATTTTTTATTTTTTTGTAACTGTTCAGCCCGCTTTGGTCAAGGGAATCCTGCGAACTGCGGGCATTTGAACTTGAACTTGAACTTGCACTTGATACTTGCGCTTGAATTTTAAAAAGTGCAAGTTCAAGTATCAAGTACAAACTCAAATGCCCGCTATCGTAGGTAACACTGAATAGTTACATTTTTTTTAAAAAAAAATAAAAGTTGGAAGTGGGGAGTTGGAAGTGGGGAGTTGGAAGTGGGAAGCTTTCCGCAATCGCGGCGCTCCGCGATCGAGTGTACTTCCAACTTCCCACTTCCAACTTCCCACTTTCAGGGCAAACCTAATAAAATGAATGTAGATGGTGTAGGAACTGGTGGATCTTTTTTGAAAATAGTTGGGAGTGGGAGTGGGAGTGGGAGTGGGAGTGGGAGTGGGAGTGGGAGTGGGAAGTTGGAAGTTGGAAGTGGGAAGTGGGAAGTGGGAAGTGGGAAGCTCACTCGAATGCGGGACTGCGATAGAAGGAAACTTCTCACTTCCCACTTCCAACTTTCTCAAGCCACCTCCTTCTTAAACAAGCGCTTAAAGAAATCGCTAATAGTACCAATCCAGCTAAAACTAATAGGCTGTGAATCATTCATAGCGCGATAGGTAAGAATAAGTCCGATAGGAAATAAAATCATACAGGGAACCCAGGAAGCGAATAGGGCAGGCAGCACAAAACTCTCTGCTAGTTTTTTGCAAAAAATATTCATTACCATATAAATCATAAAAAAGATAATGGCGATTAGAATTGGATATCCAAAACCACCTTTGCGAATGATAGCGCCCATCGGCCCGCCAATAAATAGAAAAATAAAGCAAACCACCGCCATGCTGAATTTCATGTTTAGTTCGTAGATGTGTTTTACCCGAATTTCTTTGGTTCGGTTGATGGACCGCACTGCTGCATTTGCCTGATCTCTGATGCTTCTGGCAAATGATTTTGATTTGGTAAAAATCTTGGAGCGTTCTGACACAGCCAGCGTTTCAATAAAATTATCATATTCATTGAGTGGCTTGTCAATGATTTGGGTAACTAGTTTAGGCTTAGCCTTGACTTTAGTCTTGGGATTGTCTGATACAATTACATTAGACTTCATTTTGTTCTTAGCGCCAGGAAGTACTTTTGCTTTATTTTTATTTTTTGAATTTTTAGCAACCGTCTCTTTGGTTTTTTCTTTCGTGGGTTCTGGAGTTATTATAGAATCCTCTTTGTTACCTGCTAAGTTGTTAAGCTTCTTCACTTTCTGGCGCATCATTTCTTTGCGTGAGCGTTCTGCATCAATTTCATTTTTCGTTTTTTCATTTTCGGCTTTGGCCCTGGCTTTTTGCTTTGCGGCATGTCGTGCCCGCTCGATGTTTAACGCTTCTTCTTTTGTCAGCTGAAAATGCTTTTTGAAATGGGTGCCAAGTGTAGCAAGCCGTCTGTCTAATTTAGAATCCAGTGAATCAATTGCCGTTCTTAGTTGACCGGTAGTCAACATGGTTTGATGATTTTTAAATAAATTCTCATCAGTAGAATTGATCTCAAATTGAGAGAGATCAAAGGTCTTGGTCCATTCTCTAAAAGAAGTACGAACAAAAGGATATGTTTTATCTTTTGGGTTACTTTTAGCAGGTTTGGTTTCCTGATATTGCGTACCATCAAAGAGGTTCATAACAAAGAGTTGCTTGTCTTTGGTGACAAACATTTCCCCTTTTTTGGCGGTAATAATACTTGTTCTGTCTTTGTTGGTGTAATCGTGATTGTAGATCAGTACCTCTGAAATCGTCTTTGTGTCTTTCTTGTCCTTAGCGCCTATATATATGGTAAAGTCTTTGAAATCTTCATTGAAAACCCCTCCTTCCAAACTCAGGGTCGGTTTCTGCTTACGAATATCGTGTAGCCTTGATTTGAACTTTAGATTGGTAATTGGAATCAAATTATTGGAAACAAAATAAGAGGCAAAGCTAATTCCTATTGTCAGTATCATCAGTGGTGCCATCACCCTTGCAAGTGGAACCCCTGCTGACTTAAAACTCGACAATTCATAATGCTCCGCCATATTTCCAAGTACCATCACTGAGCTAATCAATATGGCTATAGGGAATGCGGTAGGAATAAGAGACATGGAGAGGTAAGACAACAACTCGGTGAGCATCCAGAAACCAGCTCCTTTCCCGATGATATCGTCAATATAGGTCCAAAGGAACTGCATAATTAACACAAACATCGCAATGAAGAAGGTTGCTATAAAAGGAGCAATAAAGCTCTTGACCATCAATCTATCTATCTTTTTCAATTCTTCGTCTAATTTGAGTTATCGAGACAACAATAATGAATTAACTTCATTGACAAATATAGGGGTTATTTAAAGAAGTTGGTTGCTCTGATATGCTTAGCATCCAATCCAAAGGCTTTCTGCCAAAGGTTAAAATGAGATAGCCATCAAAATGAGTTGAAAATACCTCAGTTTAAAGGTAATAACTACTTATTGGGCATTAGGATTCACAATTAATTGAAATCTGCTTTTTGAATTAAAGTAATGTTAATGAGGAGTCGGGTGTCAGGAGCCGGGTGTCAGGGCACTCGAAGGTGGCCTCCGGCGCCATAAGATTTTTGGCTGACGGAGGCCGCGTTCAAGTGAAACTTCGGTCTCCGGTCTCCCGTCTTCGGTCTTCATGTAACATTTAAAAAATCCAATCGTCCTACTTATGAATATGAACTGGAAAGAATTTACACAACTAGTCATGCCCCATAAAGATAAGCTTTATCGCTTTTCACTCCGATTTGTCGGATCTGAGATGGAGGCAGAAGATGTGGTACAGGAAGTGATGATTAAGTTGTGGAATAAAAGAGACGAGCTTCATAAGCTGGATAATATAGAAGCCTGGTGCATGCGGTTAACCAAAAATCTTTCAATTGATAAAATGAGATCCAAGCATAAACGAACCAATGCAATTCCAGATGGCTATGATATGCCAGCAAAGCAAGCCAGCCCACATCGCCTCATGGAAGTGAAAGATGCGGTCAGTCGGGTTCATAAATTGATCGAAGCACTACCTGAAAAACAAAAAAGGGTCATTCAACTGCGCGATATTGAACAAATGACTTACGACGAAATTAGCAAGGCACTTTCCATACCAGTCAACCATGTAAAAGTAACCTTGTACCGCGCCCGACAAAAAGTAAAAGCTCAATTATTAAACGTAGAATCTTATGGATTATAGCACAATTAAAATATTATTAGACAAATACTGGGAAGGCGAAACCAGTATCAGCGAAGAATCTCAACTGAGAGATTATTTCAACCAGGATGAAGTGGAAGCTTCACTAAAAGGATACAAACCGATGTTTGTTTACATCAAAGAAGAGCAATCAGCAAAGATAAGCGATGACTTCGAAGCCCGGCTGAAAGCACAGTTGGATGCCGAAGAAAAAGCTCCTGTAAAAATAAGGTCGCTTCGATTTTATCTTCCTCGGATTGCTGCTGCTGCAGTGTTTGTTTTCGGTGTTTTCTTTTTATATAAAAATAGTGGTGCTCTGGAACAACAGGAAGACATCGTCATGGAAGACACTTATGAAGATCCCAAAGAAGCTTACGAAAAGGCAAAAGAAGTTTTGCTTTTGCTTTCTCAAAATTTAAAGAATGGAACCGATAAGGCATCTTCTTCGATGAAAAAGGCGGAGAAGGCTACGGCGAGGATTAAGCGGTGAGGTAAATTTTGAATGATTGAATTCTGAAGGAGCCCTTTAACGTGATTGGACACGGATTTGACGGATTAGGACGGATTTTCTCGTAGAACGTGAATCCCTCTAACGTAAGTGATAACAAATATTTAGAGCGCGATAAAAGAAAAAAATCTGTGTACATCCGTTCAATCCGTCAAATCCGTGTCCCATCCGCGAAACAAGGTCCGCGTTAGAAGGCCTATTCAAAATTCACCCATTCAAAATTCTTTACCCATAACCCCGATCACTAAAAAAAAATAATTTTTTTCACAAACAATAATTAATAAAAGTAATGAAGTATCTATCAATTTTTCTAATCGCATTTCTAGGGTTTAGCGGTTCCGCTAACTCGCAGGATGCCATCTCAAAATATTTTGAGAAACACATGGACAACGAAGATTTTACAGTCGTTTACATCAGTGCAAAAATGTTTGAACTGTTGGGTAAACTGGACATTGACGAACTGGAAGATAGCGAAGCACAGGCTGTTATGGAAGTGGTAAAAGACATGCGCGGTTTGCGAGTGTTGACAACAGAAATAAATGCTAAGGAGATTTACAAAGAAGCAAAAGCAACCATTAATACGAAAGGTTATGAAGTATTGATGACCGTCAGAGATGATGGAGATGACATCCAATTTCTGATCAAAGACAGTGGTGACATGGAAATAATCAACGAGCTGCTCTTGATGGTGGGAAGCGAAGATGAATTTATCATGGTAAGTTTTGTCGGAATGATTAGTTTAGACAAAATTTCAAAACTAGCGAATGTACTTGACGTAGAAGGGGCTGAACATCTGGATAAATTGGAAGAGCGAGAAGAGCATTAATCTTATCAAAAGCTAAGAAAACTAAAAACTTAAAAGCCATGAAAAAGTTAAAGTATGTTCTTTTGATAATGATACTACCTGCATTGATGATGGCACAAAACCGAAGCATTAATAAGTTTTATCGAAGTCATAAAAAAGATGCTGGTGCCGTTAATATTTCGCTTCCGGGTTGGATTCTAAAACTGGGAGCAGGAATTGGGAAACGACATGTAGACGAAGACGAAAGAGAGCTCCTGAAATACGTCAAACATATCAAAAAAATGAAAGTACTGATACTGGAAGACGGGAATTCTGTTTCGAAAGAAGAGTCCCGAAAGTTCATGAAGTCAGTCCGCAAAAAAGGAATGGAAGAGTTGATTTACATTAAAGATGAGGAGACTAATGTCAGTATTATGGTAAAGGAAAAGAAAAACAAAATTCGAAATATCATGATTTTTGTGCGGGATGATGAAGAGTTGGTATTCGTTAGTCTCAAGACAAAAATCAAAATGGAGGACATCAACAATCTGATCCGCGATGCCATCGGCCCCGAGCTTTTTGAAAAAGTAGAAAAGAAATCAGCCCCTAAAATCCCGCAAGCTTAGAACGCTAAGCGAATTTTAATTCATTGATTATTTATGGTATTTGGAAAAGTAAGCTTGACTTGCCCTTAGAATGGTATGTTGGGTGTGGTCCCTATATCGTATTTTTTACCACATAGTGCACGGAAGAATTTTACATAGGGAATGGAGACAAATGGAATTTTTCTCTTCTCGCTTTTGAGGTGTCATAATAGAGCCTCCGTGTTCTATGTGAAAACACTTCATGAACTATGTGCTAAAAAAACATTCACGGGAAATTTCCGTCCGTAGTATTCAGACTTCCGTCTAAAAAAGGCTGTAATAATTACCAGCCATACCTAATTTTAATCACCAATTAACAACAAATTTCAAAACTAAAACTAAAACTAAAATAAAATGAAAAAGATATTATTAATCGCAAGTGTCCTGATGATCTGCCTGTCTAGTCTGTTTGCACAAACAGAAAGCGTCAAATCCTTCTACGATCGCTATACCAATCAGGATAAAGTATCCGACTATACCGTCAACGGCTGGTTACTAAAAGTCGCTTCCGAATATTCAGATGACGCTGACGCCAGCAAAGTGTTGGAAAAGATAACACAACTCCGTATACTCATAATGGATGATGGAAACCCCATCAGTTCGCACGAATACAAAGATTTTATGAAGGTGCTCCGCAAAGACAGTTTCAAAGAGCTCATCAAAATAAAAGACAAAGAGGTGGATGTCGATTTTTTCATCCGGGAAGAAGGCCAACACATCACCAATGTCCTCATGCTGGTGAACGAAAAAGACGGCTTTGTCCTGATTAGTCTGGAAGGTCTTTTAAAAATGGAGGATCTGAAAAATCTTAATTTAGATATTGAAGGTGGGGAGCATTTTGAGGCGGTGGGGAAGAAGTTGGATCGGGCGTAGAGAGGTAGAAACCGGTGTCAGGTGTCGGATAACAGACGAACGTAACTGAGGCAGCGCCTCAAAGCACATTAGCCTGTCACCCGGTACCGATTATCGGTCACCAAATAACTGCTCATACTCCCCAAAACTAATCATCCGCTCACCATCCTCATCCCAAAGCTTATTAAAAATACACTTCAAACTCGAACGAAACGTCAACACCGTTACATACTTCTCCAAAATAGGATTCTCCGTATTACAGCGCTCCAAATTATAATTCGGAATTTGTGAACTCAAATGGTGGATATGATGAATCCCAATATTCCCCGTCAACCACTGCATCATTTTTGGCAACTTATAATAAGAACTTCCACGAATGGCCGAAAGCAAATACTCCCAATTTTCTTCCCATTGTTTGTAGCCATCCTTATGCTGATGTTGTACATAGAAAAACCAAATCGCAATCACTGCAAAAAATACAACGATGGGAACCTGGATCAACAAAAAGTTTTTCCAACCCAACAGTAAGGACATGCCAACATAAAAGCAAAGGATAAAAAAATTGCTCCAACGCAAAGAGCGGCGCGCAGCATCCCAGCCTTTCTTTTTAATAATTGCAAAACGATTATGCACCAACAAATAATAAAGCGGCCCCAATAAAAACATCACCAAAGGACTGCGGTAAACCCGATACTTAAATTGCTTCTTCGGACTAAGCGCCCGATATTCTTCCACCGTAAACAAATCCACGTCACCAATATCGCGAATCCCAATTTCCAACATCCCATTATGCGCATGATGGAAGTCATGCGACCTCGCCCAATATCTGTAAGGAATCAAACTGATAAAACTACAAATAAAACCTATCGCATTATTCCACTTTCGGGATTTCAAAAATGACTGATGCCCACAGTCATGCTGTATAATGAAAATACGAACCAGAAAAAAACTGTTCAGAACAGCCAAGGGCAATATCAACCAATAAGAAAACTGACCAAGCATCCAATACATCAATGCCCAAATCCCAATGAAAGGTAAGAAGGAATTGAAGATCTGTATGACCGCCTTTTTAGTATTCGGAGTTTGGTACTCTTTAACAATCGTTTGCCAGTTTTTTAATACCTCTATGATTTCTGATGTTGCTTCTAATTTTACCATGACTTTGGATAAGTTTTATTTGCGTAGCAAAGATAAACCATTTATGGTAAACTGTGTTCGATTTAACCATCAAACGTCGTTAAAACACGTTAGATGGAAGCTTCCCACTTCCCACTTCCAGCTTCCCACCTTTGAGAAATATCAAGCCAAAGGAAAAACGCTCAAGCTCCCTAAAAACTTCAAAAAAATTCAATAATCCCGCGCTAATCCCCATTTATTTTTCTAAGTTTAGATTCAAAATCAAAACAAACAATCATGCTGATCCGACTCGTTTTCCTATTACTGCTATTCCCCCTGATTTCCTACGCACAGCAACCACCTGCTACCCCCGCGCAGGATCGAATAGAAAGTAACAAAAAACGCGAGCTACTCAGTAAGAATTCGCTGGTGTCACAGATACCTTTTCGCTCCGCTGGTCCAACCGTTTTTGGTGGCCGGATCGTAGACCTGGAAGTAAACCCGGTTGACCCAACTATCTTCTACGCAGCATATGCTTCCGGAGGTTTGTGGAAAACAGAAGATAATGGTATTTCTTTTAATCCGATTTTTGAGCAGGAAGCTGTGATGACCATCGGCGATATTGCTGTCGATTGGACGAACGATATTATTTGGATAGGAACGGGGGAGAATAATTCAAGTCGATCCTCCTACTCGGGTACAGGGATGTATCGCTCAGCTGATGGCGGCAAAACCTGGGAACACAAAGGCTTGCCCGAATCACATCATGTCGGTCGAATCATTTTACATCCTTCCGATCAGAATACTTTGTGGGTGGCCGTGTTGGGACACCTGTATTCTCCAAATGAAGAACGGGGTGTTTACAAAACAACCGACGGCGGTGCTACCTGGAAGCGAACTTTATACGTTGACGAAAATTCCGGTGCTGTTGATATGGTTATCGACCCCGCTGATCCAAACACTTTATACGCGGCCACCTGGCATCGCGAACGTCGTGCCTGGAATTTTGTAGAAGCTGGCCCTGGATCAGGCATTCACAAAAGTAAGGATGGGGGAGAGACCTGGACTTCACTTACTACCTCAAGCAGTCTCTTTCCGCAGGAGTCCGTTGGCCGAATTGGGTTGACCATTGCAAAGGTAGATGGTCAAACAGTTTTGTATTCCATTCTTGACAATCAGGCTCGGAGACCAGAAGACAAAGATAAGAAAAAGAACACCGGTTTGACCAAAGATGATTTCCGAAACATGACGAAGGAAGCGTTTGTTAAACTGGAAGAAAAAGACCTAAAAAAATTCCTGCAATCCAATCGCTTCCCCAAAAAATACAAGGCAAAATCAGTCATTGAAAAAGTACGCTCCGGCGAAATAAGGCCCAACGCTCTGACCGAATTTTTGGAAGATGCTAACTCACTTTTGTTTGACACACCCGTCATTGGGGCACAGGTTTTTCGCAGCGACGATGAAGGTAAATCCTGGAAGAAAACACATGAAGGATACCTGGATGATTTGTTTTATTCCTATGGTTATTATTTCGGACAGATTAGGGTGAATCCTTCTGATGTCTCAAAAATCTATATCGTTGGTGTGCCTGTTTTGCGATCAGAAGATGGGGGAGCAACATTCAAATCGATCAATGGGGAGAACGTGCATGTGGATCACCACGCACTTTGGGTTGACCCAAACAGAAAAGGCCACCTGATACTAGGCAACGACGGTGGTGTTAATATTTCTTACGACGATGGTGATCATTGGGTCAAGTGTAACACACCTTCCGTCGGACAGTTTTATACCGTGCAGGTTGACATGGCTGAGCCGTATAATATTTATGGTGGTTTGCAGGATAATGGTGTCTGGGTGGGCTCTAGTAATTACCGCGAAGGGAGTACTTATTGGCACAACAGTGGGCAATATCCCTACCAGTCCATCATGGGTGGCGATGGTATGCAAGTCGCAGTCGATACCCGCGATAACAACACGGTGTACACAGGGTATCAATTTGGAAATTATTTCCGAATCAATAAGTCATCCGGCCAAACAGAGAGGATTACTCCAAAACATGAATTAGGTGAACGACCACTCCGCTGGAACTGGCAAACGCCCATCCATCTGTCCATCCACAATCAGGATATTTTGTATATGGGCTCCAATAAGCTGCACCGTTCTTTCAATCAGGGCAATGACTTTGATGTTATTTCTGAAGACCTCACTCAAGGTGGCCGAAAAGGGGATGTCGCCTATGGGACTTTGACCAGTATCCACGAGTCACCGCTGCAGTTTGGCGTAATTTATACAGGTTCTGACGACGGTCTGGTACATATCACAAAAGACAACGGCAGTACCTGGAAGCCCATTAATTCCGGTTTGCCCAAAGACATGTGGGTGACAAAAATACAAGCCTCCGTTTTTGAAAAAGACCGCGTTTATATATCCCTAAACGGCTATCGCTGGGATGATTTCACCGCCTATCTCTACCGCTCAGATGATTACGGAACCACCTGGGAAAAAATAGGAACCGACCTTCCCATGGAACCCATCAATGTGGTGAAAGAAGATCCACATCAACAGCACATACTTTATGTAGGAACAGACAACGGACTTTATGTTTCCTTCAATCGCGGCGAAACATTTATGCGCATGGAAGGCGGTTTGCCTGCCGTTTCAGTACATGACTTAGTGGTACATCCAAAAGCGCACGATCTGGTGATAGGGACACATGGCCGCTCCTTTTACATAGCCGATGTCACGGATCTCCAAAAGTTGAACGATGATGTTTTGGCAAAAGCCATCCACCTATTCGAAGTCGATCCTGTCACACATTCGTCCCGTTGGGGAAATAGTTTTAGCAAATGGCGAGATGCATCTACTCCAAAGTTGAAAATTCCGGTTTACCTAAAAACAGACGGAAGTATGACCATCACCATCAAATCCGATAAAGGCCAAACATTAAATTCCATTTCCCATGAAGGGAAAAAAGGCATCAACTATATTGAGTACGACCTGAGTCTAACAGAATCCGCCGTCAGTAAATACCAAAAAAATCTCAACGCTGACCGCAAAAAAGATACCGATGAAATTGAAATTAAAAAGGCTGATAATGGGAAGTATTATCTCCATTTGGGGGAGTATGGTTTGGAGATTAAGAAGGGTGGTGCCAGTGAGAAAGGTACTTTGGTGGTTAAGGAGCGAGGGTAGGGTTTTTCTAATTGCGTATTAAAGATCGGTAAGCACATCGCGAAGCAAGTGATTGCCGAGCTGAGACGCTAAAAATGAGCGCTCGACACTAATACCTCAGCTCGGCAATCCTGCCGATTTGATAAATCAAAGGGCCTGCTTACCAATCTTTAAACAACTTCCATATAAAAAATCTCTGCCTGACACATCAAGCAGAGATTTTTATATTTAAGATTCCCGTTCTCCACGTTCTCCCCGTTCTCCCCGTTCTCCCCGTTCTCCACGTTCTCCACGTTCTCCCCGTTCGATTCCCTGAAGGGGAATTATCAATAACATAGGGCACCGCCCTATGATATAAAACCTAACGAGCAAACAACACCCGCTTAGCCAACACCCCATCCACCCCAGCAATCCGCAAAAAATAAACCCCCTGCAAACCAGCAGGAGCCATCAAAGAAAACTGCGCATCATTGTTGTCAATGCTCCAGTTTCCAATCTGCTTACCAGTCACATCCAGAAGCGTAATGTCCAGAGTGCCCTGCAAATAGTCACCCGTCTTAACCATCAACTCATCATGAGCCGGGTTAGGGGAGATGCTGACCGCTTGCGCTAAAATGTCATTGGTACCGACAATACTTGCTGTTGTAAAACTGAAAGCCTCAGAAGTTACAGATCCGCAATCATTTGTACTAATGACTCTCCAGTAATAGATAGCGTTCTGTGAAAGGATACTAGAAATAGTAACAGAATTAAGTGGACCTACGTCTTGAGATTCCAGGATGACTGAGAAGTCAGCGAACGCTGAGATCTCAAATGTATGATTTACATCAGGGTTAAATTCCCATCCCATTGAAGGATTATTAAATACAATTCCAGTAGACCCATCAGCAGGTACCTCCAAAGTCAACGCAGGCGGATTTGGATAAACATCAACAGTCGTACTGTTACCCGCATTCGCAGACCCATCATCCGCCACCACGTCAATAGCAAAGTCAGTAGCATCTGCTAAATCGCTGACTTCCACCGTTACAATATCATTTGGCATAGCCGGATTGGCACTAAAAGTAACATTCGCTCCGGCAGGTGCGCCGCTAGCAGACAGGTTGACACCCGCAGCATCAAAATCAGCACCTATTAGAATTTCAAAAGAAATGTTATCGTCTTCACAACCATTTACTTCGTCGTCCAGAGTAAAGATCGTTTTGTCAGCTGGGAAACTTATAAGAGATAAGCCACTATCAAAATCAGACGCCAAAACCCGACCGGAAGGCAACAAAGGATAAACACCCCAGGCGCCTTTGAAACCAGAATTGTCAACACCAGGAAAAGTATCGTAATAATATTTTCGAACGACATTCTCCGGATCGCTTATGTCAAAAACCTGTATGCCATCTGAGTAGTACGAAACGTACAAAAGATTATTGAGAACAATCGCATTGTGAGCGATATGCTGAGGGTTGTTGTTGTCAGCCTTGAACATGTCCACTACTTCCATATCTGAAAGGTCGTCAATCGAAACACTTTTTACAAAACGTCCACCAGTCTCATCACATAAAAAGTAATGCTGACCATCATCCGACATCCAACCAGAGTGATTGTAACCACTGTTGGGGTAGTCTGTCATGGAACCAAGTGCAACGGCATTGGTAGGATCTGTAAAATCATAAACAAACAGTCCAGGGTTTCCTTTGTTGACAAAAACTATATTGTCTCGAACAAAAATATCGTGACCCATAACCATATTTGTATTGATCAATTGAACAGGTTGCGCTGGATTAGCTAAAGATAGCACCGCACCATTGGTACTATAGAGGAGCGCGTTTGGCTCATCAATAAAAATGTTGTGTGACGTATAAATAAACTCATCGTCATCGTAAACCACTGAAACCGAATTAGGCAAGTCAGAAAAATCAATAACCTGTAAAGAGCTGGCTCCTTCGTCTGCTACCGCATAGAGATAATTGCCATAACTATGAAAATCACGATGAATAATACTACTTCCCTGCGCAGCTCCAGGTACAAACTGCACTTCTGTTAAATTGCCATCCACGTCTGGTTCCAAGCTAATAAAATGTGTTCCCATCGTAGAGCCAATTACTCCATATTCTACATCATTGACTACGACTCCCCATACTTCATTGTAGATGCCATAAAACATTTCGGGTAGGCTAGGGTCCTGCCAGTTTCCAATTAAAGTACCTTCCTGCACCTGCGCCGATGACGCATTAGGAGATAAAAATAAGGCAGCAAGTAGCCCAAGTAGAAGTGTAATTTTCCTTGTCATGACGGAGAATATTTAAGAGATAATCAAATTTATAGATCAATTGAACTCCCAAGATACTATATATTTACAAGGTAAACTGCCTCGAAGTTGACGATATTGGGAATGTGTGTTGCCTTCGGGCGGGGATGGGAACACGGGTTTGACAGATTGAACGGATTTACACGGATTTTTTTATTGGTGTTGCCCGTTGCGAGTTGCGGGTTACCCGCGGTCGCTACGAACCGGAGACAGTTAAATAAACATCCTGATGAACCGCGTGTAACCCGCAACCCGCAACCACCCAATTGAATAAAAAAATCCGTCCTAATCCGTTCAATTTGTCAAATCCTTGTCCCATCCAAAAAAAAGCGTAACTTCTCCACAACTCAACCGTCTACCACCGAAATGACCAAAGAACAATTCAAATCTACTGTGTTAACGCTCCAAAACAAGCTCTTTCGCTACGCGCTAAGTATCGTAGCAGAGCGGGAGTTAGCGAAGGATATTGTTCAGGAAGTACTAATAAAACTCTGGGATACCCGTGATCAATTGGATGATATCCAAAACCTCGAATCCTGGTGTATCCGAATAACCAGAAATAAAGCACTGGACAAGTTGCGACTAAGGGCCAACAATACAGTGGAACTAAAGCAAGCGGATAGTCAGCTTGGATGCTATACGGCACCTGATCTGGCAACTGAACAACAGGATTTGGTTGAAGTGATACAGGGCTTATTAAAAGGACTGCCAGAAAAGCAAAAAGAAATATTTCGATTGAGAGACCTGATGGGCTATAGCAACATGGAGATTGAGCAAATGATGGAATTGGATGCTACTCAAGTTAAGGTCAACCTATTTAGAGCACGTAAAAAAATTAGATCAGGACTAAATCAACTTATCAATTATGGACTGGAAAATGAAAAATGAATTGCTGGAAAAATACTGGAAAGGGGAGACCTCTCTTCAAGAAGATGCCTGGTTGAAAGTTAATGTTTCTGATCTGGAACTTAGCAAGTCAGAGGCAGCTTACCTGACTCAATTGGATGCGTTTTCGAACCTTAGCATGGAAGAGGAATTTGATATGGATGCTATTACAAAGGGTACAGACAAAAAAACGAAAGTGAGGCCTTTGCCTTTTTACAAAAATATCAGAAAGATCGCTGTAGCCGTTCTAATATTGGTAGCGCTGACCGTTGGGATGAATAGCGTTTTCAATAACAATCAGGTAAGTGAAGCAATGGTTGTAGAGCAAACTCCTGAAGAGGCCTTTGAAGTTGCCAAACAGTCACTGCTTTTAATTTCCTCCAAACTAAACAAAGGAATCGATTGTGCCAATGAATGGAGCAAGTTCAATAAAACCACCGCTAAAATAGAAACGAGAAAAAATTAATTAATTCATAAAGTATACGTTAGTGGGAAAGCTCCCCACTTCCATCTTCCAACCCTAAATTATTTTCAATTTGGGAAAAAACTAAAATAATGAAAAAAAACATGCTACTAATTCTAGCCATTTGCTTTAGCAGTTTTACGTTTGCGCAAAGCAACTTTATCAGCGAGTACTACGCTGACTATGAAACAGATGAGACTTTCGACAAGATGAACGTGACCCGTAAAACCTTTGAACTGATTACAGAGGTTGAACCAAAAAATGAGGATGAAAAAAATGCCATTGAATCGATTTCAAAACTGGATGGTATCAAAGTTTTGCACAAGGAAAAGACAGACGGATTGGTAGAATTGCGCCATGACGCCATCGAAACAGCAGAACAGGATAAGCGCTACGAAGCATTGATTAAAGTTGAAACACAAAATGAAAATTTCCTTTTGATGATTCGCGAAGAGGCTGAGGTGGTGAAGGAACTAACTGTAATTGCCGGAGATAAAGACCACCTTATGATCGCTACCTTGTTCGGTGAAATAGAGTTGAAAAACATCGCCCGGTTGGCAAACGTCATTCAAAACAACGGCAAAGAATGGTTCAAGGTTTTTGAAAATATCGATCAAAATGAATTGGTTTTTAAAGGCGCAAAAGGACGCAAAGATCCGGCTAAAAATAAAGTATCTGCCGATGATATAAGCATCAACGTATTCCCCAATCCAGTAAGCGATTATGTACAACTGGAAGCAATAGGTATGGCTGACACCGAATATCAATTGGAGTTCTTTTCCATGCTGGGGGAGCCTATTAAAAGGGTTGGAATAATAGCGCTACCGTACAACGTACAGCTACAAGACTTGCCTTCAGGTGCCTACTTTCTCCGGCTTACAAATGCTGATGGGGTGTTCAAGAATTTCCGGATTGTGAAGCCTTAGAACTTGTGACTATTGATATGGAATATTGATGGATGTTAGATGTTGGATGTTTCTTCAGCCAGCCAGAGGCTGGAGAAGGATGTTGGGACTCTATTGTAAGGAGGAAATTTAAGGTTTTATTTATCTTCTGTGCAAGAGGCGTACTTACAAGAGCTCACCATTAGACGAGAACCAGCATCCTTTACGGCCTGCGTGCACCGAAGCCTTGGCGAAGGAGCAGCAAAGCGCTCGTAAAATAACATCCAGCATCTAACATCCAACTAGTCTCAAAAAATAACGAAATAAAAATATTCAAAATAATAAAAGTTTAAAAAACAATAGTAATGAAAAAAATAACATTAATCTTAATCGCAGTTTTACTTTGCAACATCGGCTTCTCACAAGACAACGCCATTACAAAACACTTCTCCACTTATCAGAAGAATAAAGACTTTACTAAAGTATCCGTCACCAGCAAAATGTTCTCCCTATTCGCTGATATTGATACAGAAGATCCGGATGAGCAAGAGTTGATTGCAGCTATGGCTAAAATCAAAGGCATCAAAGCTGTCGTTAATGAAAAGACTGAAAATTCTGCGGAGCTTTACGCAAAAGCAATTCAAACGATCTCTACTGACAACAACTACGAAGAGCTAATGTCAATCGAAGATGCTTCTGAAAATGTCATGTTCATGGTACACGACAATGGTGGTGTGATCAACGAATTACTCATGATCATTGGTGGAGAAAAGCAGTTTATGGTGATGTCGCTTTACGGCGAAATTGACCTGAGCCAAATGGCACGGTTGTCCAGAGTTTTGAACATTAAGGGCATGGAGCAGTTTCAGGCTTTGGAGAAGAAGTAGTTTTTGAGGAATCGGGAGTCAGGGGTCAGATGTCAGTTTTTCTGTTAATTCAGGAGGCTACGTTCGACCCCTGACTTTTTGAGGAGTCAGGAGTCAGGTGTCGGGAGTCAGTTCCCTCTAACGAACGCGATTACGGGAAACTGACACCCGACCCCTCAAACAACTTGTTAGTCGAAGAAATATGTCCATTCCGTTTCCTTTTCCTACATTTACCATTATGAATTCAAGATCACACGGACAAAAATATATGAAACACAAGTTTCCCACTCTTCTCCTCTTTTTACTTTTTACAGTAGCCTGTAAAAAAGAAAATTCAATTGTTCAAAACCTGCAACAACAGAACAAGGTGGACAACAGTTACTTCCTCTATCCAAGTACACTCCGGATGTTGAACCTGGCTGATATTGAGTCCATTGACAAAGTGGTGAAGGATGTAAAAAAAGTGAGTGTCCTCAACATGAATACTGATTCTTTTGATTTCCAACAATTGACAGACATTGCTGCCGAATTACAAGAAAAAGAGGCCTACGATCTTTATCTGGAAATCGAAGACACGGAGCAGCAGTTCTATATTTTAGGCAATGAATCCAGCGAAAAAAGTATGTTTTTGGCAAGCACAGATGGCCGACATTATGTAGTTGAGATAGAGGGTAAGCCCGATTATTTTCAACTCGCCCTGGCTGTTCGGGATTTTAATGAGATGGACAGTACCTCTACTGTAGCCTTTTCCGCTTTGCGGCAAATGATGGATCAGGACAACAGTTGGAGAGACGGAAGACGGGAGCGGAGAAGACAAGCGGAAGAGAGAAGAGCTGCGGAACAAGCAAAATTAGATTCCATAAAAAACGAAGCTCCCCAATTACTCAATTGACACAACTTCTCAATGAAAATATTAGAAACAACCAACCTGACTAAAAAGTATCGCAAGATAACGGCCCTCGATCAACTCAACTTTGAGATTGAAGAAGGGATGGTTTTTGGTTTGCTCGGTCCCAACGGATCAGGAAAAACCACCACCCTGGGTATGTTGCTCAATGTACTTACGCCAACAAGCGGTTCCTTCAAATGGTTTGAAAAAGTACCTTCTTCTGCCAGTCGGAAAAAGATCGGAGCCATTCTCGAAATCCCTTGTTTTTTACCTTATCTGACTGCCGCGCAAAACCTGCGGGTCATCTCCAAAATAAAAGAATGTGATCCTGCTGCCATCGACAGAAGTTTGAAAACAGTAGGTCTGTTTGATCGCAAAGATGATCCTTTCAAAACCTACTCACTGGGTATGAAACAGCGACTGGCAATTGGTTCGGCATTGTTGTCTGATCCACCCGTTCTTATTTTGGATGAACCGACTAACGGCCTTGATCCTCAAGGAATTGTAGAGATTAGAGAGCTGATAAAAGTTATTGCGGGTTCTGGAAAAACCATCATTTTGGCCAGTCATTTACTAGACGAAGTGCAGAAACTCTGCAGTGATTTTATGGTGCTCCGAAAAGGCAAAAAATTGTTTCAGGGATCTGTTGAAGGGGCTTTGATGAATCAGCGAACCGTAGAAGTAGCGGCTGATGATATGGAGCAAATGGAAACGGTGTTAAGCGAATTCAACGGCATCAAAAAAATGGATCGGAAGAACGGTGTTTTTGTATTGACCACACAAGAAGGAATAAAGCCTACCGACCTAAGTCGCTTTTTATTTGACCGAAAAATTGTCATCAACCACCTGATCGAAAAAGAGGGTAGTCTGGAACAACAGTTTTTAAAAATCCTCGAACAAAATGATTAGACTGATCCAAATAGAATGGTTTAAACTACGACACTACCGTCCGTTTTGGATTCTGATCGGAATGTACGCGGTATTGTCAACCGTTATTTGCTCCAGCATAATGGGCTTCCTGACTTATCTCAAAAATGAGGGGGCAAACTTTAGAGGAATAGCAGACCCAACCATGATCCCGATATATGATTTTCCAGACATCTGGCAAAACATTACCTGGCTGGCGGCCATCATCAAAATCATTTTAGCCTTCATCGTCGTTATGTCAATCTATAATGAAATCAATCACCGCATCGTCCGGCAAAATGTAATTGACGGATTGAGCAAAGAAGAGTGGTTGGCCTCAAAATTAATTTTCATAGCTGCCTTGTCAGCCGCTGTCACCTTACTACTTTTTATCAATGGTTTGATTCTCGGTCGTATTTATTCGCACCCCGATGCCTTTCCATATGCACTTACAAATCTGCAATTTCTAGGCGCCTATTTTCTCGACGTCTTTACCTATATGACTTTCGCCATGATGCTTGCTTTGCTGATTCGAAAGGGCGGTTTGGTCATCGTTGGATTGTTGATGTACACACTGATGTTTGAACCTGTTGTGAGTGCGATTCTTTATAATGGCCCGGAAGAGTTCACCGACTGGATGCGCGTATTGCCAGACTTTTTCCCGGTTCAGTCTTCTCGTAATTTGATTCATTTTCCCTTTCTCCGCTACGGATTTCAGGAGGTGCAAACGTTTGTTGGTAAGCGGGAATTGATCATTGTCTTCTGTTGGTTTGTCTTCAATGTGGGGACGAGTTATTTCATGCTTCGTAAGCGGGATATTTGATTTGCCTTTGATCGGGGATGGGAACACGGATTTGACGGATTGAACTGATCTACACGGATTTTTTTTCGTAGGACGTGAATGCTCCTCTAACGTACAACTTGCATAAATACCACAGCGCGCGATAAAACAAAAAAATCCGTCCAAATCCGTCAAATCCGTTCGATCCGTGTTCCCATCCAGATCGCGCAAGCGATCCCCGTTAGAAGCCACCAAAAACCCATCTCCCGAGCACCACCAACAAAAACTGAATAAGCATAGTACCATCCACCAAACCAGAGTAAAAATAATCATGCTTCCCCTGATCACTAATCCGGATGATATACCAAGTGGAAACACCTGAAATCAACAGCGCCACCAAGTCAGAAATCAAATAAGTACCCAAGCAATAATTGGCAAACACAAGCCCACAAAACGCTACCGCCGAAATCAAACCCAACTGCTTCGTTCGCTCCAGCCCAATCACGGACGGAATCGTCTTTACACCACTATGTTTATCCACCACCATATCACGAATGTCAAAAGGAAGCGTAATCGCAAAAATGAAAAACGCTCGTTCCAAAGCCATCAATAAAAAAGGGAGCGTCTGCATCTTTTCGGCATGTATTGCTGGTAAACCAACCGTCACCCATGCCCAAACTACTGCGACCAAATAGATCTTGATGTGATTCAAATCCCGAAGTCGTTTTCGGTTTCCCAAAAAAGGAATAACATAGCCCAATGACAAGATACCCGGTACGACCAAAGCCAACTGAACCGACCAACTTAAATAAAAGAAAAAGTAAAGACTTGCGATTCCGGTTATAGCAGCATAAATAAAAATATGAAATTTAAACCGGGCAATCACCTGATAGCGATCCACATCAAAAAACGCACTTAGTCGGGAAATTCCAACGATGCGATGAGCGGCATATAAAAAGAAAGTAGCAGAAAAAATAAAAACAGAAAGTGTAGAATATTGAACTGGATCACCAAGAAAAATCTGCGTTTGCAAAACCATCGCCAAGGCACAGATCGCAATCCAGTAGTTGCCGTAGAGGATGAGGTCGATTAGTTTTTTCATGTGAGGGGTCGGGTGTCAGGTGTCGGGAGTCAGGGCTCGTCTGATGGGGAGCACGTGAACGGACTCCTGACTCCTGTCACCTGACTCCTCAACTAAAAGTACTTAAAGTCGTGTCCCTTCTTAATCTTACGCAAAGTCTCATATATCAAACGGATAACACCTTGCACATCCTCCTTATGTGCCATCTCTACCGTCGTATGCATATAGCGCAAAGGCAATGAAATAAGCGCAGAAGGAACACCTCCATTTGAGTAAGCAAAAGCATCGGTATCTGTGCCAGTACCCCGGGATGCTGCTTCGCGTTGAATAGAAATTTTATTTTTTTCAGCCGTATCAATAATCAATTCGAGTAACTTGCGGTGAACAGCAGGCGCATAAGTCACAGAAGGTCCTTTCCCACATTGTACGTCACCTACTACTTTTGTGTTGACAAGTGGCGTGTGCGTGTCATGTGTTACGTCAGTGACAATGGCGACGTCGGGTTTGATGGTCTGGGTAATCATCTGAGCACCACGTAAGCCTACCTCTTCCTGCACCGAATTGACAATGCAAAGTGTATAAGGCAATTTGACTTTGTTCTTTTTCAAAAGACGAGCTACTTCTGCAATGCAAAAACCACCCATTCTGTTGTCAAGTGCACGGCCAACGTAATATTTTTTGTTGAGGGTAATAAACTCATCCTCGAAAGTAATCACGCAACCAACATGGATGCCCATTTTCAGCACATCCTTTTTGTCTTTAGCTCCTACATCTATGAAGATGTTTTCCAAAGTAGGCGTCAACTTTGATTTGTCGCCCTTACGGGTATGGATGGCTGGCCAGCCGAAGACACCTTTCACAATTCCTTTTTTGGTATGGATGTTAACGCGTTTTGAAGGCGCAATCAAATGGTCTGAACCACCATTTCGGATAACGGTAATGAAACCATCATCAGAGATGTAATGGACAAACCAGGAGATTTCATCAGCATGTCCTTCAATCACTACGGTAAAATCCTGTCCTGGATTGATAATACCATAGGCCGTTCCATAATTATCGAGTTTCCACTCATCAATATAAGGTTCGAGGTAATTCAACCAGAGTTTTTGACCCGCTGATTCGTAACCCGTGGGGGAAGCGTTATCCAAATATTCTTTAAGAAATGCTTCAGAGTTTTTCGTTATAATACCCATGCTTTGTTTTATGTTACTAAGAACATTTAACAATGTTCTATTAAAAAAACGTGACTAGTCAGTGTTAATTATCAGTGTTAATTACGATAGCGGGCTTTTGAGCCTGTCTGGCAGCCAGGCAAGATTTTGCACTTGACATTTTCAAAGTTTTTAAAATTCAAGTACAAGTGTCAAGCGCAAGTTCAAATGCCCTCCGTTCTCAGAAGTCCCCTGAACAAAACAAGCTGAACAGTTAAAAAAACGTTTTTTATGCTTAACCCGACGTGACTGGAGACCACTCCTGAGGGTGTTGGCGCCATTCCTTGAGTAAGTCGAGTTGTTGAGGCTCTATATAGTTGCTATTGATTGCTTCCGTTAACAAAGTATCGTAGTCGGTTAGCGTCTTGAATTTGCAATTCGCCGCTTCAAAAGTTGTGGTAGCTTTCGCAAAACCATAGGTAAAAATAGCCAGTACACCTTGTACCAGACAGCCTTCGGCGCGCAAGGCATCTACCGCAAATATGCTACTACCTCCGGTAGAGATCAGATCTTCCACCACCAGTACTTTTTCCCCTCCATTCACCAGGCCTTCTATAAGGTTTTGCCGGCCGTGGGCTTTTGCCTTAGAGCGAACATAACAAAAAGGCTTAGCCAATGCATGAGCCAGTAAGGCCCCATGAGGAATACCCGCTGTAGCTACACCCGCTATTAGGTCAAAGTCATCAAAGTCTTTAGAGCGTTCTACCATGCCATCAATAATGGATTGGCGAACGGCTGGATAGGAGAGCGTTATTCGGTTATCGCAATAAATTGGGGAAAGCATGCCCGAAGCCCAGGTAAAAGGTTTTTGGGGGCTTAGCTCGATTGCTTTTATTTGCAACAGATTTTTTGCGATATTGGAGGCAATTAGATTCATTGTTAAGCTTCGTAAATTAAGGCGCAAATGTACAAAATATATATTAATGAGACCGCACTTTTCCTCATGAAAACGAAGGACTTAGGTCCTGAATGGATGGAAGCGAACAATCAGCTTGTTTCCAGGTACCCAAATAACCCAAAATTTCTGCTTAGTCATATCGATATGATGGAGAAAACCCAGCGTTTTGACCGGGTTTTGATTCATACCTCAAAATTGGAGGTGCTTTGGAAAGACTTTAAGCATCTTTTTAAAATCATAAAAGCCGCTGGCGGCCTCGTTTACACTGAAAAAGGGCATGTTTTGGCCATTTATCGGCAGGGCTATTGGGATTTACCGAAAGGCAAAATTGAGAAAGGAGAAGAGAAAAGAGCGGCTGGGATGCGGGAAGTTATGGAGGAAACGGGCATTCAGGGCCTCGAATTGGAGTCCAAATTGCTCACCACCTATCACATTTATAAGGATAGCCGCTATGGCAGGGTACTGAAAAAGACTTTTTGGTACAGAATGAAAGGGGAGGAGGAGCCCCTCGTTCCACAGGGAGAAGAGGATATTGAGAAAGCCGTTTGGATGGCCCCTAAAGATTTATTAGCCCAAAGACCTATCTATCGAAATATAATTGATGTAATTCGGGCCTCTGAAGATTAAATAGACCGATTTTCATGAAAATGGCCTATAAATACTGGTAGATTGACTAAAAAATTACATTTTATTAAATTATTTTTTCCGAAATTAGATACTGAATTTGACGTATCACCAATCATGATTACCCTTTTATTTGCTATAAACTAAAACTATAATTTGGTTAAAGTTTAATTCAGCCTTATTGTATTCTTTTTGAGTATTTTTTTAGATTTTTACTCCCGATTTTATAGTGATACATTTAACTATTCAATTACCCTATTAACCCTAAGCGGCCTTACGTGCTTAATTAATTAATAACTAATACATAACTAATTATGACCAGGATTACTCTTGCTTTCGCTTTTTGTTTTTTGGCTAATTTCCTTTCTGCGCAGTCTTTAACCAGTGTCGCCTCCAATGAACAAGTTTATGATTTGATTGATGTGAACACTGATAATTGGTCTTTCTACTCTGATGATGATTCAAAACTCTTTTACATTGATTTCGAAAAGTTGACTTTTAACGTTAGTGATATCGTTGTGGTTAATCAGGATGGGGAAGAGGTTTTTACAGATGATGTACTTGACCTTCCTGTCAACAGTATTTATGAGCTTGACCTGAATAATTTTGAGTCGGGTACATACTCCATTGAATTGAGAACGTTTACTGGTACAACTAAAAAGGAACTACTCGTAAAATAAGTTAGTTTTTAGCCTACCGGCAAAACAAAAAAGGAGCTTCTGAAATTTTCAGAAGCTCCTTTTTTGTTTTTGTGAAAGTCCGTAGAGGTAACTATTCATCAATGTACTTTGTCAGCCAGATGTTTTTGTAGTTCTTTTAAAATGGCATCTATATCATAATTTTCTTCTGACAGCGGATGTGCTTTTCCGGTGTACTCTTCAATCAATAAAAACGTAACATTATCAGTTTGATTATCGAGGTTTTCACGCTTAGGCAGTAGGGTAATGATTTTTGCATTTTTTATGTTAGAAAAATCACAGGACCCAAAAGGTGTGATTATACTGTTGGATGTAATGATGACCTTGTGTAACTCTTGGGTGCTTTTCCAGGTGTAAAGGGCAATACAGGCAGTAAGGACCACTGTGGCAAGCAGGAGTAAAGTATAAGGTGATTTAATCAGTGCAGCTATGCGTTTATCGGATTTCATAAGGTAAGTAATTAGGATCACTAAACTTATTACCGAAAGCGCTGCAAAGATTAATGCAGTTGAATCCCAACCATTAATGGTTGAGACGAAAGTAGAAACATTCTCGTCCATAAAATCCCGATAATTGCTTGGTACTTAGCAGTGCGCTTGAGTACTAATTTTGTCTAAATGTTTTTTTGAGGTTGGTACTATTGCAAGAACAGTCTGACTTTGCTCTAATTGAAAATGCTATGATTGGAATAACTCCGCACAAGGTAACATTTTGTTGTATCATATCGTGTAGGCATCTGTTTGGGGAGGAGTGAATATCACTCGTTAGATACCTCTGATGTACAATAATACACCAACGATAGACATTGATACCTCAATGTAGAACTATTTTTTGAATTTTTAGAGTATCAAGAATATAGAATTGTAAATATGCTGACTTTTCAAAAAAAAAGGCAGATGTTCTTCTTATTAGAACATTTGCCTTTTTCTTAAATCATATTTATAAATAGAAACAATAAGTGAATATTAATTCTTTATAGATCGTTTTTGCTGATTAAATATGAATTCAGTCCGTCTATTTGCTTTGTGTGAATTTTCATCACATTTGACACCATCTGCACAGTTGTTTAGCAGGAATGACTCTCCAATTCCGTATGCGTTGATTCGTTCTGGCTCGATTCCCTGGCTTAGCATGTACATTTTTACGGCATCTGCTCTCTTTTGAGACAGAGACTTGTTAAAGCTCCTGGCACCTCTGGAATCCGTATGTGAATTTATCGTAAGCACTGTATTCCTGTCACTTTTTAAGAGTAATATAATTTCGTCAATAGCCCTCTTAGATTGAGCGGTTAAATTAAATTTATTGAACGCATAATAAATAGTACGCACCGAATAGTTGGTTACAGATTTATTATTGGACGTTTCAACAATAGCAGATTCAGCAATAACAGATTCAGCAATAGCAGATTCAGCAGTAACAGATTCAGCAATAACAGATTCAGATACTGGAGCTTCCTCCTTGATCAGTCCTGTCGGTATGCCCCGACTAGTAAAAGCTTCAGGCTCTTCGGTTAAGTCGGTGGTGGGGGTACTGATTTTTGCCTCAGCCTTAGCTTCAACCGACATATTTCTTGTTGATATAGGCTCATCTAAAATCATACTAGCTACAACAAGTTCCTCTTTTTCTACTTTAGGGGTAGCAACCGTTTCAATTGTTTCTTTTGGATCTTCAAAGACCAGACCCTCCAGCTGCTCGTCCCCGGTACTGTTCATCACAATGGCGTACTCATCATATTCAACAAGGTGCTGCACGCTCACCATTCTTTGCACATTATCATAGCCTTCTTGTGCAATCATAAGGAAATAATTATGATCAGCATTGATTTCGTATTTATGTCCCTTTTCTGTTGTTCCGTCTGATATTACTTTGTTGCCAATCATTTCCAAAGCAGCTGCAGTAATAGTATTAGCAATAATAATCTCCTCTTCAAGAACTCCTGTCTGCAACAAGTTGCTATTGATCTCTATCAACGTAATGTCAGACTCTTGCAAAGGAATACCCGTTGCTTCATCGAGAATTAGGATATTGGCAGTTAACAGATCCGTTTCCGTAATTGCTTCATTCATTTGCCATAGATACAAGTCATCCCCCCCTTTTCCTCCTAATCGACTGGAAGAAAAACACCCTTTCTGACCACCTTCCATAGTCATAAAACCAAAATCATCTTTCTTGGAATTAAATGGATGACCAAAACTAACAGGGTTGGCCCAGGTGAATGCCTCAACAGGCTTGGCATAAAACAAATCCAATCCTCCACATCCATTATGACCGGATGATGAAAAAACGAGAATACCTTCTTCCGTTAGATTCGGGAATACTTCGTCATGTAAGGTATTGATTTCAGGACCCAGATTTTTTGGCTTTTGCCAAACACCGTTTTCATAAAGCGACAAATATAGATCCATACCACCAAAACCATCCGGTCGTTCTCCTGCAAAAATTAAGACGCTACCATCTTCTGAAACAGCAGGATGACAAGCACGATATGCCTTACTAAAATGTAGGTCCTTTGTATGCTGCCATTCTCCATTTATAAAGGTTGATGCACACAATTTCAAATCGTACAGACCCTCTTTGTTTCTTTTTGAACAATTGGTGGTGTAGATCATCGCATTATTGTTGTTATAAAACGAGATGGCCCCCTGATGACGGGAATTGTTAATCTTGCCTGGCAGTTCTATTGGTGAAAAGAAAAAATGCTCTCCTTCTTCAGCAGTATAGTAAATATTGGAATTTAAAGTACTGAAAAATTTACCAAGAAAATTGTTCCTTTTGGGGCGGTTGGAAGAAAAAACCAGACCCTTTTTGTGCAATACAGGACTATAATCCAGGTATTCTGTGTTTAGTGACTCAATATTTTTGATCACAATTGCCTGATCATTACCAGCAGGATCAGCTTTCACCGCGTCTAATGTACTTATCAAACGGTCAAAATTAGTTTGTGCAAATGCTGTGTAATAGGCTGAAAAACAGATGCTTAATACAAGTAATAGCTTGATGTTATTCATATCGGTGGGTGTTATTACAAATTATGAAATTCCCTAATACGTTTTATACTGCTATGCTTTTTATTTGTTTTGATTTCGCGGATTTTTTTTAATTTTACTTCTATCGTTCAATGAAGTAACTGTTTGTACTGACGCAAATGGACCATTTTTGTTGATTCTTAGTAACTGTTGGTCGTTAACCATTGACCGTGTAACTTCCTTTTATCGGGCAAGTTAGAGGAAGGCCAACGGCCAAACAGTCAACCATTAAATCATTCATAATAAAATTGTAAGTTGATGAAAAAGAGATTATTTAAAATGCTGTTGATGATGCTTCCCTTGGCGCTTTTTGCTCAGGTAGAAGTGCAAGACGAATATTCATTCCAACTAGACCACGGTGTCGATTGTACGGCCATAAAGTCTCAGGGACAAACGGGTACCTGCTGGAGCTTTGCGACTTCGTCATTTTTGGAATCTGAGTTGATGAGAATGGGGGAGCAGGACCCCGATCTTTCAGAAATGTGGATCGTTCGAAATATCTATAAAGACAAAGCCCGGAATTATGTACTCCGTCAGGGGAAAGCTAACTTCTCTCAAGGTAGCTTATCACATGATGCTATTGCTGCTGTAAAAAAGCACGGGCTTGTTCCCGAAGCGGCTTATTCCGGTCTCACCGAAAATCAAACGATTCACAATCATTCTGAATTAGCTGCTGTCCTAAAAGGAATGCTGGATGGTTTGCTCAAGCAAAAACGATTAAGTAACAAATGGATGAAGGTCATAGAAAGTACGCTGGATATTTATCTGGGGGAAGCGCCTGAAAAGTTTGAATACAACAGCAAACAATACGACGCCAAGAGTTATGCAAAAAAATCTGCTATCAACCCGGATGACTATGTAAGCATTACCTCCTACACGCATCACCCTTTTTATGAATCTTTCGTTTTGGAAATTCCTGATAACTACTCCAACGGCTCTTTCTACAATGTTCCAATTAATGAATTGCTAGCTGTAGTTGACAATGCAGTGGAAAAAGGTTACTCCGTAGCCTGGGATGGTGATGTTAGTGAAAAAGGCTTTTCTGCAAAAGAAGGAATGGCCGTTCTTCCAGAAGATGAAAAACGAAAAGACCTATATTCCAAACCAGGAAAAGAAAAGGAAGTAACGCAGGAAATGCGCCAGGAAACATTTGAAAGCTATTCCACCACAGACGATCACCTGATGCATCTGGCTGGTATAGCGCACGACCAAACAGGTACAAAGTACTATCTGATCAAAAACTCCTGGGGCGAAATTAGCGACTACAAAGGCTACCTATATATGTCAGATGCTTACGCTCGCCTCAAAACGGTAGCCGTTATGGTACACAAAGATGCTATCCCTAAAGATATTGCAAAGAAAATGTTTAACTAACTATTGACCATTAACTTCCCTTTACTCTGAGCAAACGCGAGATAGGGAAGTTAATAGTAAAACCTACCTGGTTCACCTCTTTGTCGTTAATTTGGCGCCATTAATCGCAAAAATGGGAAGTATATGGAAATAAAATTAAATATTGTGAGTGTAATCAAAAGGGAAATAAATCATCCCTTCATTCGCTTTAGCAAAATTTAATAACGTTTAAAATCAATTATCATGGAAGCTCAAATGCAACATTCTAGCAACTATTCAGGAACATCTTTAACGAAATGGTTTGGTATCGGTATCGGAATTGGAACGGTAGCAAGCTTTGTTATCGGAAACGTAGCGGTTGGACTTTTGATGGGGCTAATCGCATCGTTTTGGATCGCCATCATTTGTCGACGATGCTTAGCCTAGAGCAACCTAAATATAACGCACCTATATAACTCCATAAAAACAGCATAACCTCAAAATACAAAAGTGGCTCCTTCGAAAGAAGGGCCGCTTTTAATTTTTAATGGAAATCGCAATCGCAATTTCGATGTCTTTGATTTCTATTTTCCATTCCCGTATATCACATTTCATTTTTTCAAATAAAAAACGAAACACCTCTGCGCCTCTTCTGCGTCCCACCTACGTTAGCGGGAAAACTCAGCGCCTCTGTGTCTCTGCGTTCAATTTCTTCGTTAGTGGGAAAACTTATATTTGATCTCACAGCTCGGCAATCCCTTTGCTTCGCGATAGTGCTTACCGATCTTTATAACGCGTTAGCGGAAAACGAAAAACTTCAACTCCTAGATATTACCTTTGAGCACCTCCCGCGAAATCACCAACTTCTGAATCTCCGAAGTACCCTCGCCAATCGTACAAAGCTTTGAATCCCTGTAAAACTTCTCAACCGGAAACTCCTTTGTATAGCCGTAGCCACCGTGCACCTGAACCGCATCTGTTGCAATCTCAACACAAATTTCAGAAGCATAATATTTTGCAATGGCAGATTCCTTTGTCATTTTCTGGCCCTTGTTTTTCATGTGCGCAGCCTGTCGGGTGAGGAGCTCTGCCGCTTCAATCTTTGTAGCCATATCAGCTAGCTTGAAACTGATACCTTGAAAGTTGGCGATAGGCTGACCAAATTGATGGCGTTCTTTCGCGTACTTTACAGAAGCTTCGTACGCACCTTTTGCAATTCCCAATGATAGCGCAGCGATAGAAATTCGCCCACCGTCTAATATTTTCATTGACTGAATAAATCCTTCACCTTCACCACCGAGCATCTGACTTTTGTGTACACGTACATTGTCAAAAATCATTTCAGCGGTTTCAGAAGCACGCATGCCGAGCTTGTCTTCTTTTTTACCACCAGTAAAGCCGGGTGTACCCCGATCCACAACGAAAGCCGTCATACCGTGGCTGTCCAGCAACTCTCCGGTACGTACGATCACCACGGCCACGTCACCTGACCTACCATGCGTAATCCAGTTTTTAGCTCCGTTGATGATATAGTGGTCGCCATCCTTTTCAGCCACACAGGCCATACGACCAGCATCGCTACCAGTGTTAGATTCTGTCAACCCCCAGGCACCGATCCATTCACCACTGGCCAGTTTTGGCAGATATTTTTTCTTTTGTTCTTCGTTACCGAAAGTCATAATGTGACCGGTACAAAGCGAATTGTGCGCTGCAACGGAGAGTCCGATAGAGCTACAGACTTTAGCTATTTCAACAATCACGGTGATGTACTCCTGGTAGCCTAGTCCTGAGCCACCATATTCTTCTGGTACCAACACGCCTAAAAAGCCATGTTCGCCTAGTTTGTGCATTACATCAACAGGGAAGTGTTGACTCTCATCCCACTTCATCATGTCAGGACGAATATACTTTTCTGCAAAATCACGGGCACTTTCCTGAATGATTTGCAAATTTTCTGATGTGGCTGTGTTCATACCGTTAAATTAGTTTTTTTGGTAAGTAATTGGTTTTTGCAGCAATTACTTATCGATCTGATGGGTTGACAGATCGACTATTAGGTTAAATTAATATTGGGTCTAAGTAATTGATCAAAAATAATGATAGCCTGTAAGTCGGTTATTTTGTAACGCAGGCTAGTGAAAAAAGAAGCAGTTCCAACCTATTTAATTATTTTGAGCACTTACTTTTAGTAGTTTTTATTTGAATGGGCCCACAAGCCCTCCATTTCAGACTGGTTTTGAAGCACAAATATACAATTTCTTGCCTTTTAAAAGTACTCAAAACCAGACATATATCGCTTGTGATATATGAGCGATTTTTCGCTTATTTCCTTTACGGAAAAATGGGGAAAATGTTGGTTATAAGGAGTTTTTGACTATTTGTAATTTGGTTTTTTAGTGAGTTGGGTCAGTGTGTTTAGGGATAAAGGTGAAAATTAAAAATAACCATTAAACGAGTTTGAATAGAAACGAGATGTTTCCCTTTTCCCCAATATCTCGAATTCACTTATTTTGATCTATTTTGAGTCGAAAAAGTTGGGATGCTTTGGAATATCTACAATTATCCGAACCAAATCGAAAAGCCCTCTGCAAAAGCGGGCATTTCCTTCCGCGCTCGCTACTTTTTCATCAAACCCATAAAAATAATGCTAATTATAGTATGTTGTAGCTATCGGAGACTTAAGCTAGATTTAGCATACTAAAATTAGCAATGCAATCAAAAGATAAAGTACTTATTAAATTTGGTGAAAGAGTAAGAAAACTAAGAAAAGAAAAAAGCCTTTCCCAAGAGCAACTAGCCCACAACGCTAATTTGCACAGGACTTACATAGGTATGATTGAAAGGGCCGAGAAGAATATTACTTTGATAAATATAGAGAAGATTGCACTTGCACTTGGTGTTTCTGTACATGAATTACTTAAATAATGCAAGAACAATGGAAATTAGATTTATCGGTCAAGGGTATAATTTAGAAAAAAATACATCTGTAGCAAATGAAATTATACAAGCTCTAAATAGTCAAGATTTTAATTCCTTTAAAGGATTAATTGCATTTGCAAGTTATGGAGGAACATCCGCGTTAACTGAGCATATAATGACTGCAAAAGGCCATTTAAGAAACTTTAAAATAGTTGTTGGTATTGATAATTTTGTAACATCAAAAGAAGCCCTAGAAGAAATATTATCATGGGATGTTGAATCATATATTTATCATAGTAATTCAGTCAATATTTTTCACCCTAAAATTTACCTTTTTGAGGGTAAAGATAAGGTTTCTCTAATTATTGGATCGAATAATTTGACTGAATTCGGATTAGTAAAAAACATTGAGGCTTCAGTGTTAATAACTTATCAAAAATCTGAGGTCATTGAAAACTCAATTACAGACGAAATAGAATCATATTTCGAAAATTTATTCAACAACACTGATCCAAATCTATTTAAAATCACTAACGAACTCATCACTAGATTGGAGTTAGAAAACTCATTGCCTTCGGACGAGAATAGAAGGAAAGATTTTGATGAAAAAATAATAAAAGAAGATACTCAGTCTACCAACGAAACAACTGATAAAAACAAGGCTAAACTGTTCTCAAGCACTATTCTTCAAAAGAATCCAAGTGGATTTAATCCAAAAAGGAAGTCGAGAACAACAACACGAAAAATAAAATCTACCCCCAAAAAAGAAACTGAAGAACCAGCAACTTCAGAAGTTGCGATTCCTGCTAGCGTAACTTTGATTGATGATAATAGAGTGCTAATTGCTGAAATTGGTCGAGGGGATAGGTGGAAACAAGTTAATTTTCCAATAGAAATGTTTGAATCATTTTTCGGTGCAAGAGCAGGAGACAATTCCTATTTTATAGAAATTCAGCATGTTTTGAGTAATGGAAGCCTAGAACCAGTAGAAAATAGACAAGCTGTTACAGTAACCAGTGGAAATTATCGTTTTGAAATTGGAGCAGCAAAAGGAGCTTATCCTAATAATAATAGACCAATAAGTATTTTTATAAGGATAGGATCTAATAAATTTAGGTATCATTTATTAATGCCGAAATCCGCCAACTATCTCCCAATAAGCAATTATTTAAACCAAAAATATAGTGGTCCATCAAGACATTTACGTAGAATTACAACGTCAAAAGCTGAATTAAAAGCTATAAGTCCTGATTTCCCTTTTTGGAAAACTAAATTATTCACAAACGATTAATACTTCAGCAGTAGTAGAAGCAGATTTGTGTTTTTCACTATGTGTGAGTTTACTATGTGAAAAATTCCCCACAGATATAATTTCAACTTTGTTAAAATATTTTTTTGCTAGATTTCTCAGCATTTCTAAATTAACAACTCTAGGGTGGGCATTATTTTCTTTACTAAAGGGCGAGTACGATAAAACTAATTTAGCTCCTAGATTCTTTGCCTTTGAAAACATTAGCTCGAAAGATTTAGGGGCTTGACTTTTAATACAAAAAGGAGATTGATGCCTATCTTCTCTATACAATCCTCTACTCAGTAATGTCTCTCCTTTTAGTACCATTGTTGATATTTTTGGCGAATCACCAATGGAAATAGTTTCAAGAACGTGATAAAATCTACTGTAATGATCCCTAGTATAAGGTGGGTCAGCATATATTACCGTTGTATCTTCGGGTAAGTAATCTAGAGCTTTGGAAAAATCCATATTCAATACTGAATGTTGTAGTGAAGATCGTGTAATAGAAGAATACTTATCTATCCATTTTCTATAGACATTCAAAACGTCGACCGATCTATCCTTATTAACTATTTTTCCGAGAGAGGGTTTAATTGTACCATCAGATTTCCTTGGTCTAATTGGCTGGGCAAACTGCTTTCCAACAGTATTAACAACTTCACTAACGGTACTTAGTAAAGCTGCTAAGTAAAAATCTTTAAATTCATCAGCAACATCAAGTAACTGGTGTAATATTGAATCTATTTGAGAACATTGAAGATAAGAAAAATAAATCCCCCCAAAGTATTTTAAAGAAAGGCTTTTAACTCCTTTAGTTTCTTCATCTTTCATTCTTAATTGCGATTCAATCATTGCATTTAAGAGTCTCTTAGATGCATTTGTAGTTTCCAATGTTTCGTGTGAAATCAATGAACCATTTTCTATAATGTCACATAAATCAAAACAATCATTTTTGATTAATGCATTTTTTATGGCTTCAACCTCAAATTCTATTAAAGGTAAAGCTGCTTGTTCAAGTAATGCAGACTGTTTAGAATTCTTACATCGATCTAAAAAATCTTCAATATGATTACTCTTAGGTGTCTGTGGATTTAATATAGCAGAACAAATCACCTTTGAATAATTCTGAATATCAACAGACACCACTGGTCTCGTTTGGGAAAATTTATATGAAACAGTACCAGACCCAGCAAATAAATCACAAATTCTTCCATTTGACGGGTCAATTTGATTAATAGTATCGTCTATGAAATCCAAAAATCTTAACTTGCTGCCTAGATAATGAATTGGTCTAAAAATTTCAAATTTAGTCTCAGTATCGCCAAATAGAGGTATTTTTAATTGAGGATTAGATTTTTTTTGATTCAAAACAATTTATTTTTATATTCACATTTAATTACAAACAAATTGTATTAAATAATTAAACTATGCCTTCAGAAAACACTCAAGCCAAAAGTAACATTCTAATTGATTCAAAAGAAATTTCGAATAGTATTATTCATGGAGATAACAGAAGGGTTCTTAAAACACTGACTAAAGGTTTAAAAAAGAAGGTTAAATGTATTTACATAGACCCTCCTTACAATAATGGGGAAAAACATTATCACTATGATGATGATATTTCTCACGATGTCTGGATTGAAGAAATATCTAACACGTTAAAACTGCTAAAACCTCTATTATCTATTGATGGGAGTATATGGATATCTATAGATGATCAAGAAATGCATTATCTCAAAGTTGCAGCTGATAAAATTTTCGGACGGCAAAATTTTGTCAACACGATTGTATGGCAACAACGAACAACAAGAGAAAACAGAAGTGTTTTTTCTAACAACCAAGAATACATATTAGTTTATTGTATTTCTCCGAAAGACTTTAAGAAAAACAGGAATTTATTGCCTTTGACTAATGATGTTTTAAATCGCTATAAAAATCATGACAATGACCCTAGAGGTGCTTGGCAGTCTGTTTCTGCAAATGTTCAAAATGGCCATGCCTCAAAAAACCAATTCTATGAAATAATAGCTCCAAATGGGAAAAAACATATTGCACCTCGAGGACGCTGTTGGGTGTATAACGAAGAGAGGATGAAAAAAGAAATTGGGGAAAATAATATTTGGTTTGGAAAAAACGGAACTGGTGTTCCTAGAATTAAAAAATTCCTGAACGGCTCTAAAAAAGGTCTAACTCCGGAAACACTATGGTTAGGTGACTTTGCAGGAACAAATAAGGGTGCTAAGAAACATTTACTTGACTTGTTTCCTAAAGAAAAAATTTTTGACACACCTAAACCAGAGCAACTAATTCATAAAATACTCTCAATTTCTACAAATGAAAATGATCTTGTTTTAGATTGTTTCCTTGGTTCAGGTTCTACTTTATCGACTGCTCATAAAATGAAAAGGAGATACATTGGTATTGAGAAAAATAAGACCGTAGCCCAGATTGCTAAAAAGCGTATTGAATTGGTCATCAAAGGTGAAGAAGGCGGTATAAGTAAAGAGGTTGAATGGGAGAGTGGAGGAAAATTTAGCTTTTTAAAATGTTAATAACATTCAATCCTTTTACCATATACGTATATATGAGACTATTCACTCAAAGAGAATCTATAAACCACATCACCACGCCACGTCAACACACGTTGAACAATCCCCCTCAATACCCATACTTCTCCTTCCACTTCAATCGCAAACTCTCCCGAATACGATTCTCCGGAGTATTCTGCCCCGGATCATAAAAAACCTTACCCTTAATCTCCTCAGGCATAAACTCCATCTCAACAAAATTACCCGCATGACTATGCGCATATTGATAATCCTTCCCATAGTCCAACTCTTTCATCAGTTTAGTTGGCGCATTTCGAATAGCCAGCGGAACTGGTAAATTACCCGTTTCGCGAACAGCTTGTTGAGCCAAATTGATCGCCATGTAAGAGGCATTACTTTTTGGAGAAGTAGCCAGGTAAACCGCACACTGCGACAAAATAATTCGCGCCTCAGGAAGCCCTACGGCAATAGCTGCCTGAAAGGCAGTATTCGCTAAAAGCAAGGCATTCGGGTTCGCCATCCCAATATCTTCAGAAGAAGAAATCACAAGGCGACGAGCTATGAACTTAATGTCTTCACCTCCTTCAATCATTCTGGCGAGATAGTAAACCGCTGCATTTGGGTCCGACCCACGTATTGATTTAATCAGAGCAGAAGCAATGTCGTAATGTTGTTCACCGCCTTTATCGTACATGGCAATGTTTTGTTGGATCAGTTCCATGACCAGTTCATTGGTGATGGTCAGTTCTTCTGTTTCGTCCTGTTGGTAGTTGCAAACCAGCTCAAGGGTGTTGTACAGTTTGCGGCCATCACCACCAGAGAGGTGTATCATCGCATCGTATTCTGCTACTTTGATTTTTTTCTTTTTGAGGTATTCGTCATTTGCCAAAGCAGTATCCACCATTTGTACCATCTCTTCTTTGCTAAGTGGTTGCAATACATAGACCTGCGAGCGGGAGAGTAGGGCAGAGATGACTTCAAAAGAAGGGTTTTCCGTAGTAGCTCCCACTAGAGTAATGATTCCTTTTTCAACAGCTCCCAGCAAGGAATCTTGTTGTGATTTGCTAAAGCGATGAATCTCATCGATAAAAAGGATCGGGTTGGCCCGATTGAAGAATTGTTGATTTTTGGCTTTTGCAATGGTTTCCCGAATATCTTTTACCCCCGAGTTGATCGCACTCAGTGCATGAAATGGCCGCTCCAACTGATTGGCAATAATACCGGCAAGCGTCGTTTTACCAACCCCCGGAGGACCCCACAGTATGAAGGAGGGGATATTTCCGGAGTCAATTGCTTTGCGCAAAACAGCTCCTTCTCCCACCAAATGCTGCTGGCCGATGTATTGATCCAAGCTTTTGGGCCGCATTCTTTCTGCTAATGGTATTGACATGGTTGTTTTTTTTGAGGGGTCAGGAGTCAGGTGTCGGGGGTCAGTTTCCCGCGATTACATACGTTTGAGGGAAAACTGACTCCTGGCACCTGACCCCAGACCCCTATTAAGCCAGCAAAAATAACTATTTTTAACATTTTAGAAGACAAACCCAACCTTTCAGTTATTAAAACCGTGTAGCTGATTGGGAACCCTATTTTACGGGTTTCGGGCTCCGAAGAAATAAAGTCGGGGGGGCAAATGGGATTAAGGAACTTATATTTAAAGGAAATAGCCATTAAAAGCCTCTACTTTGACTATAAATTCACCAACAAAACGGGATTTCAAAATACAGAGCGTTTGACCAACTTTTACAGAGTTTGCTTCAAAACAGCGCTGTTTCTCAAAGAATGACGATCAGCCTCCAATTAATCCAGAATTGCGCTAAGAAAGATCGAAAAGCGCCGTTTCAACTCAACCTCTTTTGCCTCAAATAAGAAAACCCGAATTCAGTATTGAATTCGGGTTTTCTTATTTGAAGCTATCTAAACAACTTCGTTAAATGATCAACTCATTATCCTCTCTTAGAACTTTTCTTGTTGTTGTTTAAAGCATCAAGTTTAGTCAACTGCTCAGGAGTCAGGATCTTTTCAAGCTTTGTTCTGTAAGCCTCCATGATTTCTCTTCTCCCCTTTGCTGATTCACCACTTGTAACCTGTTGCTTTCTGCTTTTAACAGCGGAGATTCGAGATAAAAAAGCTTGATGAAAAGGATCAATTTGGTCTTTGGTTAAGCTCAGTTTTTCAGTCATTCTTTCTGTGTAAAGAGCCGCTTGGTTTTCCATTCTCATTTCTCCTTTATTGTCTTTTCTATTTGGTTTGCGTGGCTCAATTTCCATTTTCTTACCAGGACCTTTTTCTAGTTTATTGTTGTTGCGCTGCATGCGCTTAGTGCGAATCGTTTCACGTTGCTCAATTTGTTCAGCAGTCAGGATATTGTCAACCTTGGATTGATACTCCTTATTAATGCGTTTTTTTGCCTGTACCATTTCGCTTCGATCCGTTTTATTGTTGCGTAGTGTCTGAACTTCAGTGAGCTTCTTTTGATGCGCTTCAAAGACCTGGTCTCTTTGCTTTTCGCTTAATTCCAGTTGCTTGGCCATTCGGTCTGCTGTCCTGTTTGAGCTACTCACCATTCGATCTTTAGGATTACTGCGAGATTGTTTCATCTGGCGCTTGTTCATTCCGGCATTTGGAGACGGTCTATGATTTCTGTTACTATTTCGCTTTCTGGCTTGTTCAGGAGTAAGTATCTGAGCAAGATCGGTATCAAACTTGGATTGTACGGCAAGCTGCCTGGCAGACCGGGTCGCTTTATCTCCTTTGTTTAATTCATCCGTTTCTATAAATACTTCCAGGTAAGCAGCTCTTACTTTTTCTTTTTGCTCGTCACTAAGGTCGAGGTTTTTATCCATTCTATTGGTTGCTGCCAATGCTTTATCAGCAGCTGACTTTTGTGCAAACATAGCTGTAAAAGCCATACAGAATAAAATTGCTAAAAGGGACTTTTTCATATTTGTTGATTGGTGAAGTTTTTAGAACTCCTGTGTTATTTAGATGATTGGTCTGTTCTTTTGACCGTTTATTATAAGATAAGTAACTCTTGTTTTTAGTTAATTATTTCAAAAGATGCTTTCGTTTGAAGTTTTTAGCTAGACAAAATAATCTTTTAAAGCTGTAAAGCTTAATTTTTAAGGGATAAAACCTAATTTCGGCCTTTATCAAAAAAAGGGGATCAATGAGTAAAGTTGAATTTATTAGTTTTATACTTGTGTTGCTTTCTTTATCGCCAGTAATTCAGGCTCAAGATGCTGTTGAGCCAGTGATTAGTCCTGATCGAACTGGAGGTACCGTAGGCCCTGCAAAAGTAGACAAAGGGGTCATGAATCTTGAGCTTGGCGCAAATTTCAATACCTATAAAAAGGAAAACGCTAAAAGTAACGGACAAAACTATGCCGGAATATTGCGATACGGCCTTTTGGAAAACTTAGAGGTGAATTTAGGGTTTGATTTTGCTAGTGCTGCAGGTGATGATTTAGAGAAAATTAGCGGATTTGCTGGCTTTTCCACTGGAGTGAAAATCGGTGTAGCTGAAGAAGATGGCCTTTTACCACAAGTAGAATTTGAAGGAAGAATTGCATTGCCCTGGTTTGGAAGAGAGGAATTCCGCCCGGCTGATGCAGAACCTAATTTTAATTTCAATTTTGCCAACACCTTTTCAGATCAATGGAGTATCAACTATGCCGTAGGTATGTTTTGGGAAGGAGCTGAAGAAGCTGGCTATTACGGCTTTATGCTGATTCATAATTTCAACCCCCGTCTTTGTATTTTCGCAGAGCATTACGGATTTGTCCGAGGAGACCTCAACCCGGAACCACATTTAGGAGCTGGTATCATGTACATGATTAGTAATAAGCTACAACTTGATTTCTCTATAGATCTAGGAAGAGATGATGGGGCTGCATTGACTTTTTTTGAAGTCGGAGTAGCTACTATGTTGAAGTCTGGAAACTAGATGCTGGATGCTAGTTGCAAGATGCTGGATCATTTGTTTCGTAGCGATCGTATGCTCCGCGTTAGCTGGCATCCAGTATTTTGCATCTGACATCCAGCATCAAATTTTTTCACCAAAAAAATTTCAATCATGAAAAAAAGAGTAACCGGAATCGGCGGCGTCTTTTTCAAATGCAAAGACCCGGAAGCAATAAGAGCCTGGTATCAAAAACACCTGGGTGTTAAATCCGACCAATATGGCGGTGTATTCATGTGGCGAAAGAATGATGAACCCACTCATCGCGGCTACACCTCCTGGAGTCCCTTTCCGGAAAAGACAGATCATTTCGAACCTTCCAAAAAGGAATTCATGATCAACTATAGAGTAGAAGATTTGGAAAATTTACTAAAAGTGCTGAAAGAAGAAGGCGTGCAAATAGTAGGGGAGTTACAGACGTTTGACTATGGGAAGTTTGCGCACATTGTCGATCTGGAAGGGAACAAAGTGGAGCTTTGGGAGCCGATTGATGCTGCCTTTGATGCTTACTACAAAGAGGAAGATGGGAATTTTTAGTGTAGCCTTCTATTTTGATGGGACACGGATTGAACGGATAAGGACGGATTTTTTCTTTTTTATTGCGCTCCGAATTAATGTCTAGGGTACGTTAGAAGGTTCACGTCCTACGAAAAAAAATCCGTGTTAATCCGTTAGATCCGTTCAATCCGTGTCCCATCCAGTTAGTGGGAAATCTCAGACTCAATCCCCTCAAGCCGCTCCTTAATAGACCGCTGCTTCCCTTCAATCAACGCAATCTGCTTTTCTTCCTCCAGCAACAGTTGATCAAATTCATCAAAGTTACCATCAATTTTTTGTTTGATATTGGCGATGTACGCATTGAGTTTGCCGCTTACTTCTTCTTCCAATTGGTTGCGTCCTTTTTCAATTTCATTGCGGAAGCCATGTACCACTTTCTTGCGTTGCAAACCCACAGAAACACCGGCGAAGAGCAAGCCAATAGTCGTCAAAATTCCACCAGTGATATCGAAGACCATTCCGTTGGTAACGGTAGCGAGTATGACGCCAATGACAGCAATACCAGAGCCAGTGGCCACGTTGGGAGAAAGCGACTCATGACCTGGAAATAATTCCTCATCGGTAAAATTCTCAGAGCGATTCATAAAGCGGGTAAAAGCTTCCTGCAAATCGTGAATCACTACTGTTCGCTTCTCTGCAATCTCAGAAAAAATATCGTGATTTTCTTTAAGAACAGTCCGACTATTCCTGATTTTTAAATCAATCATGTGGGCCATTTGCTGAATGCTGTCTGCGATATCTACCACACCTACATTGAGGCGGTCTTTCATCGCTACGTTCAGGTCGGATTCTAAGGTCCCGGCCAGGCTATTTAGCCATTCCTTCGCCGATTGCTTTTTGCTAAACATAGAAGAAAAGGATCGTTTAATTAAAGGCACAAAAGACAAACCGCTACTCAATTCACGTTCTTTTTTCAAGGTAATTCGATCATAGGATGCCAGTAGATTTTCAATCAGTGAGCTAACCTGATAAATAGATTTTTGCTCCTGCTCATCCAGCGTGACCTGGATGTCTTTTCTAAATTTCCCATCCACTTCCCATTGTTCCTTTCGTACGAGCAGGCCCTTGTAAATCCGATCGTTCAGGTTCTTAGAAGTGGCAATGTTGCTTTGCAGTTTTAATACAGGTGCCTTGCCGCCCGTTATATTGGCATTGATGTAATCACGGATATGTTTGAAACCGCTGATATCTTTTCGTCCTTCAAGTTCATCCTTTGCAGAAACAGGAAAAACGATGGGAGATTCAATGCCTTTTTCTTTTGCATATTTTCGTACACCTTCCTCATTGATGGCAAGGTCATCTAATTCCATCAAATCTTTTTGCTGCAGCACAAAAATGATTTTCTTATGCCAGTCTTCCCGAATGTAATTAAAGAAATCCCAGGACGATTGTCGATACGGATTCTTAGCTTCAAATACAAAAACAATCAGATCAGATGCAGGAATAAATTGTTCCGTGATCTCCTGATGGTGATCAATAATCGTATTGGTACCCGGCGTATCCACAATGGCAATTTCCTTCAAAATCTCCACCGGTTGCAAAATCTTTTTCAGGTATTGAGAAATCTCAATGACTTCTTCTTTCTCTCCATATATTATTTGCTGAATCGTATCGGTCATCGGAGACGGCGCCACCTTACAAATTTCCTTTCCACTATCGAGCAAGGCATTGATAAAACTACTTTTCCCCGCTTTCACTTCCCCCACAATTACAAACATAAACGGCTCATTAATCCGATCGCGCAGATCGCCAATCGTCTGCTGCAATTCCTGATGCCCAATATCAATCGTCAGCGTATGCAGTTCCCCCACAATCCCGTTGATCTGATCTCTGTAAACCTGTAAACGTTCGTCTAGTATTTTATTCATGTTTGTTTTTTTTGCAAAAAAAAGTTGGAAGTGGGAAGTTGGAAGTGGGAAGCTCACTCGATCGCGGGCCCCACGTTCGAGTGAGCTTCCCGCTTCCAACTTCCCACCTCATGTAATACTCTCCTCAAGCAACAAAACAGCCTGAGGCCCAGCACAAAAAAGCAAATCCAAGATACTCAAATTAGGCAAAAAGCCATGCTTGCTTTCAAATACCTGCGGATAATATTTCGCCTCAAAACAGGGGTCATCCCTGCGTTTCTGTGCTTTTGGGCTTATCGCGTTGCGCCAGTCCTCTGTATCGCTATTAAGACGGTGTTCATAAGCAGTTGTAACATTTATGGCCACCTCCAGCTTCAGTTTTTTTAAGATCCATTTTAGCAAAGCGGTATTAAAATCAAAAAGACGCGCTTGTTTTTTCTTATAGAAGCGCTCCAACTCCGGCCCATAATGTTCAAAATAAGGTGATGATCCATAAGCGGACTTAATAGAAGTCCAATGCTCTGAAGCCCAGTTGGTTTCATAAGAAATCTGAACGGCACGGATATCCTGTTGCTGATTTTTTCCACCCTGAAGTGGTATACTCAATAGCAGCGGTCCGTTTGCCGCAGCAATATAGCAACGATTGCGGTAGCTTCCTTTTGTGTAATGCTCATGCCCTTCGATCCACACCTGCGGGTGCTTCAAAAACTTACTTAGGTATTGCACAGATGGCAAATACTGAGTCTCGAGTAATATGGCTGGATTGGACGGCATAGTATGTTTTTCCTTTCGGGAAATAGCTTTGGGGGCAAATATAGGGGATTCCTTTGAAATGCGTCGGGCCTTGTTCAGCAAGTAGTTTAACCCTTTCAGGGTAAACCTTATTAATTCATCTTGCATAGGGTGGTACCCTATGCAAGAGATATAACCCCGTTGGGGTAAAGTCAATCCGCGTCTTCCTACGTTCACACGACGTTCTCCAAGGGGGATATAACAATAGCTCGCGATAAAGGGCAACCAGATTTTAGTGTAAAATTCCCATTCCCATTCCCATTCCAAAATCCCTATCTTTACACCAATGAAAAAATTCTCATCCGTCATAGAAGATTACTCCAAAGGTAAAACCATGCCCGGCCAGGAAATCATAAACGTACCGCCCACAGCATACCTCCAGAAGCAAGCGCTGTTTGGCGCGCAAATCAGTGGCAAACCGTCAGATGGATTAGGTATGATCGTCGTGATTCCAGCTAAGAATGAACCCAAGTTAATAGATAGTCTGGAAGCGCTGAACCAAGCCTTTAAACCTAAATGTGATGTAGAAGTTATCGTAGTGATCAACGATTCCGAAAAGGATGAACCCAAGTTAAAAGAGCAGAACAGAAAGCTTTTTGAAAAGGCGAAAAAATGGGGATCTGCACACAGTACAAGTCAAATCAAATTTCATATACTTTATCATCGTAATCTGCTGCCGAAGCATGCTGGTGTAGGTTTGGCGAGAAAGATCGGGATGGACGAAGCCATCTATCGCTTCCAACAAGTAGAACGGGATAATGGGGTGATCATTTGCTTCGATGCCGACTCTTCCTGCAAGCGCAATTACTTTAAAGCAATAGAAGCACATTTTGATGAAAATCCAAAAACACAGGCATGTAGTATTCATTATGAACATCCATTGGAAGGAGAGGCGTTTCCGCAAAAAGTGTATCGGGCCATCGCCTTGTATGAGTTGCATTTGAGGTATTACACACAGGTGCAGCGATTTGCAGGTTTTCCATTTGCTTTTGAAACGATCGGTTCGTCCATGGCGGTACGTGCAGATGCGTATCAAAAGCAAGGTGGAATGAATCGCCGCAAGGCAGGAGAGGATTTTTACTTTTTACATAAGTTTACACATCTTGGTCACTTTTCAGAAATCAACACGACTACGGTAATTCCATCTCCCCGCCGTTCAGACCGGGTGCCTTTTGGGACAGGCAAAGCGGTTGGTGATATCAGTGATAAGCCCAAAGAGGTTTTCGAAACGTATGCGCCCCAAAGTTTTGTTGACCTACAATCCTTTCTCAAATCAGTTCCCAAATTAAGAAACTGGAAATCGGCTGATTTTGATGTGAAGTTTAAAAAACTGCCCCCGGCTGTTACTGCTTTTTTGGAGACGGTAAACTTTAAGGAGAAGTTGTTTGAAATTACAGAAAACACTTCAAATGCGGAAACGTTTAAATTGCGTTTCTTCCGCTGGTTTAATGCCTTTATGATGATGAAATATGTTCACTTCACCCGTGATCATTTTTATCCGAATGTCCCGGTGGAAGAAGCGGCGCATTGGTTGTTGACCACGCATTTTGGGAAACGGGTTAAGAAAGATGCTGCTGCAAAAGACTTACTGCTTAAACTTAGGAAGTTGGCTTAAATGTCAGCAGGGGAATTTTTCCGTTAAATGGGAATCTATTTGATGTTGACGTCCATAGGGTTCATTGAGTCCCCGGCTTGACCGTCGGGATCGGTGAGCCTTGAGAAGTGTAAGCTTCCCGCTTTTCCCCTCCAACTTCCACCTTCCTCCCTTTGTTTTACCCTAAAATATGCCTACTTTGCGGCCGTTTTGAAGCGGCGGCTATTAAGCGCCCTTTTGTTTAGTAACAACGAAAAATTAACTTCAGCCTCAGCCTTGTAAATTGCTGACCATAACGATCGCAGGAAGAGTAGGTTAGAAGTTTTCAAGGCAGATACTGAGATTATTTTTTGTGTAATGCTTAGTAATATATTTGATAATAAAACTTTTATAATGAAAAAATTAATTTATTTACTTCCTGTCGTACTCCTGATGTACGCCTGTGGAGGAGGAGGCTTGGCGGGATCAAGTGACAATGTCCTTGCGTCAGCTGATGACAGTTTGTGTTACGCCATTGGCGCCATCACAGCCAACAACTTTAAAGATCAGGGTTTGAACCTGAACTCAACAGCTTATCGCCAGGGATTTGATGATGCCGCTAAAGATGCTGGTTATCTAACCAAAGAAGGATTGGATAAGGTATTTGCTCAGTTCTCTATGGAAATGCAAATGAAAGGACAGATGAAGCAAATGAATCCGGGAGCAGAAAATACGCCATTTATGATCAATGTGGATACCCTTTCCTATGCCATGGGAATGGATTTGTTTAGCAACATTAAGGATTCTGGAATTGATTTGAATTCTGCCGCCATCTACGAGGGTAATGCAGATGCTTATACGGAAGCTGCTGCTAAATTAACGGATGATCAGATCAAGGAACACATGGAAGGTTTTTCTAAGAAAATGCAGGCGGTTGCTCAGGCAAAACAAGCGGAGGCACTTCCTAAGAATATTGCAAAAGGTGTTGCTTTTTTAGCTGAAAAAGAAAAAGAAGCGGATGTAAAGAAAACAGAAAGTGGTTTGCTTTATAAAGTAGTGAAGCAAGGCAGTGGTCCTAAACCTAAGGCAACAGATAAGGTGGAAGTACACTATCACGGAACCTTGATTGACGGGACTGTTTTTGATAGTTCTGTAGACAGAGGTGAACCCATTGAATTTCCATTGAACCGAGTAATTCCGGGATGGACGGAAGGAGTTCAGCTGATGCCTAAAGGTTCTAAGTTTACTTTCTATATTCCTTACAACCTTGCTTACGGTGAAAGAGGTAGCCCTCCTAAAATCGAACCAGGTGCTGCTTTGGTTTTTGATGTTGAATTGCTTGATATCAATAAGCCGGCTAAGCCTAAGTAATATTCGAGACCGCTTCGCTGTCAGACCACTGCGTTGACAGATTATATGGCCAATGGCCTCATTGACAGACCGCTTTGCGGTCAGACTTCCCGCTAAAGGTAGCTCCGCATGACAGGACTATCTTAGCAGGAAGTCTGACCACAAAGCGGTCTAACTATTTGGTGGATGAATTGATCAGTCTTAAAAAGTAAAGACCAAATAAAGTGTTGTTGGAAGTTGAAACTCAAAAGTGGTTTCCGTGGTATCAGCGGTGGTGCCATTAAACATCGGAAAGTTCTTAGAACTTTGGGTAGTAACGCTGGTTCCACTCATAATGTAAGCAGCGCCTTCTGTGTAGAAGCTATACTGGTAGAAGAAGTATCAACATTTAAGAATTCAATATTGGTGGATGTTAGATGTTGGATATTATTTCGACCAGCCAAAGGCTGGCGAAGGCCGTTAGTTCTCGTCTAATGGCGATGCCTGTAAAATTTGCGGAGCCTGTCGGGCTGGCGCCACGCCAGATGGGCTCGCCGATAGACGAGAACCAACATCCGTCACGCTAGCTTCAGCTGGCCATGACTAAATATCTAAGCTCCAACCCGAACTCATTAATAGAGTCATGTAGTAGTTACAATTTTAACTAAAGCATACTTTGATGAGGCATGCTCATTAATCAGTGCAAGGCGGCTCTGATTTCCAAGTTGTCAATTACCTGGCCTTCCTGTTCAATCCACCATTCCAATCGCTGGTACACCTGTTCCTGATCAAAATAATTCAAAGCCATTTTGACAAAAACATGCCCGTGCTTGGCTTCAGAAGCCCAAAGTATTTTGTAGAAGCGATGCAACTCCGGGTCAGTCTGTGCTTCAGAAACCAGACGAAAGCGTTCCGCTCCGCGCGTTTCCACAACAGAAGCAATCAGCAAGCGATCCAGAAAACGCTCATTTCTACCCGAGTGACAAAGTTTAAGTAGGGCTTTAAGGTAAGGGTCTTCGCCCATTGAAGATGGGAGCGGTATGCCTCGTTTTACCATGAGTTGATACACCTGCTGGAAGTGCTCCAATTCTTCAATTCCGATTTCTATCAATTCGCTAATGATCTCCTTGCGGTCCGGATATTTTGCGATAAAGCTCATGGCCATTGAAGAGGCTTTTCGTTCACAATCCAGATGATCCTGTAAGAAGGCATCAAAGTCATTCATTACTGCTTCTACCCATGCTGTTTTGCTGGGTACTGCTATGTCTAGGTTGAGTTTCATTACTTGCTCTGTTGTATTTTTCTGATGAGTTTTCAAGTTAGTTTCCCGCTATCGAGGATGGGACACTGATCTGACGGCCTCCGTCAGATCAGTGTCCCATCCACGCTAGAGGTCTCATTCAAAATTCCGCTACAATTGTGTGAAATGAACAATCTTCCCATTATACCGAAACTTAGACTCCGTTTCTTTAGCGCCAACCAGTTCCTGGCTATAGTTTCGTTTGATGCTATCCACGTAGCGGTCAATTTTACCATCGGTCACATCAATTGCTGATCCTTTTGTAATGGCATCAGTAATATAAGAATGTAATAAACCAGGTAATTGTTTGTCAAAAAGATCAGGATGATTAAAAATATCGCAACCCAAAACTTTGTCCCCACTCACGGCAATGATACCGACCGTGTTGTTTGAGTTTTTAAAGTCATTTAGGAACACCTTTAGATATTGATTTCTCTTAGAGGTGTAATCTTCAGAATTTTCCAGATTGGTGTAAGAGCCACTATCCGATTTTGCATTGTTTGCGGCCGTCCATTCGCCTACTTTTTCCCAAACAGCCTTTTGATTTTTGGTTTGTTTAGCCGTTTTACGAATCTCATTTGAAGCAACATTGTAGTAGCCGGTGAAAGCAAAAATCTTTTTGTCCCGTGCTGCTTGCTCCTCAGATGTCTCGTCGGGATTGCCTTCGTAATTCCATCGGTGTGGTTCCACACAAAAAACCGAAATATCAGTGATCGTTCGCGGCGGGACGATCATATCCTGTGCAATCAAACGGTCTTGCTTGCCGCCTTTTACCACATCACCTGCCATGAGGTAAATGGTATCCTGCGACTTATTTTGAATGGTCAAACTATTGACGGCATCCGTATCTTCAAATCGGCCGTAAGGCTTCTTTTCAGTGATATGAAACCCTTTGGTGCTGATGGCTTCCTTTAGATTCTTTAGACCAGCCAAATCTGAATGTCGTAAAATGTGCTCATCCGGAGCTTCTACCGCGTAGAGGCGAAGGTGCTCGTGAGTAACGGCCGCTGATTTGTTGACCGAAAATGGTGCCTCCACTTTTGGAGATGAGGTAGCAGTTGTACTGGTTTCATCCGAATCGGACGTTTGGCTACAAGCTGCTAAAAGCAATACGCAGAAGAAAAAGGCTAATTTTTTCATGATGTTGAATTTGTACATTTCGCGGCAAATACCGCAAATAGCAATGTGCTTTGTTATTTAAAACAACTTATTATTGAGAACTTATATTTTGAACGATAAGATAAGGATTTAATTTTAAATAAAATAGCTCTGTTTAAGGATACCTCAGCTGGATGTAAGTATCTGGCGACTGACATACAGCAAAAAACTTATGAGATAAACGTTCCGATTAACCCATAGGCAATAATGGAGGAATGATCACCGGCCTTTCTTATCAGGATTCTACGATTATCAAAACGAATGCCCCACATACTTTGTGTCGCATCTATTATCAAGCCTGAACAGATAATTTCAATGTCAATTTTCATTTCTTCCCTCCTCACTTGGCGAACCCAACTATTTTCCGCTTTTTTGCGCTGTAATGAACAGTAGCAAGTACTCACCAAGATATATGTTTTTTCTGGGGCTGGCAGCTTTGCTGATCCTTGTCAACTTATTGATGGCCAATGACTATGTGACGATATGGGAAGGTGCGGAGGCCAATATGTTGCTGGAAGCTCAGGGGCAGGTCAGTGAGGAGGTAGGAGAAAGGGGTAAAAGTCTGTCTTTGTTGCCAGATAAGATACTGAAACTGGTGTATGGTATGGTGGGGCTCAATATGGCTAAACTGCGTTATATTTCCGTTATTATATTGCTTTTGTCATTCCTTGGGATATACCACTGGGGGCGCAAGATATTTGGAGAGGAGCCAGTACTAATTAGTTTGGTGGTGGTGGGTGGAAGTTTTTTGATGAGTAGTATCACGAAGTTGGTGGTGGCTGATGTTTGGCTTTTCGCCATGCAGTCTTTGTATCTTATTTTTCTGATTTTGTATATCAAGCAGCCGATACTAAAATGGTTGCTTGGGGTAGTTGTCACATTCGCGTTGGGGCTGCTGGTCAATGGGCCGGTGCTATTGATTTGGGGGCTGGGATTAAGCATCTGGTTTTTACTTTTACACCCCAATAAAACGAACGCAAAAAGCATTTTTTTTAAGACAGTTTTGCCGCTAAGCTTATTGGGAATCATTTTTTACTTTACCCAGGGAGCCTGGAATAATGATGCTTTTATATTGGCTTATGGAAACATCAGTTTCGGTAAATATCTGCTCTTTTCGTTGTTGGCGGTTTTGCCCTGGATGGGTTTTTTAATAGCAGCTTTGGTGGATATTTTTATGAAAATAAAAAAACGGGAAGAGTTGGCCATTATATCTATGGGTTGGTTGATTTTTGGATTGGCGGGTATGTCTTTAGTGCTGCAACTTTTGTTTGCTTATTTGATTGCCAAACATGTGCTCAACTTTTTGAGACATCCGTATCCCTATGATGGATTGGTGAAATCGGTGACGCTTTTTATTTTATTGTTGTCTTTTATTGGAGTGACTTTGATATTGATTGGTGGCTGGCAACAGCTGGGAGCGGGTGCAGATGGTTACACTTCCGCTTTAGTAGTTGGCGCTTTGTATTGGGGCTTTGGTTTCCTGGGAGTGATGGGATTGTTTCTGAAAGAAAAGCGATTTATACTAGGAGGTTTTGGGATGAGTGTACTGTTGGTCACTTTTGCTTTTTGGGGAAAGGCGTACCCTCTGGTTGAGAAATTTCGGGAATTACCTCGTCAGTTATCAGAAGAAGTAAACAGTCAAAATAAGGGAGCAACACGTCCGCTAAACATGGTGATGCATACCTTGCCAAAGCGCAGGAGTTTTCAGGTTTACCTAAATGAAGCCTTTCCAAATCGGCAAGCAATAAACACTCAGAAAGAGCTGGACGAGTTGATCAATTCCAAACGATCAGCCTTACTAATCTACAACGATTCGCTATCCCTTAAAGTTGATAGTTCTTACCTGAAAACGTCAAAAAAGATAATTGGAAATGTGGATGTCAACCAAAAGCCTCAAACTTATTGGGTGATAAAACTGAAGTGATTTGTGAAGAGGTTGGAAAGCATTTTTTCGACCTAAGTCCAATATTTCCAACCTCTTAGAGTTGGAGATTAATAACCGTCGGAGTACATCATGTACATCAGCAGCATAATGGCTACCGTGGAAATCACAACAATCATGGTGAACTTACGAGCTGCATCTTTATTCTTTTTCTCTATAACCGCTTTTTTTCTATTTTTTCCTTTAGTAGACATAATATTAGAGTTTAGATTTGTGAGTAAATTTAACTGGAACTGTTTTGGTTTAACCTAAAAAAGGGATACGAACTATATTGACTAAAGTAAGAAAAAAATCGTAGATGTTAAAAATTTTGCTCATAAAATTCCACAATTCGCTCATCAACCATGATGTCCTTTGGGTTTAGTTTTTGTTTCAAAATTACGCCTTCCAGTGTCCGGCAGCGACTGAGTGCCACATAGGTCTGCCCATGCTCAAAGGCGCCTTTACCCATGTCAACGATGATCCGGTCGAAAGTTTTTCCCTGAGATTTATGGATGGTGATAGCCCAGGCTAATTTGACGGGATATTGTGTAAATGTACCCACCACATTCGATTCAATTTTGGAAGCATCCAACTCATTGTTTTTATATTTCAGAATTTCCCACTCCATTTTTTCGAGCTTTAATAGTTTGGAACTGCCGTCGTCATTCTGAATCGAAACGTTCACTTCATCTTCGTTGAGTTCCACCACTTTTCCGATGGTACCATTGACAAATTTTCGCTGCGGATCGTTTTTGACGAACATGACCTGAGCACCTAGTTTGAGGCCAAGGTCGAGTTCGGTAGGGAAGAGGCGGGGATTGAATTCACCCGTCACGCTGGCCCGATAAACAAAAGCTTCAGTTTGCAAACGCGCCAGTTGACGCTTATTGATTTCATCGGCAACTTTATTGCGGGCACTAAGTGTAATGTAATAATCTTCTGCCTCAAACTCAGGGAAATGCCGTTCATTCAAATCTTCCAGATCGTCGTAGTCAAGTTGGTTGGTCCGCACCGCATCAAGCAGGCGGATAAAGTGTCGTGATTCCTGCCGGTAAGTAGTTCTGAGCTCCACATTCTCCATCTCAAAACGATCGTCATCAAAAACCTTCCCGGAGAAAAAATAAGGACTATCAAAGTGTGTATTAAAAAGTTGATATTCTTCCTTAGTCGCCACTACTGGCGGCAACTGAAAAAGGTCGCCAAAGAAAACCACCTGTACACCACCAAACGGAACATTGTTATTCCGGTTGATACGCAGGAAGTAATCCATGTTGTCAATCATATCAGCACGAACCATTGAAATTTCATCAATGATCAACATGTCGAGCTTTTCGTACAGTTTGCGGTTTTTGCGGCGGCGTATGTCTTCCGGGCCGATGGGTTTCCCCGGGAAGCCAAAGAATGAGTGAATGGTTTGGCCTTTAACGTTCAGTGCTGCCACACCTGTAGGGGCGAGTACCACCACTCTCTTCTTCGTAGTATCTCTAAAGAGTTTGAGCAGGGTAGACTTACCGGTTCCTGCCCGCCCGGTAATGAAAATATTTTGCTTGGTTTTCTCCAAAATATCCAGGGCATACTGGTATTCCTTACTGAGCGTAATAGGCTTCTTTTCAATCATTTTGGAAACTTAACTAATTTAATCTTGTAAGGGGCTAATATACGGGTTTTTTCTGTCTGGATACTAGTTGCCGAACGCCGAACGCCGGATGCTGGATGCAAGATGCTGGATCACTCCAAGGTAGGGTGTACAATCTGACGATCAGAAGTTGCGGCACTTTCTGCCATGCCTTCGGCAGGAAATCCTATTAGGCTTAGGTGCAGCGCACCGACACCGTTTGTAATAGTTAATGCATAGAGCCTTTTCGAGGTGCAGCGCACCGGCACCGTTTGGTAAATACTACAAATATTTATACTCAACTG